>WNFT01002048.1_pt1 | contig 37156 bp, 29 predicted proteins | sample 5400191 | NCBI WGS metagenome assembly WNFT01 (sample SAMN13153359, study PRJNA577476) | soil metagenome | isolation source: 80 cm saprolite under Madrone tree | place: USA:California | collected 2016-06-14 | reverse complement strand
CAAGCTTATGCGACAGCGTTTGGCCGAAACGCGCAAGCCGATACTTGTAGAGATCATCAACGGGAGTGCTGAGGCTGAAAGGGGCCGGCATTGCGAGGGATCATACCACGCAAAGAGTGGTAATGAATTAGATGACGCCCGTAGAAGTATGCGCGACGCTTTGCCTAAGCGTTGCTGGGTAGTTAATCTATATTCACGCAGAAATTCAAAGAGGTGGTGGGCAAGTGACTTCTGAAGATCAGATTTCTGAGAGCACGAAACAAAAACTAACGGATATTCGGCATGTTTTGTTGCGCTTGCACAAATCCTTGCTTGATTTTGAACGCCTGGGTTACGAGCGCGCGCACGGCAGGATCAACAATAGTTACGAGTTCCTCAATGTCGTGATGCATAACCCCTGGTTTGCCTGGTTGCGACATCTTTCGGAGTTGATAGTACAAATCGATGAGTCACTGGACAGCCGCGAACCGACGAGCGAGAGCACAGCCGCGGCCTTAATAGATGAAGCGAAGCTGTTGCTGGTGCCGACTGAGTCAGGCGGTGAATTTCAGCAGAAGTATTTTGCTTCGGTGCAACAGTCGCCGGAGGTGGTACTCGCGCATGCCGAGTTTGCAAAACTACTTGGTCCGGGAAGGCTTTCGAAGGAAATTCACTAAGAAAAATTGGCCGCAGATTACACAGATTTACGCGGATAAAACGAAAAAGGTTATGTTTGCGGCGAGCCCACAGATCGAATTAGTTGCTTTAGAACGTTTTCAGACCCGTTTTCATCTGCGTTAATCCGCGGCTGATTTGTTAGTTCGCAGTCGCTTCCGTCTTCACGCAGTGCTGTTCAAACGCCTGGATAAGCTCATTGGCAACTTGTGCGGCATCCTTACCTTCGATCTGGCGACGCTCCATCATGTAAACCAGCTCGCCGTCCTTCAACAGCGCGATTGAAGGTGACGACGGCGCATAACCGGTAAAGTAGCTTCTCGCTTTGTCAGTCGCCTCAATATCAGCACCCGCGAAAACTGTCGCGACTTTATCAGGCTTAACGCTGTGTTGCAGGGCGCGGGCGATGCCGGGGCGAGCTTTGCCGGCGGCGCAACCGCAAATTGAATTTACTACCACCATTACAGTGCCATCGGTTTTGGTGAGGGTCTCGTCCACCTGCTCTGGCGTGCGCAACTCTTCAACACCGATGCGGGTCAATTCCTCGCGCATGGGCCGGATCATCAGTTCGGAATAAGGCATAGCAAAACGTCTCCTGGGTTCTAAATTAAGTACTTGATTGTAACATGACCGCCCTTGCGAACCGGTTTGACCAGGTTGCAATCCAACGGTTTGCGTTGCATTCGCTGGCCGGAACGCCGGAAATCGTCACTCCAACACAATCATCTCTCGAATCTCGCGAAACTTCTTGTCGCTAACACCGGTGACCATCATCAATTCTTCCGGACGGCGAAATCGACCGTATTGTTCGCGATAAGAAACGATGCGTTCCGCGATGACCTTGCCGAAACCTGGAAGCTTTTCCAGTTCCTCGGCCGACGCGATGTTTATGTTGATATGCAGCAGCACTGGTGAGCTGCGCGCCTCGGGGCGGTTAGCATTTTCGTTGCGCGAACGAGTCATACAAGCGCCCGTTGATGCGACGAGAAGAACGATTAGCCCGAACTGAATTATTAGTTTTGCCATCCCAAGTTGTCTCATATATGCAAGTGAATGTTCGTGAAGAACTTGCGACGCTGCCGCTGACGTGTGCACTTTGCTGAAAGTCTAACTATTTCAAAACTTCATCTGTTTTATGTTGCAATGTCCACAGAGTTTTCCACAGGATCCGTGGAAAAATGTTTCGAACGAGTTGCGAGGGAATCTGAATTTGCCGCGGATGAACGCGGATAAGCGCTGATCAGGAAAAACCTTTACTTCTCTTTTCCAAAAAAGAACTAAAGGCTGTCGGTGTGTAATTCTGATCCGCGTACATTCGCGTTAATCCGCGGCTAACTAATCTGTAGTTATTCTTCTTCGCCGCCGCCTTCATCCCACTGCGCCACCATTTCATAAGCGCGGCCCAGCACCGGCCGCGGCCGCGAGCCGTCCGCCTGTCCAATCAAGCCTTCGCGTTCCATGATGTCGAGGATCGCCGCCGCGCGCCCATAGCCAATGCGCAGTCTGCGTTGCAGCACGGAAGTTGAGGCGCGTTTCATTTCCACGCAAATGCGTAGTGCTTCTTCGAAAAGCTCGTCGTGTTCGCCGCCAGTGTCTTCCAGCCCGAGCGCTTCTTCTTCCGACTGGGTGATGGTCTCGTCGTATTCGGGTTTGCCCTGCGCTTTGGCATGGGCAACGATGCGGCCAATTTCCGTCTCGTCGATGTAGGCGCCGTGCACGCGAATGAGGCGCGAAGTGCCTGGTGGCAGAAATAGCATATCGCCGCGGCCAAGCAGGTGTTCGGCGCCGTTGGTATCGATGATGGTGCGCGAATCGACTTTGGAAGAGACGCGAAACGAAATGCGCGACGGGAAGTTTGCCTTGATTAAGCCGGTGATCACGTCAACTGACGGGCGCTGCGTAGCCAGCACCAGGTGAATGCCGACCGCGCGCGCCATCTGGGCGAGGCGCGTGATGGATTCTTCAACTTCGCGCCCGGAAGTCATCATTAGATCCGCGAGCTCGTCGATTATGATGACGATGTAGGGCAGGGATTTATGCGGCTCGCCTTTCTCGTCGTATTCCTTGACGAGGTTGCGGCGCATGATCTCGGTGTTGTAACCATCGATGTTGCGCACACCCCAACCCGCCAGCTCGCGATAGCGTCGTTCCATCTCGGCCACTGCCCATTTCAACGAACGCGAGGCTAGTTTCGGATCGGTAATGATTGGGGTAGTCAAATGCGGGATGTCTTCGTAAAGCCCCAGCTCCAAACGTTTCGGATCGATCAGGATAAACTTAACTTCGTCGGGCCGCGCGCGATAGAGAATGGAAACAATCAACGCATTAACGCCGACAGACTTGCCCGCGCCGGTGGTGCCGGCGATAAGCAAGTGCGGCATCTTCGCCAAATCTGCTACATAGTTAAGTCCGTCGATCGTTTTGCCGAGCGCAATCGTAAGTTTGGAAGACGATTCGCGAAACGCACGCGACTCGATCACTTCGCGCAGAAAGATTGTTTCGCGACGCGGATTGGGAACCTCGATGCCAACGTGAGGTTTGCCGGGCATGCGATCGATGCGAATCGATTCCGCTTTTAGAGCGAGACAAAGATCATCAACCAGCGAAACGACGCGCGAGTACTTAACACCCGGATCCGGCTTGAACTCGTAGGTCGTCACCACGGGACCGGGGCAAATGTGTTTAATTTGGCCGGTGACATTAAACTCTTTGCACTTTTCCGCAAGTCGCGTGGCCAGGCTCAACAGTTCTGTGTCTGCCTGTTCACTGTGTGGCGGCGCTTCGTTCAAGAATTCGAGCGGCGGCATCGAGTAATCAGTGTAGGAAACTCGTCTCGCGCGATCGGCGTCGAAAGGAAGTTTTCCAGTTGCCGTCGCTTCGCCTTTCGGACGCAACACCGACGCGCCCTTGACCATCTCCTCGACATCTTCTTCTTCCTCAACCGCCGCGTTTCCGTTGCCGCGTGGAAAGATCGAACGCCGACCAGAACGGCCTTCCACAACTGTCGCCGTTTGCACTCCCGCTCCGGCGGCGGCTGCGCGTGCGGGTTCGGGGCTTGCCTCTGCCGGCTGAGTTTGTTGGACCAGGCGCGTTTCACCACGGTTGATAGTATCGAGCCCCACGGTGCCGGCGGCGGGTGTCTCCATGAGCTGTGCAATTCGTTGTGCGGGGCTTAGATCGGCCGAGCCTTTTAGTGCAGCGCGCGCCGCAGCGTGTTCCGCTTTCAAAGCCGCGCGTTTTTCTTTCCGCAGTCGCGCTTCTTCGCGCCGTACTTCGCGCCAGGCTCTGAATCGTTCAGGCAGTTTGCCTACAAAGGCGAACCGTTCGGCAAACAGACTCGCGAGCTTTTGATAAAGGCCGATGAAAGAGAAGTTAGTGGCCGACAATAAGCCCGTGGCAGCAACCGCGATTAGGAGAATCGTCGCCCCAACCGTGTTGAGGCCACTGGTGAGACCTCGGGAAATTAGTGCTCCAACCAAACCGCCTGGCTGCACGCTCGAATCAAAGAGTGGACGAAGACCGGAGATTGAAACTAGCGCCGCGGCCGACAGCAGAAGCAGCAACAACCCCAGCAAACGGAAGAATGGTGCGCGCATGCTGCGGGTGCGAAAACGGCGCCATGCGGCCGCCAATAACAAAAACGGCAGTAAATAGGCAGCAATGCCGATCGATTGAAATAGCAGCGCGGCGACGTTCGCGCCAATAGCGCCGGCCCAATTCCGTGTTACCGTCTGTCCCGCTGAATTCCAGGAAGGATCGCTCGGATAAAACGCTGCCGAAACCAGACACAAGGTCAGCAGCAAACCGACCGCGAGAAGCAGAATCGCCACGATCTCGTTGCGGCGGCTTCTTCGCGGCGTAATTACCCGCGGCTTTTCTTCAAAATCAGTAGTTGCCATTTCAATTGTCCGACAAACTTAAGTTTGTCGAAAGTTAAGCCTACTACGCTGCCTTCTTCGACAGCAGATACGCCTTGATGAAATCGTCCAGGTCGCCACCCAACACCGCATCCACGTTGCCGCGCTCCAATTTTGTGCGCGTATCCTTGACGAGTTGATAAGGCGCCAGCACGTAACTTCTAATCTGCGATCCAAAAGAGATGTCCGCTTTGTTTGCTTCCAACTCGGCCGTTTCCGCCTTCCGTTTTTCCAGTTCGAGTTCATACAGACGAGAACGCAGCACCTGCATCGCGACCGCTTTGTTCTGATGTTGAGATCGCTGGTTCTGACACTGCACCACGATATTCGTTGGGATGTGTGTGATGCGCACGGCTGAATCTGTCGTGTTGATGTGCTGGCCGCCGGCGCCGGTGGCGCGATAGGTGTCGGTGCGCAGGTCCTTCTCGTTTATTTCCACTTCGATATTTTCGTCTATCTCTGGATAAACAAACAGGGAAGCAAAAGAAGTGTGACGGCGCGCGGCTTGATCAAAAGGAGAGATGCGTACCAGACGGTGCACGCCGGCCTCTGCCGACAGGAGGCCATAAGCGTATTCGCCTTCCACTCTGAATGTGACACCTTTCAAGCCCGCTTCTTCTCCAGGTTGATAGTCAATGATCTCTGTTTTGAATTCACGCTGCTCGGCCCACTTCAGGTACATGCGTAATAGCATCTCTGCCCAATCCTGGGATTCGGTGCCACCGGCTCCGGGATGAATGGTGCAGATCGCATTCAGTTGATCGTTGGCGCCGCTCAGCAGCATTTCAGTTTCGGCGATTCCAATTTCGTGCTCGAGGCGCTCGACCAGTGAACGCAGCTCCTTTAGCGACTCTTCATCTTCTTCCGCAAACTCAAAAAGCACAGCAGCGTCGCTGAGCTGTCCTTCAAAATGTTCCTGGCGATCAATCTTTTTCTCCAGCACGCTGCGCCGCTGCAAAAGTTTCTGGGCGGCATCCTGATCGTTCCAGAAATCCGGCTCTGAAGCCTGCTTTTCGATGGTCTTTAGCTCCTGCTTGCGCGCCGCAACATCAAAGAAACCTCCCGAGTTGCTCAACTCGCCGGCGCAGCTCTTCAAAAGACGTTCGCAATTCCTGAAGTGATAACGTTTCGATCATTAATCCTCCAACAAAAACTCGCTTAATATTTTCGCGCCGTTCGGGGGGCGGCAAAGAATGTAAAAACAAAAATCAATAAGCTCAGAACCGCGCAACTGATAACAAATACATCGCCGTGCTTTGTGTAAAACGTCCTTTGGCCGGGCGGCGGTGACAAACTCCAAATTCGGACTTCCGGTTTAAATCCCGCCGTCGCATCCCTGGTTTCGCCTTCCGGCGTTATGAACGCCGTGATTCCCGTATTGGTTACGCTCAGCAGCGGGCGTCCGTTTTCGACCGCCCGAAAAACTGCATTTGCGAGGTGCTGCCGCATCACCGCGGTCGGGCCCAGATAGCCATCGTTCGAAATATTGATCAGCACGTCTGCTCCTTCGTTCGTGAAGCGTCGCGCGATCGATGGATACGCCGATTCGATGCAGATGAAAACACCCGCACGCAAATTTCCCACCGGCATCAAACGATAGTTCGTTCCGGCAGTGAAATCACCGACGATTGCTCTTATCAAACCCGCGCCCGGCACCCAATTGGGCAACGGAACATACTCACCAAAAGGCAGCAAACGAATCTTATCATATTGAGCAACGAGCTTACCCTGTTCATTTATGAGCACGGCGGAATTGTAAATGCCATCGTTAGGCGCTATTTCCTGAGAGTTGAGCAGAATCGAGACGCGATGTTGCTGCGCAAAACTCGCGAGCGCCGAGCGCAGTTGTTCATCTCCGCCGTACGCGAAATTCATCGGTGACTCAGGCCAAATAACCAATCGCGGTTCCGTACCGTTCTGGATTTGCTTCAACGCAGCTTCAGTCATTTCGAGGTGGCGCTCAGTTAACAGTTTCATGTCGTCGTTCGATTTAGCCAGATCCATGGGAACGTTAGGCTGAATTGCTACAACAACAGCCTCTGTATTTTTTTCTGTGATGAATTCCCCGGCTGAGAATGACATAAGGATGTTGACTGTTAGCGTAGCTACCGACATCAGCAAAACGGCTACTGCGGATCTCCATAGCGTACGTTTAGTTCGTCTCAAAAGAGCGAAGGCGATCGCACTGTTGACGAAAACTATGGCTGCCCCAACCGCATATACACCGCCCCATCCCGCCGAACCAATCATTGAGGGATGAAAAGCCTGTGAATAACCAAGCGCATTCCAGAGCTGGCCGGTTACCTCAAGCCGCAACCACTCCAGCGCGCTCCAACCAAGAGGAGCGACAAATAACGCCGACGCTCCCCATTTCCGAATGCTGCGCGCCATGAATAGCCCAAACACGCCAGGGAAGATGCCAAGCAGGACCGCGCCGGGAAGCAGCAACGGAAACGCAATCCAGGGCGAGATGCCGCCCGTGTGAATCATTGAATATGTAAGCCAGTAACACGAACCGTAAAAGAAGACCGTGCCAAATACCCAGCCCAAAAAGAAAGGCCGCCAACGGCCTTTGTTGATTGCTATAACCACGAGCAGCGGCGCCAGCGCGCACCACGCGAGCGGCCAGAGATTGAAATCGGGAAAGGAAAGGATCAGGAGGACTGCCGAAAGGGTGACTGCGCCAAAATCGATGAGAGCGGGTGATTGTTCGTACCGTCGCGCGGCCGTGTCGGCAAGACGTTGCGCGGCGAGCGGAGGGCGACCAGACACGACATCCTGCATGGACGTGAGTGTAGCAAACGCGGAAATTGAGAGCTAAGTTTTCCGCCGCGAGTGACACGGGCTCTGGGGAATTGGTTGCGGCGATCCACCATGAAAATTATTTTCGCACGCTGCAATTTCGTCAGTGACCACGCCGCAAAAGAGGCGAAAATTGAGTCAGATCGACAGAAAACGTCACCGTCAAAGTGACAAATTCCGTCGCAGATTGACCGAGGCTGATTATTAGGTTTTCGAACTTATTTTAAAGGCAGCGAGGAAAGCTTGCGCCGTGTTTGATGGGCGAAAAAGAAAGTAAGTCCTAAAAGCGGGAGAACCCAGCCATTGCTGACTGGGTTCCAATTTCGGGGGGAAGCACTGCTGAAGGGTTGCTCGGCGGGTGGCTGGCGCAGCGGCAGGCGGCGCTCAGAGAAGAGATGGCGGCGGGGGCACTTTCAACCTTTACATTGGGTCTTCCGTGCGTGCCGGTGATCTCTAGAGCAGCTTGCGTGCCAAAGAAGAAATTTTTCTGGAATGCAACAAGGATTAGGTGTAAAGCGATGCATTGAATAGCGCTGCTCGCTTGAACACTGCGAAGGACGAACCCGAACGCTTCGCTGGTTGCAGCCTGCTTCAAGATGGGCCGTGAATAATTGAAGCCCAAAAGAGGTAGAACCCAGTCATTGCTGACTGGGTTCATGTTTCGGAGGGAAGCACTGAAGGATTGCTCGGCGGGCGGCTGGCGCAGCGGCAGGCGGCGCTCAGAGAAGTGATGGCGGCGGGGGCACGTTGCGACTTTACTTTGGTCTCCCGTGCAAGCCGGTTTGTTCTAGAGCACTTCGTGTGCCAGTAAAAAAACTTTTTGTGGAAAGTGAGCGGGATTAGATTAAAGCAAACGCCGCATGAGGATCGCGTTTGATCTTGAGGGTCAATCGCAAACTTCGACGAGCAGGGAAAGATCATTAACGCTCACCACGCGGACCCGGCGGCGGGAAGCAATGACGAGGCCATCGATGGATCGTGCCGGCCAAAGCTCGCCGCCGATGATCACCGTGCCGTCCGGTGTCAGCATCGTTTCAACCCGAGCTGCTTCGCCGATCAGACGCAGGTCGCGATTCGCAAATCGTTTACGCAGCGACAGCAAGGAAATCAAGGCGATCAGCAACACCCCGAGGACAAACACGGCAATGGTAACTGTCATGAGCATATAGTAGGGCCGATTGGTTTAAGGCGGTCGAGACTAGAAACGTTGATTCCAGATTCCAGATTCCAAATCTCAAAGACGAAACAGAATTCGAAGCACCAGGTTCGAAGTTCGAGACTCGAAACTCACAACTCGAAACTCACAACTCGAAACTCGAAACTAGTTCTTCCCCATCGTCACCTGGCGTTGCAGCGCAATAGCTTCCTGGTTATTAGCGTCAATGGTAATTGCGCTGGCTGCATACTTGGTTGCTTCACCGCGGTCGCCGCGCTCAAGGAAAATCCTGCCAAGCAAAATGTGCGCGTCGATGAGCTTCGGATCCCAGAAGATTGCAGTCTTCAGCGCAGCAATGGCCGCTTCCTGATCGCCGCGCCGTTGGTTGATGCGACCGCTAAGCAGATAAGCCTCGGCGTTGGTCGGCTCGAGCATGACTACGCGGTGCAGTTCCGGCAACGCCTCGTCATCCCGTCCGGCCTGGTATAGCTCGCGAGCCTTTACCAGCAAGTCTTCCGTTCCACTGTTCGGGCTAGTGTTAGCAGCAATAGCGTTCTTCCGGGTGAGATCGGAAATATCATCACGATTGAGCACGGCGCGCATGCGCAGCGAAACGCCGTTGACTGTTTGCGACTTCTGCCATTCGGTTTGCCATTTTGCATAACGCGGCAAGTAGCGTCGCGCCTGATCGTCAGATGCGTTTGCTATTTCCATCTTGCCGGTTTTTTCGAGTGACTTCGCATAAAGAAAATAAGCCTGGCCGTCTTGCGGATCCGCCGTGATGACCGGTTTGAGCTGGTCCGCTGCCTCTGCATATTTTCCGGAGAGGAATAAAGCCAACGCGTAGTTAAAGTGAACGAACGGATCGTCCGGTGACGATTCGGCCGCGCGCGCGAGAAAAGAAACGCCTTGCGCCAACAGTCGGGCCCGCTCGTCGTCTTTTTTTTCTTCACGCGACGCTTGCACCGCCACCGCCCCCGCATTGTTGTAAATGCCAATCAGCGGCACATCGGAAGCCAGCGGTACCAGCGCAGCCAGCGCGCGGCCAAAATCGCCCATCTTGGCGTAGCCAAGTCCCGCGTAAAACGCGGCCTCGGCGTAGTGCGGATCTTTTTTCTGAAGCTTTGTAAAGTATTCGGTGGCGTCTTTCCATTTACCGTCGAGCATGTAGTAACGGCCCAGTTCGAAAGCAGCTTGCGGATAAATTGCGCCGCCGTTTGCATCCGCAAAAAAGCGTAAGGCATTCTTCAGATAATTAATGCGCTTCTCATCGCGCTCGCCGAGCTGCACTCCCTTCACATAGGCTTCGAAAGCACGCTGCGGCACCTTGGTCGCCTCCTGGACCAACTGGTTTTGAGAAAAGGGAAGTGCCTTGTCGCGTTGATAAAGAATCTGGTAAGCGAGCCGGCCCTGAATATTCTGCAGCGTCGTCAATGGACCACCAAAATCAAACTGTCGTGTGGCCCAACTGCCGTCAAACATCTCACCAAGCGTGCGGCCTTCGTTCACCTTGATCACGCGCGCGGTTAACTGGACATAAGCTTCGACTGACGATTTATCTTTTTCCGGCTTTGCTTCACCCGGCTTTGCGTCGGGCTCCGCCGGCGTGACCGAGTAAGTGCCAATCACAATCATTGAAGCTTTGGCTTCACGCGCCAGCTTGATCGCGGTAGCGCGCGAAGGAATAACAGTTTCCGGAAGTCGCAGCCGTTGATAGGCGAGCTCGCGTTCGTCACTGGAAACAACCAGCAGACCGGGCTTGTTGAGCAATTCGGCAAGCGAGTCGGCAAAGCTTTCACCCACCCAGTTATATTCGGGGCGGTTCGAAGTGTTTTCAAAGGGCAGCACCATCACCACATCGCTGGCCGATTGAGCGCGAGCAGTGGGTCCGGGAGCCGCGAAGAACAGCAGTGCAACTGCCGCAACCAACAGGCGGCGAAGCGTAAAGTCAGGAAGCGAAATTCTTGGCATCAAATCAATAATCCTTAATAAAAAGCCGCGAGTGCGCGGACAAGGCAGAATAGGATGCCATCAATATAGCAGCGGTTGGACAGAAGACGCATCCGGGACGAAGGTGGGTGATTGCCTGCTGAGGACGTGATTGTATGTTGGGAACACAACTGGCCTGACTGCCCGCATGAGGTTCTCGAATTGAAGACCGAGATTGAGAAACTGGATCCTAACTGAAGCATGGGTTAAGTAGTTGGAGCGGATCCAGAAACTCGAAGCTGCTAACCGGAGAAAACTAGATTGAGATTTTCCCCTCGACTGCCATGTTAAATTTGAGTCTGTTGGAATTTCCGGCAAACTCTTTTGATTGAAAGGAAAGAGCCCATAATGAATCGAATCATAAGAACCGAAATATCTGCACTCTTTGGAATGGATTCTGGCGACGATATCGTCAGCGACACTCACATTGGCGACGGCGTTTATCTGCAAGACTTGGTGGTTAATGACAAAGTTGAAGAACTTTTCCAACAGGTGAAATCCCAAAATCCGGAAGACTACAAACGACTGCTTTGTCGGCAAAGCCTTGAAGTAACGGCTCTTCGATACACCCACCGTTTTTACATCTCATTCGATGCAGTTTCGTCGAGCCACCGTGACAAAGTGCGTCATGCTCGAGAGTTGATTATGCGAGCTATTGTACTGTCAAGGATAGTCAAACCACTGCCAATTCCCTCACATCCGACGACAATTCTAACCACAGATGGAGAGTCTCAACTGGAAATTCAAATTGGGTTTTACGGCACGGCCTACGTCGTGCGGCGACCATTTCAGGAAACGATCACCCACGCAGATATCGACCTAATAGCTAAGCTTTGGCCCGCTTCACAATACTTTTACGACAATCGAAGACAGTATCAAAGACTGTTTCGGGCGCTGATCACTTACAACGATGCATATCACATCCCGCTCTCTCATGTGCGTCATGTGGTGCTCCATTCAGCTTTGGAAACACTGATTTGCGCTTCTCACAGGAACAACAAAAACCAAGTTGTTTATCGCTTACCACAACTCGTAGACGAAATAACCCAAGAGCAGGCGACGGAGATCTATGACCTCTGTGCCGATGTCAAACACACGGCCGCCCCGGCCCTGCTGGATTCGGAGAATTCGCGTGAACTCGACAAACGCAATTCTAAGCGGTATGAAGCAACTAGATGCCTGGATGAGTCGCTAAGAAAACTTTTTATCAGGGCCCTTGACGATAGGTCATTCGCGCGGGAACTAGAAGACAAATCGATCCTAGAGACAAAATACCACGTCCCCGGAAAGTGAACAGCGAGCCTTTTTTGTTTTCCATCATAAGGTTATTAGGCGTGCCTTGTGGCTATGCACACCGACTCGAAGATTTGAACTGAACCACCAAGCCGAACCCCGACGGTGCCAAGGATAGAAGAAGGAAGTCTATTTTGTGGGCGAAAGGTTCTTGGTGGATAGTAAGTCCAAACACTGCCCTTCTACCACGAAGTGATGTCCGAACCCTATGTGCTCGTCATTGTCTGTCGTTATATCGTCGACTCTCTTGATGGACGTAATGGAAGCAATAACGGCGTACTCATTCTGAAGCCTATCGCCACGATTGCTACTCCGCGCGAGTTCGGCCTGCTCCGAGTTACACCTGAGGGCAAAGACAATCCCCGAAAACGATGGGTTTCCGAAGCGCAGCAGATAAGCGTCGTCGAGCCTTGAGACATCATCCAGGTTAGCTATGAAGAGAATCGGGCGCTTGTCTGCTTTCAGCGCCGTTTCAACATCTACCGTGAAAACGCCGGAGCAACAACTCTCCTTCCACTCAGTGTTCGCAGTAAACTTAGAGACCATCTGGACCAGTGCTGGATAATCTTTATAATTCTTATTACTGACCTCGGGTGGCTCTGCTTTGCTTTCAGGCGGTTTATTCGATGTGCACGACGACATCAGAACAAACGCGGCGACAGAAACAATGGCTTGTAAGAGCACGCAAGATTCCCTGATGAATCGACGCATAGTATCCTCCGGGACAGTTAGCTCCCGCGCCGCATTCGGCTTCCAGACTCTTCGGCAACGATCTTCATACCAATATCCTTGTTCGCTCGGCCGCGAGCCTTCACAGCCACAATGGCGGAGACAACAAGCAAAGCTCCGAAGGCAATCGTCGACTTCAATGCCTGAACTCGGATCATTTCAATGCGCTGGTCCCGGCATTGCGCAAAAATGTCTCGCATCCCCGAAGGCCTATTATCCTCGTTCTGCCAACCCATGTCTTTGTGGAACACCTCGAAAGACGTGACGTTAGGATGAGTTCTCATCTCGGGGGAGCTTGACGGGGTTAGATAATCCGCCGCCGGCCTGAGGGTCAGTGGTATTGACACAAAGAATGCGATGAGCGCAGTGATGCGAACTAGATTTGAAATGCTTGCCATATTTAACTCCCATCTCGGCCTACCACGTTCAGCTTCCGTTGACATGCCATGGGGATCGACTTCACTGCGCCCGGATGGGATTTGCTCAGTTGACTTCAGCTTCTTCCAAAGTTCGTTGGCCTTCTGTTGTACGGGATGGTTGAGGTGCTTCAGCGCTCCCTGCGTCGACTGCTTTGACTCCTCGTCCGATAGCTTCATTGACGGCTTGTTTGACTCTTTCATAAGCGTCCTTCGCTAAAGCGTCAAAGGGTTTCTGGTCTGCGGGGTTTGGGCCGCGATTCTATGCTACCGTACCCCACACCTCAAGCTGCTTGGACGCATTCGCTAACAAACGGCGCCGATCGATCTTTGGCGGGACCACGATAAAGCGTCAAGTGCCTGACTAATCACTTTCCCCTCTGCGCTCCATTTTTCACGGCGGCCCATCCGCACAACTCTGCGCTGCGCGCCGAGTGCTCCACTGCGTTTCGCACTTCGGTGTGCAGAGTGGGCACCCAGTCGTTTCCCTTTGTCCGCGTCGGAACCTCGTCGTAAGCGAATCGCAATTTACTCGTAATAAAATTCCTGGCCCACCTCAAGAATTTCCCGCCTTAACTCAAGAATTTCTCAACCACCCTGCCTATCCTGTATCCAACGAATTAGTTGTATTCCGGTTTTCCGGACAGCGAATTAGTTGTCTTCCGTTTTCCGAACGTAATCATTTGACCGGAGTCGGACATTTTTGCCCGCCGCTGAGATGAGGAGACCAACCATGCAGACCGAGCCACGCCAGCAAATACGAAACATCTTCCCGCGCTTAGACGCGCGTCAAAGAAAGGGACAGACTGGAAAGTCTGTCCTACGCTGGAGATTATTTGTAGTAGTTTCGGTTGCACTCTTAGCCATCATTGCGACGGCGATCGGGTTTGCGCAGGGCTTACCGCAAACCTCGCCTTCGAGCGGCACGCTTTCGCCGTTGAACCCGGTTATCACTTTCAACGGCGGGCCGTTTCCGGTATCCAACCCGTCAAACCCGATTGGGCAGAATCCACCGGTCTGCACGGACGCGACGTGCGGCGTGTTTACGCTGACCGTTGACATTCCGGCGAACGATTCAACCGTTTACGCTGTTGATGTCAGTGTGAGTTGGACAGACAGCGGCACCACGACGCAACTCAACAGTGAATCCGACTATGATGTCACGGTTTACGATCCAGATTTTACGGGCAACGAGTTGGCTAACAGCGGCGCTAACTCAAATCCAGAAGAGGCGATCTTCAAAGCCGTCAACGGCACGTATACAGTTTACGTCGTGCCTTACGACGTCTCGCCAACCGTTCCCTTCAGCGGCAAGATCACATTGACGCCAGTCTCACCTGAGCCGGCGCCTACTCCGGTTCCGCTACCTTCGCCCGGCGTGCCCAGATTTTCAAATTACATGTCGCCGCCGAGCGTGGCCAACGGCTGGGGCGAGCCTTCGATCGGTGTTAACTGGAACACGGGCAACGTAATGTTCTTTGGCGGGCTGTCGCAATACGCAGTGCGCGTGAATTTCGACGACAGCACTTCGCCGGCGCGCACCACCTGGGACCGCACTCCGCTAACCATGGACACTTTGCGTAGGGCCGTAGGCGGCGACCCGATCCTCTATACCGATCGCGAGACTGGCCGCACGCTCGTTTCGCAGCTTCAGTTTGGCACAACGACAGCTACGCTTGATTACACAGATAACGATGGCGCGAACTATTCGCCGAGTCAGGGGGCCGGCATCGCTTCCGGCATCGATCACCAAACGGTTGGCGGCGGTCATTACCATGCGCCGCTACCCCAGGGAGTTGTTTACAAGAACGCCGTTTACTACTGCGCGCAGGACGATGTGGACGCCGGCTGTGCGCTGAGCGTTGACGGTGGTCGCACGTTCGGACCAGCCGTGGTTACGTACACAACCGAGTGCGGCGGCATTCACGGGCATGTGAAGGTGGCGCCCGACGGCACGGTCTATCTGCCCAACCGAAACTGCGGCACAAATCAGCAGGGCGCGGCAGTCTCGGAAGATAACGGCATCACCTGGACCGTGCGTGTCGTTCCCGACGCGACGAATGGTGACACTGATCCTTCGGTCGGTATGGGCGCGGACGGTACTGTGTATTTCGGCTATGAGGGAGCCGATGGTCACGCGCGCATTGCCAGCTCAAGAGACAAAGGCCAGACCTGGACGCCGTCGCAGGACGTCGGCGCCCTGCTTGGCCTTCAAAATTCAGTTTTCCCAGCAGTCGTCGCCGGCGATGGCGGTGACAACGGACGCGCAGCGTTTGCATTCTTTGGTTCACTCACGCCCGGTAATTACGACAACGATCTGTTCATGGGCAACTGGTATCTATTTGTCGCTTCAACTTTTGACGGTGGCAAAACGTGGAAGACTGTTAACGCTACGCCGAACGATCCAGTCCAACGCGGACGCGTCTGTACCGCGGGAATCAATTGCAGTGGCAACTCACGAAACCTGCTCGACTTTTTTGACGCGACGATTGACAAGGAGGGGCGCATCCTCGTGGGCTATGACGATGGATGCATCACGAGTGAATGCATTCAGGGAGACAAGAACCACGATGGCATGATTGACGGTCGTGACAACGACTTCACTTCAAAGGGCGTAATCGCGCGGCAGAGTGGCGGACGTCGCATGTTTGCGCAATTCGATCCAGTTGAACCGACGACGCCTGCGGCCCCGGCTCTCAACGCGACCTTGGTGACAGGTAATCCGGTCGTGCATCTTTCCTGGTTGGCGCCGGACAGTGGTGCCTCGCGCATCACCGCTTACCGGATTTATAGGCGCACTGCGGGCTCGGCGTTCGCGCAAATTGCATCCGTGCTCGAGACTGCTTTCGATGATCGCACGGCTGCTGCTAACACAACTTACCTTTATCGTGTATCGGCTGTGAACGCGATCGGCGAAGGTCCGTTCTCCGCCGAAGTGCAGCCGGTTATCACGTCCGGCCCAACAGCGTGCGAGACACCGGGGGTGTTGGTGTTGAGCGACGTTAACAACGACGGATCTGACTTCGACATCCAGCCAAACATACCGCCAGATGCGCATGTCAACATTCGCAAGCTCTTCGTGGCGGAGCCTTACCTTGGTCCAGGCGTGAACAAGCTGGTGTTCACTTTGCAAATGGCACCTGCGGATCAGAGCATCCCAACGCCGAACAGCCAGTGGTACGTCATCTGGAACCGGCTACACCCGGACGCCCAGTACGATCGGGGAGCACCAAGTTTTGAATACGGCAAGTTTGGTGTAGCACTACCAATTCCGAGTGTTCCTACGGGTACGAACAATTCACCGTTCAAACTCGGCGACGTTGATAGCGGAAGCTACGATCCAGCGAGCGGTTTGATCGTTTTCACGCTGTCGGATGCAAAAGCGGAAAACATTCAGGCGGGTCAGAGCCTGGTCGCGCTCAACGCGCGTACATTCCTGAACCAACCCGATACTTTCCGCTCTCAAACCGTCGCGAATGACATTACCGACGACACGATCTACAAACTTATCGGCAATGGCACGTGCAAACTAAACAGTCCGCCGACTGCCGGGCTCGATGGTACGCCACACCAGGGCGTTGCACCGCTGGCGGTGAGCTTCGACGCATCTGGCTCGACCGATCCGGATGGCGATCCATTGTCGTTCACTTTTGATTTCGGCGATGGCACGCCGACAGTGACGCAGTCGAATCCGCGCATCGCGCACACCTATCAATCGGCCGGTAATTATTTTGCTACCGTCACGGCAACTGATCCCCAGGGCGCCGTGAGCACTAACGCGCCGCAGGTCGCGATTCAGGTAAGCGCGAAGCCGACGGTGGAAACTATCGAGGATGACGACTCGCGCATTGCCTACTCGGAAGGTTGGCACCTCGTGAATAATTCAGCAGCGAGTGCCGGCCACTTCCGCTATCACACGGGCAAGAACTCAAGCCATCTGGCGACTCTCGATATCAATGTGCCGGCAGGGAAGACTGGTTCACTGAGTTACTACTTCGCGCGCAGTCCAAAGGGTGGCACGGCCGATGTCTATCTTGATGGCGTGCTAAAAGAGACCATCAACTTCAAGGGTAGCAACGGCTCGACGCAGGCGCCGGAGTTCTCCGCGAATTATAAAGTGAGCTATGGCAGTCTCGCCGCAGGCGCGCACCGTTTGCAGATCAAGAACATGAGCGATGTGGTCTATGTTGATCGCTTCGTCCTTGAGAGCGCGAGCTCGACGGCGACGCCTTCATCAGGACCGGGCTCGACTTCGAACAAGCAGTCGAGCGTTGGTGGCAGCCAGAGTGCCAGCTCTGGCTATCAGCCACCATCGGGTTCAAAGTCGTTCACCGTCACCGCGGAGTCGAGCTTGAACCTGCCGTTCCAATTGGCACTGGTCAGTCCCAGCGGACTTGCGCTGGCTACAGTGAGTTCGTCAAACGGAATTGCGACGATCAATCAGCCGGTGACGCAAGGCAGCTCGTACGTAGTCAAGGTCATCAACCTGAACCTTGGGCCGTTACAACTAACGACGACCATTAAACCAACGGTCAGCCGCTAGACAACGTCAACCGCTGGGCCAAATAAACAAGTCGCGCCGGAAATTTTTCCGGCGCCACTTTACTTTGCCTCAAGACCGCGTTGTTAATGGATTCGTTGCGATCGAGGGGAATGAAGTTGAAAAGAAAGATTCAGCATTAGATGGATTCTCAGGTACCCGGCCGCGTGATCGCATTCTCCAGTAAGCCCACCGCCACCTTCGGATCAGCAACCTCCAGAATCAGCTTGGCAAAGTGTTCATGGTCCAAATCAATCACAATGGTCTTTTCAGGATTGAGTACGTCCCAGAAGACAAGACCATCTCCCTGATAGAAGATGCCTGACTTGAAAATATTGGGAATATCAGTTCCCGCCAGTTTGAGTCCCTGAAACCAACCCATCGCCGGCTCAGGATCGGCGTGAACACTTTTAATGTGGGCCAGCGGAATCTCAAGCCTGCTCCGCAATGACCACAGCTTATGCCAGCCTTCCACCTCGAAGACAGCTTTGTCGTCAAGAATGGTTATCTCTACCATAAGAACTGACCTCTGATTAGCTTCATCATCGACCAGGTCTGGCCAGATGAATATTCCCAACTAATGACACAGAAACAACCAGAGTAGTGTATAGCAGGGCGCGTTCAGATATTCAACGGCGGTTCGAACCAGAGTCCAGACAAAAAGGGCGCTGCTGTCCTCGCCGGGAGCAACGCCCTTTTCCTGAGCCGCCGCGTTTATCGTCCTCACGTCGATACTCGCAGCTAGTCGATACTTCCGTACCTACTAATTAATTGTGGCTTATACCGCTGATGGAATAGCGACGGCAACCTTGCCGCGAGATCGGCTTTGTTCGTTTCATGCAGGATTGCTTTCATCGACTTGTGAAGCCGACTACACATTGGCTACGCCAGGCAAGCATTCTATTGCAGAAGGCTTGTAATGTTGGCCCTCGAAAACGCCTTTGTGCTTACACTCGGGGCAAGTCATTTGATAACTGCCACGAAAATTGGATGAACCTTGCGTGAGATCGCGAAACAATGGTATGAGCCTTTTGCAGTGCGGGCAAAGGGCCGCGATATACCACACTCCAGCTCTCAGAGTTGCGGGAAACATGGGGGACTCCTTTAGTAATAGAAATGATGCGTCGATTCTAAATCCGAAGGTCTGTACGCTAGCGGACATTGGAAGGCTTGTGGCTCATGCCGCCTGATAGAATGTGGCGAACCATGCTGCGAGATTAGCTTTCCTCGTCTGCAGGGTTTCTTTTATACTCTGCGCACATTCACCGTGAACTCTCCATTAAGCTCGGCTCTGGCAATTGATGCTGTTCTGCTTAGTCTCTTTGCGGTGCAACACAGCGTAATGGCGCGGCAATGGTTCAAGCGCGCCTGGACCAAAGTGATTCCGCCGCCAGTAGAGCGCAGCACTTATGTTCTTCTGGCAAGCCTCCTCTTACTCCTACTCTTCTGGCAGTGGCAACCGATGAGGCCGATTGTCTGGGAGGTAAGAAATCCAACCGGCCGTCTGCTGCTGCAGGCCCTGTTTTGGATCGGCTGGGGTGGCGTCCTGGTTTCTACCTACCTCGTTGACCATTTCGCTCTATTCGGACTAAAGCAGGTTTACAACTACCTCAAAGGCAGGAGCGAGGCAGCCATACCTTTCAAATCGCCAGCGCTGTATAAGATGGTTCGTCATCCGCTTTACCTTGGTTTCATCATCGCCTTCTGGAGCACGCCGCGCATGACGTTTGGTCACCTGTTCTTTGCTGTTATGACCACGGCTTACATTCTGGTTGCGATCCAATTTGAAGAGCGCGATCTGATGCGTTCGTATGGAGAGACCTACCGGGTGTATCGCCAGCGGGTGTCAATGCTGATACCCCTGCCGCGAAGACGGTAAGCTTATGGAATCTCGTAAATCGTAAATCGTAAATAGTTGTTATCGACCGCTAGAGTCGAACAACAAGTGGCGCCGCAAATTATTCCGGCGCCACTTTACTGTGAACCAAGGCTGTGAATTCAGCAACCTAGCTTAACCGCAGCTCGGTAGTTGACATCGGTGGCGATTATCGTCGCTACGACATCTTTACAATTCCTTGACAAAATTTTTGCATCCCCTCTGACGAAATTTCGCATCCAAGCAGCGGTCTCCCGGTGTTTTGCTTTCTGAATTTCGATCCCAGCGGAGTCTCCAGATGAAATTGCAGATCGTCAGGATGAGCGCCGTGCTCTTCCTTGCCACGTGCCTGTTAAGTTTTCCTGCCACACTACAAGCGCAAGCTTCGAAACCCAACGAAAAGTTGCCTTCCCAGTCTCTGGCCAATAGCAGTCCGGTTAACGTTGAGGAGCTCGTCAGGGCATTTACTGCCAAGGAGACAGAATTTCGCCATGCCCTGGCAGAATATGCTTTCACACGGGACGCGACCGTTCAGACGGTAGGTATGGGTGGGCAGATCACCGGCGAGTACCATCGAACCTCGCAGTTCGTCTTCAACGATAACAACGAGCGGTTCGAGAAGATCACATTACCGTCACACAGGAAGACCTCGAGGATCTTGGCGGCGTCCAACCGTTCGCCCTCGAAGCGGCAAAAATTGGTCAGTACAATTTTGATTATGTTGGCAAAGAACGACTGGACGAACTAGACACCTACGTCTTTGATGTCGCCCCAAAGGTCATACCGAAAAAAGTGAGTGAGCGCTTCTTTCAGGGGCGCATCTGGGTGGATCAGCAGGATCTGCAAATCGTTAAAGTGAAAGGGAAGGGCGTGCCTGAGGGAAATCAGCGTTTTCCAGTATTTGAAACTTATCGACAGCAAGTTGACGGACACTATTGGTTTCCGACCTATACCTACGCCGATGACCAATTAGATTTCCCCAAAGGGCAGACGGTGCACTTGCGCATGCTGGTGCGGTACACGGACTATAAGCGCTTCCGAAGTAAGGTGAAGATTACCGAAGTCGACAGTCAGGAAGAAATACAATCGCAGCCGACGCCCACGTCGGCGCCGAAGAAGCCGTAGGTAAACAGCGAACGGTCGCCCTTGCTTACAGCCAGCCGCCCGTAAAACCTGCGCGGCGCAGTCCGTCGATGATGTAGGGACAGCGGCGCATTAGCTGCCAGAGAAATCCTGACCTGTAATTTTCTATCATGAACACTATCGGCCCCTGATCCAGACCGTAATAGCCTTTCGAGATCCATCCCTTGCCTGAAGCTTCGGAAAATGTCGGATTGAAACTGCATTTGAATCCGTACTTGCTGGTCATCTCAGGAACCGTCTCGTCGAAATACTGGAGCGAGGGCAAAACAATCTCCGGCGCGAACGGAAGGGAAGCGATAACGGCCCACGGAGCCAGGGTGCCGTCATCCGGCCCGTTTGGAACTGCGCGCCCTTTGTAGTCGTAGAATCGACGCAACCTGCCTCCCACTTTCTTGCTTGCCGGTCCTGGGCCATCGCTCGCAGTTAGACCCCAAATATATTCACCATAACCCTTAAATTGTTGCGGATTGCGAATCGCATACTGCTGCTGAATGTAGGTAGCGCGGCGGCTGTTCTCGAAATAGTCGATCCCACGCTTCCGCATGTACTGGTCCTGAATGCCGCGAAAATCGATCCACATGTGCGAGAGCTGATGGATGAAGAGCGGCCCCGCATAGAGAAACTCGCGGCCGTAAAGCTTCTTCCATTTATAAGTCCTGGTCCATGCGCGGTAGCTCTTCGCGGGCAACGGGTACGTGGGCGAGGCAAGACCGAGGACATAAAGAAGCAGCGCCTCGTTATAGCCCTGCCAACGATACTTGATGAATCCGCTTTCAGGTTTCCATCCATGCGTTACCGTGTCTTTCCCATTTTGCCCCCATTGCCAGTCCGTCCGGGCGTAGATGGCGTTGGCAAGGGTGCGAATCTCGCGCTCAGTTTCAGTGTCGCGATTGAAATATTGCGCGGCCGCCAGCGCTCCCGCGATCAAGAACGTCGAATCGATGGTTGACAGTTCGCAATTCCACGTTCGACGTCCGGTCTCCATATCGAGGAAGTGATAATAGAAACCCTTGTATCCGGTGGCGTCTGGTTCCGGCCCCTGCGGACTATTCCAGAAAAAGCGCAGTGTCGTGAGGGTTCGTTTGATTGCGTCGTTGCGCGTGATGAATTTCCGCTCGACGCCAACGGGATATGCGGCGAGGGCAAATCCGGTGGCAGTGATGCTGCACGGCGCTTCCTGGCGGGTGCTGTCCGGCGCCAGGCCATTCTGCGGATTCGTCTCCTTCAGGAAAAAATTAAAGGTGAGCCGCTGAAGCGTCTCGAGTTGATCGTCAGAAAAGGAGTGTTGTCTCGGCGTCACTGCAAACGCTGTAAGTCGGAGCGGGTTAGAAGAAGCATTCTACACGTTGTAGTCGAGAAGGCTTAGTTCGACTGTGTTTTCTGAGCGTCGCCGCTTACATGGTGAAAGCGTTTATTACCCCGGACGAGTAACGGCACCGCTTTGGACCGTGATTAGGAATTAATAAAAGGAATTTGGCGTCCCGTACGGGAGTCGAACCCGTGTCGCCGCTGCGAAAGAGAAGTGATTCGCTGTAATTCAAAGGAACTTAGCGGCATGGACAGCACTCTACCGCACTTGAAGGAATCACGAGGACGCTATTGGACTCTTAATAGACGCAGGGTTTCGTGGCTGTGGATTTTCTTGGTTGGAGTCTTCGCCTGCCGAAGAACCAGAGAGCATCCAGACCGGGTTAATCTCCGCTTTTGAAGATTGGCAGTCTTATCAGGCCTGGCCCCAATGGTCTGGCAACCACCCACGCGGCGCCCAAACCAATATTGTTGCTTCCATAAGCAATCAATCCGTAACCGCGTTCAGTGGAAAGTCCGGGGCCGGCCCATTCACCCCAACCTGTGCCCCAGGAGTTCTTGATCAACCATGCTCCCAGGTTATCGTCCCAACCGATCAAGGTGACACCATGGTTGGCGTTGAACGTCTTCAACTTTCCATCAGCGGTCTTGCCATAGCGCACCGAGTCCGGGAGGTCCTCCTTAAAGACTCCTCCCGTATAGGCGATCATTTTTGGAGTCGCCAGGAGAGCAACACTAATCGGGCCGTACCGGCAGAGCGCCTTCTTAAGTTCAGCAACTTCAGGAGGGCTGGGCTCCGCAAATCCCATGGCCACTTTCGAAGGAACGAAGCCCCAGCTTTCTGCCTTGTATAGCCGAGGAACGCTTTTGCAGATGCCAGTAGTCGCGGTGAATGGTGCGCTTGCTTCCGTGGTTGTTCCCGTCTTTATCATATAGTCGTAGGCCCAAAATCCTCCCTTGCAAGTACCGGCGCCACTACAAGAAAGAATGTCCTGCTCAGAAGTATCACTAACGCCGCTACGCAGCAGATAACTTCCTTCAAACGCGCCGAGCGTGGCAAAAGCCCAGCAGCCACCGCAGCCCAACTGATCGCGCACCGGACTAACCTTACCCTGATCGCGCCAGTCGAATGATGTTGCCGCTGCACTGCAGCTGTAAGAACTTTGAAAAGAAGCATCCACCACTAACATGTTGGTGACGTCCTGCGAATCCGTGTTCTTGTTCCGGCCGAGCAAGGCATTTTTTCTGCGGTACTGATCCGCCAGATCGTCCGGAACGCTCGTGCCGGCAAGTTCATCCATATTGCGATCCATTGCCGTCGTGTAGCCGACGGTATAGGACAAATTCTGCTCCCGAATCTCGCGACGAAACTGTTCAAGTTGTTGCCGGATTTCACGCGAAGCGTTTCTTTCGCGCTGCGCGTAGAACTCGTCAGCCCGCCGCTCGGCCATCTCGGGCGGCACTCTTGCCGTGGGGGCCACACGCATCTCCAGGTTTGGCCGGGCGCTCGTGGCGATCAACTGTCCCAGCCTGTTGTTGGATACCATGAAGGTCCAGTAACTATCCGCAGAATGAAGGTCCTCGTACCATCTGTTTTCTGGTGCAAGACTTCCTCCCACTTTCAAACTGTCAGAACCTCCTTCGACGTGTTGTGAGACTCGGTCCGGTTCGTTTGGGTACATGCCACGATCCTTCCAGGAGCACTCGCCCGGAGCGAGCCCTTCACCGGCGGGCATTCATCGAGCATCAATTAAGCAACGGGTGAATTGCGTTGAGATCCCTCAGAGCTTTCCTAAACGTTGTTGAAGGTTAGTCAGAAATAGTTCTGAGGAACGGGACAAAGAGTGACCTCTTCCGCGTCACTTACTAGAAGACTAGGCGTGCGCCAAATCGAATTCTGCGGTTGCCTCCATCAGTGGCCCATTGGTTTAGGAAGCCGGGACTACTTGCCACGCCAGAAGGAATACCAAAATTTCGCGAATTGAATGCGTTGAAACAATCAACCCAAAACTGAGCCCTCACATTTTCGGCAACCTGGGTGTTCTTTATGATTCCGATATCGACATTACTGATCGGATCTGCGCGCATTATATTTCGACCGGCGGTGCCGACCCGCTGTCCTTCAGGAACTCCATTGAAATCGACAACAAGGGTCCTTGCTCCTTGAGCATTGCAGGTGATCCTTCCTCTTGGTGCAGAGAACAGTGTAAAAGGAAGCGATGGGCCAGGAAGCCATCCAGGAACGCAGGGACCTGAAGGCAAGGCCCTGAAGATTTGCTGCGCTTGCGCAATGGCTAGTTCTCTCTGTTGTTGGTTAATCAGATATAACTGCGCGACAGTCATTCTTGAAACGTCGAGGTTTGTGAATACATTCGGACGTATCGCAGTGGCTGAAGTGTTTGCACCCGCCGGATCAAATCCGTTAAGCGCACTCAGGGGGGCACCTGTCTGGAAGTTGAAAAAAGAGTTGACCTGCCAGCCGCCCAACATCTTGCCAATAAATCCACTCTGCTTTGTGAAGAATGGCAGTTCGTAAACGACATTTCCGGAAAGTCTATTAGGCCTGTCGTAACTTGAACGCGCCCCGTCCGAATTTCTATCAAAAGGATCTTGCGAGACAGCGCTTTCTGCAGCGGATGGAACAAAAATGTCCGAGGCCGTGTCAATAAACGAACTCCAGGTGTAATGCACACCAAAGCTGACCCCACGGCTAAGCCTTTTTTCCAGGCTTGCCTGTAAAGCGTCGTAGGTTGACGAGGCCGAGTTGGTTCTTAACATGATCATCCCTCTGCTCGGATCAACCGTGGGGGCCAGGATCGGTGTTGAGGAGGGAAGAGGGGCTCCAGTATTTCTGTCGATTCCGGTTGTGTTGCAGGTTCCTGGGCCAGTTCCGAAGGGACACGGAAGCCTGGGATTCCCGTCAACAGTCTGGAAAAGGCCGGTACCACGTGTCCGAACATAACCGACCGTAAAGATAAGGTCTGCGCTTAACTCACGCTGAACACCGATCGAGATTTGATCCGTTGCTGGCGCCCGAAAGTCTCCTGAGACAATCGTGCGACTGAGTTGTTCGGGATTTGAAATGTTCGGAACAGTGATATTGATCAGAGTCGCGAAGGAATGCGGCGGCAATATGGTTTGCGTGGCCACGAACGGGAAGGACTGGAAGATATTCGTATTTATATTGGTAAAATTTGCGTCATATGCACGAGCGTACCCGCCTCGCAAGACCAGCTTATTGCCACCAGTTACAAAACCTATTACGCCTTTATCGCTCGCTTGCGGATTCCAATTAAAACCAATCCTCGGCATCCAATTGTTCGTGTCCGTTTTAGGATCAGGTTCGAATCTGAATGCCGGATCGTTATTGTTAGCTGCAAGAATGCGCTGGTTCAGGTCACGAAGATATTGGAATGAATCTCCGGGATACTCATATCTGACACCATATGAGAGCGTAAGATTCGGTCGTAGCCTCCAATGGTCCTGACCGTAAAAATAAACCTCGTGCCAACGGTTAAAGGTGATCCTATCTCCTCCGCGCAGAGGCAGTGCCTTGGACGCTATCTGAGCAACGTCATTTACGAAATTACTTAATGTTGTGTACACCAAACTGCCGCGACCCGATGGAAAGAAAAAGCTCTTTACATCCGTTCGCCGCAATTCAAGGCCGAATTTGAATGAGTGGTTTCCGTTAAGAATCGAGATTGCATCAGTTAATTGATAAGTGTCATTAATTTTGCCCTGCGGCAGAATCGTTGCGAGGCCGAAAGCGGTTCTGGTCGCTAGACCGCCACCACCACTCGTCATGCCGAGGTCGTTGATTTGGATGGACGGAATCGTTTTGGATTCCGGATCTTCGCCATCTCTTTCGATGTCAAACCTCGTCCAGGCAATTCTTGCTTCATTGGTTACACTAGATGACAGCAAAGATGACCAAACAATAGTTGCAGCCTTCGTTTTGCGGTCATCTAATGTGCCCAGTCCTGGGGGTGTAACCTGCTCTGAGCCCGCGGATGACTCTTTACTGGATCTGTATCGCCCGTAAATGAAATTGTTCTTATTAAGACTATGATCTATGCGAACAGATCCCTGACGACTGTCGAATCTGAACGCTGACGAGCCAGTGAGATCGCCAAGTTCGACGTCAAAGGTAGGGCCACCGTCGATCGTCACGGTCCGTCTTTGCCCATTCGGAGTTCCGGCCGGCACGAATCGAAGAAGAGCTTGCACTTGCGGACGTTGACCAGCGTAGGTCTGCAATGCCGCACGGCCGGCAGCCGTCGGAGCACCGTTCAGTGTAACGCCCGAGTTCAATTGACGATCGGTCCAGCGCTGAAAATCAACGAAGAAAAACGTCTTGTTCTTAGCGGTGTAAAGGTGAGGTCCTCCCTCACCAAACCGGGGAAAAATAACCGGCCCTCCAACTGTGAACCCTATCTGGTTCTCCAGTCGAAAAGGTGCATTTCGCTTCTTTTTGTCTGATGCGTTTGATTGACAGAATCCCGCAGCTTTATCCAGGTTACTGCATGCATTCAGATACTGATCGTTGTGGAACCAAAAAACAGAACCATGAAAATCGTTGGTTCCAGATTTGCCGACAAAATTTACGACTGAACTTGCGTTATGTCCGTATTCCGGCAAGAACTGATTAGTGACAATACGAACTTCCTGTATCGCATCGGGGTTATTTAATGGCATCTGCATTCCAGTAAGGGCAGGGTCGTTCATATCCTGACCATCAAGCAGGAAGCTGTTTGACCTAAGTCGCCCACCATTCGTTGAAAAACTGATGCCGATCGCGGAAGCAGTTTGGCCGCCGCCGAGTTGGCTAACGCCCGGAACCGAAAGCAGAACATTAAACACGCTGCGATTTGGAGCAATCGGCAGCTCTGAAAGCCGACGTTCGTCGAACCGCGTTGCGACCTCTGGTGTGGTTCTGTTCAGCAGTGACGCGTCCGAGTTCACGTTTACAACCTCGTTAACGCCTGCCGGCATGAGATTCGGACTGACGATAGCATTTTGATTTACAAGCAACCGGATACCCGTTCGAATGTACTTAGAAAAAGTTGACGCGTCGATAGTTACTTTGTACGCGCCAAGAGGCAAGTCAGTAAAACGGTAACGACCTTCTGAGTTTGTAGTAGTCGATCTGGTGAATCCGGTTGCGGTGTTCCGAATGGTGATTGTTGCGGCAGCAATAACGGCCTGGTTTTGATCAGTAACGACGCCGGAGATCGAACCGGTTGAAGACTGTCCGTGCGATGTGCCTGCAAAAAGAACAAGCATAGCAACGGCACAAATTGTTCTGAGGAGCCTGATCATAGTTGGCCCAGAGGAATGCTAACGTTCGGCTAAGGGCGAAGGGAAACCCCGGCTATTTATCAACGTTCATTCGCTTCAATATGTTCTGGAATCGCGGTTCAGAATGCAGGTTGTCGAAGAGAGGCTGTTCCCGCAAGTTGAGACGAGGAAGTTCACGCTCTTCTACGGCTTTTTCGAGCAGATCTAAGGCTCTGTCTTTATTACCTAATCCGTTGTAGATCGCCGCCAGTTGACTCAATGGAACGAACCGCTCGCTGCGTCGACTCTCCAATTCACGCACAATCTCGTAAGCCTTTTTGTGATCGCCTGTGCGCACGAATAATCTGGCCAAAGCGGTCTTGGGAAAAAAGCTTTCCGGAGCGAGTTGTATTGCCTTCTCATATTCTGCAGTCGCTTGGTCGTATTGGTTTTGACTCGCGTAGGCCGAGCCGAGCTGAAAGTGCGCGACCCAGAAATTTGGCTCAAAATCTAATGCCTTTTTGGCCTGAAGTATTGCCTCCTCTTCATGCCCGGCACGAATCAGGATCTGACTTTCCATTGCAAACACGAGAGGCGTCATTGGGCTCAGCTCTCTTGCTCGTCGAGCCTCGGCAACAGCTTCCGCATGTCTATTAGTTGACGACAAAAGCAATGCATAGGCGAGATGCGCCTGGAAATCGCTTGGGCTCATCTCTATAACCCGCTTGAACTCGGTTTCCGCGACGGTCAAGTTCCTCAAATAAACGTAGTCGCACCGGGCAACTTGGAGATGCGCTTCGGCAAGTGAACCATCAATTTCCAAAGCTCTTTGTGCGAGCTCAAGTGCTTTAGGCAAGACATCGTTGTAGTTCGCAAACCCTGCAATTCCAAGTGTGCGGTAAGCATCAGCCTTATGAGCATAGGCAAGTGCATAGTTCGGATCAGCTTTTATCGCCCGGTCGAAAAAGTCGATGGCTTTGAGCAAACCTTCTTTTGTTATCTTAAGCTCATTAACACGACCGCGATTATAGTAGTCGAGCGCGTCAGGATTACTTGTATACCGCTTTGCGAGTCGCGTCCTCTCTTCACTGTTTAAGTTGAGAGCCAGAGCATTGACAATGCTCGTGGCGATCGAATCCTGGACCACGAATATGTCCGTAAAATGTTTATCAAAAGTGTCTGCCCAAAGCGTTGTTCCGTCAGCGACCTTTATCAACCTCACATTCACGCGGATTCGATCGCCAGAACGTTGTATGCTTGGGTCCAATACTGCTTCAACACCGAGCGCTTTCCCAGCATTGATTGCATCTCGATCGGGGCCTTGGAAGTTACGCACGGAACTCAACGGACGGACTGTGATCGCCTTATTATTACCGAGCCGTGTGATAAGCGTATCAGCCATTCCAAGTTCCAAAGCTTCATCACGGTTTTGGTCGACGAGCGGTCTGAATGGCAGAATGGCAATGATTTTTGGTTTATCAACGTTCGTGGTCGCGACTCGTCGGCTGCGCCAATAGAATGAGCCCGCAACAACTCCGGCTAGAAGAATTACACCAAGCGAAATCGGCAGCACGTATCTTAGCTTCGAACGCCTCGACTCCCCGGTATCACTGACTAAGCGAGTGGCTTGTTTCAATGTCCCCTCACTGACTTCTAGATCTGTTGATAGTTCGTCAGGCGCCAATTCGTTCTTTGAAGGCGTGGGGTCGTGTGAAGATTCGAAAGGTATTAGAGCTGGAAGTGCGGACGACGCGGAACTGATTTTCTCGGATTCCGTTGTATTCCGGTTCCAATTCTTTACGACATGCAGTCGGACGGCTTGGCTTTGTATGTTCGCTCGACTTTGTTCGAACTCATCGACTCTGAGTTCATAGTTTTTATCTTCGACTGACTCCTCTACCAAATGCACATCTCCATTAAACCTGTACCCCCGGCGGCGAAGTGTTTCTACGTACGGGCTCCCGTCTTTGTGCGTTCCCAGAGTTTTTCTTAAATGGGAAAGGTAGAGAAACAGGTTCGATTCCTCTACAACCGTATCGGGCCATACGGCTTCGAGTAGTTCATCCTTGCTGACGATTTTGCCACGGCGTTCGATAAGTGCGAGTAGCGTTTCAACTGCCTTCGGGACCAGCGGAATCTCAGCTCCCCGGCGATAAAGCATCAGGTGGGCGACATCGATTCGAAAGTCGTCGAACTCGTAAACCTTGTGTTCAGCCGCGATATCCATCCTAAGAATAAACTTAGAAACAATTAAGGTTAACTTCGAAGACAGTCCGCCATTTTCTCCATACTGTCGGGTGTGAGCGGGAGGTGACGAACGCGCTAGGGTCAAAAATGATCAAGCGCATTATAGCGCAGCGACTCAAAAAGTCACCTCGACGAAGGTGGTGGAGCAATGGCCTTCCACTCCTTGTATTTTCACTCCGGAGCGGAACAGACGAAGCCCTTAGCCTATATCAGGAAATCGAGGAGATAAAAACAATGAAAAGGACAACGCTTAGAAATATGAAGTGCGGGCTCATCGTGACAGTCGTCATATTGATGATCTCGGTAGTTCCAGTTACAGCACAAGACAAAGCGCCGGAACGCAGTCTCGAGGGCGTGTGGTTGGTGAAGATCACACCGCGCAATTGCACTACAGGCGATCCTATACCGACAGCGGCGTTTGAATCTCTATTTACTTTTCACCGAGACGGAACAATGCTCGTCTCGTTCCGAAACAACACCTTTGTGCTTGAGCGTACGGCAGCTCACGGTCTGTGGAGGCGCGACCTCGGTTGGAGCGATTACTCCTTCAAATTCGTTCACCTCCGCCGTAATCTCACGACCGGATTATTTGCCGGAAAACAAGAAGGAGGTGGGACCCTGGTACTGAGCGAGAGCGGAGACGAGTTTACGACCGACGGCAATTCGATCGTGTACAGCGTTGACGGAATTCCGGGAACGCCCGGCTGTTCCAACTCTGTCGGGACCCGGTTCAAGTTGGAGCCATAGTGTTGTAGAGGGTGACGCGATCCGTAGTTTCTGGGGATCATCTATCTGACATTGAAGAACCAGTCGGGGTTTGCCGACTTCCTCGACTTCGTGTTGGCGGAACAATAGTTAACCCTCGGAGTAGACATTCATCATAGGAGGCTCGTATGAAAGGCTCAAGAAATACCTTTCGACCGCTATTCGGACTGACACTCACGTTAGTCGGCTTGATGAGTTGGAACCCTCTGCCCGCGACGGAATATCAACTGCGTTTCAGCAACATCGTGACGCGCAGCAACAACGATTGTGTGTAAGCCAGGCAATGGCCGGAGCGCGTCGACTGCTTAGAGGAGAAAGATCATGAAACACTCACAAAAATCACATTCCAGCACTGGCTACCACAATATGACAGTCGTCCTTTTCACGTTGTTATGCGTTTTAATCGGCGGCTCTCTCGCTCTGTCTCCGAAGGCGCAAACGAAAACATCCGACGAGCATGTGACGCCGAGGACTGTGCCGGGTCGTAACGGTAAGATCGCCTTCACGAGTACTCGTGACGGCAACCCGGAAATCTATACGATGGAGTCGGACGGCAGTAACCAGACGCGACTCACCAATAACCCGGGATACGATATATCGCCGAAGTGGTCGCCCGACGGCACGAAGATCGCTTTCCTCAGAAGCAACGTCTTCCAATATGATGACATCTACGTGATGAACGCCGACGGTAGTAACCAGACGCGGCTCACCAATAATCTGGTGATCGCAGAACCTCCTGATTGGTCGCCCGACGGCACGCGCATCGTGTTCCACTTGCAGAGTGGTGTGGGTAATTCTTTCACCAATGAAATCTCCGTGGTGAACGCCGACGGCACGAACCTAACGCAGTTGACAAACTCGGGCAGCAACTCCTCTCCGAGGTGGTCGCCTGACGGCACGCGCATCGTGTTCGAAAGGTTTGTTGGGAGTACCGTTGGAATCTATGTGATGAACGCCGACGGCAGCAACCAGACGCAGTTGACAAACTCGGGCCAAAACTACTTTCCGAGGTGGTCGCCTGACAGCTCGCGCATCACTTTCCATAGCACTCGTGACGATCCCAGTAATGTGGAAATCTACTCGATGAACGCCGACGGCAGCAACCAAACACGGCTCACTAACACCGGTTTCGTCGCCTCTCCCGAATGGTCGCCCGATGGTACTCGTATTGTGTTCCGGAGCCTTCGTGATAATAACGTTAACATCTACGTGATGAACGCCGACGGCACTAGCCAGACGCGGCTCACCAACTACACGGACGAAGACTACGATGTTGTTTCGCCGATTTTTTCGCCTGACGGTATGCGCATCATGTTCCACTACGGCCTCTCGTTTGCCGGCGAGCTTGGTACCTCTGAAATCTACGTGATGAACGCCGACGGCAGCAATCTGGTCAGGCTCACTAACACCAACGGATTCGAGGCAGAACCCGACTGGCAGGCGCTACCGCTGACTTCACCGTCATGCCCCAATCCCATCGACTGCGCGGAGTTCTTCGTCCGCCAGCACTACCTCGACTTCCTCAACCGCGAGCCGGACGCTGACGGCTTAGGTTTCTGGACAAACAACATCACTGCTTGCGGCTTTGACACGCAATGCATTGAGGCCAAGCGCATTGATACCTCAGCGGCCTTTTTCCTCTCAATCGAGTTTCAGGAAACCGGCTACCTCGTCTATCGCATGTACAAGGCGTCGTATGGCAATCTGCCAAACGCGCCGGTACCAATCAAACTTAATGAATTTCTGCCCGATACTCAGCAGATCGGCCAGGGTGTGATTGTGAACCAGACTGGCTGGGAGCAGTTGCTGGAAAATAACAAGCAGAACTTCTTCTCGTCGTTTGTGCAACGCTCGCGGTTTACTTCCGCCTACCCAACGTCGTTGACACCGGATCAATTTGTCGATCAGCTTTTCCTCAACGCTAGTGTGACCCCGTCAGCGCCTGATCGCGCCACGGCTATTAATGAGTTTGGTGGCGCAGGGAATACCGGCGATGTGGCAGCGCGTGCGCGCGCGTTGCGGCGCATTGCGCAAAACTCAACCCTCGCAGCGCAGGAATTCAATCATGCGTTTGTGTTGATGCAATACTTTGGCTACCTCCGCCGAAACCCAAACGATCTGCCCGACGTGAACTTCGATGGTTACAACTTCTGGCTAACCAAACTGAACCAGTTCAACGGCGACTTCCGCGCCGCGGAGATGGTCAAGGCATTCATCGTCTCGATAGAATATCGGCAGCGGTTCGGACAGCCGTGAGTTAATGGTGCCAACGAGCATTGCTTTACGTCATTTTGAAGGACATAGGACTTGGAATAAGCGTTGACTATGGGTAAGTCCAAGGCAATGCTTCTTGCCCAACCGCTCGACCGCGTTCCAGAAAAGTTGTCACAGCAGAGGCACAAGAATTGAACGGACAACGGATTTAAGTCCGGTCGAACGCATCTTACCTGATCTTACGAAACGAGATGAACCAATGTTTACCAGACTTGCAGCCGTCAAAGTCACGCTTCGTCCGGTTAGGTCCCGCGACAAAATGTCGTCATCTTAACGTCATCTCAGGCGGCCTGGTCTCAACGAGTCCCGCCACCATCTTGGCCCCATCTTCAGTGTGCCGTGTTGCCGCCGTGAAAGAGAAGCGAGCTTTTGTAATTCAACGGAACTTCGCGGTATGGATAGCACTCTACCGCACTTAGAGGACTCAGGAGAACGCTTATTGGACGTTTAATGGAGGCGCGCTTGCCATGCAAGGAGAGCGGCTGCTTTCCGTTACCGGACGACGGATTTTAAGTCCTGTGCAACCGGCATTACCTGGTCTTACGAAACGATACGAACCAGTGCGGACGTAGTTTGGGCAGAACCGGATCCGCGCCCGTCACCTTCGCGGTGCGACGGGCCTCTCCATGTTCGGGTTGTTGGACTAGCTGGACCGGCGCCATGGCAGGCTCCACAGGCCGCGCGCTGAGAGGATGGCGGAGAAGAGCCCGAGCACGCCGATCGCGAGCAGCGTCCAGACGAAAAAGAAGTGTCCGCTGAAATTGGGAATTCTGCTGGTGACGCCGACACCCCGCCCCTTCATGTGGACGTAGGGTACGGCCAACGAAAAGAGCGACAAGAGGAGCATGATGATGTACCCCGATCGCCGTTCGGCAAGCACCAGCGTTCCGTACAGCCAGACGACGGAGATGAGCACCATGACCACCAGGTTTGCGAGCCCTCCCGGCTCAAACCCGCGTCTGATGTCGTCCGCCAGGTGAAACGTCAGCAAGAGGAGCAAGAGCAGAGACGTGATGGTTAACATAACGCTGTTCTTCATTTGATATTCTCCTTATTCTCCTTGTCAGATTTGTAAGTGCCTCTCAGTGAGGCACATGATCGGTTGACAGTATTCGATCGGAGGTGCCCGCCGAAGGCCGAGAAACAAAAGCACCAACGCAGTCGCGAACAGGATCAGATTGTCCATGGAACATCACGCGTTATCGCCCACCGTGAAAATGCAAACAGGTGCTAAATCCCGCAACCAGGCTGAGGACCAAACCTGCCCAAATTTGGCAGTTTAGTCTCTTCATGAATTTACCCCTATCACAGAATCTAAGGCGTCATTGCGAAGTATAGGCTTCACCTCATATGCATTTTTGAACCGAACGCGGATTAGCCAGAAAATCATCACGATCAATGGTAGGGCAGCCAGTAGAAGTATTTTTGGTCCGCCCAATAAAGGGAATACCCGTTTCTGTCCCAGGAACGATCCTGTGGCGATGAACAGCCCAAAGCACATGCGCCAAAGATGTCGCGCGATTCGCTGCCTACCGAAAACACCACCACGCACCAGCATGCGAAGGTCACCGGCGGCAGCAAGTAGAACCACGCAGCCAAGGAAAAGGGTCATCCCAACAGGAACTCCAGGTTTTGGCGCAGCGGCGCCAGTAACTACTCTTAAGCCATCGATCATGATGACAATTCCCATTGCCAAACAAACCAGAAAAGCACCCCAATCAAAGATAGTCGTTTCCCCTTCGCGCCTCCTTGCGGTCAACCATCCCGTGGTCACCAGATAGAACGTAATGGCGCCGCCGAAAACATTGCCCAGTAAGGCCGCGGTTGAGCCGTTCGTCAGCATGGAGATGAAAAATATATTTCCAGCCATGCGATGCCGTGCGGAACCCTTGCGGAACGATACTGCGGCGATGCCAGCCAGTAACCCTACGACGCCGCCGCAAATGTGAATCATTAATATGGGCAAACGCATCTTAAGACCCAGCTCCTGACCCCGCCTGTTTGATCCATCTCTCTTCATTCACACCAAACACAAGTAGCCAGAAGATCGTTGCGGCTGAGCCTAACAGACCGAAGAGTGCGGCGATGGGAAACGCACGGTGTCCAAGCGGCGGGTAAAGGAAGGTCAGCCAGCCTAAGCCGGCAACGAACGACAAAACCCCCAGCCAGCGCGGCAGGAACGTTGAGCGGAAAACCAAATAGCCACCCAGGAGAGTTGAGAATCCGAAAAATCCCAAAGCCGCACCAGCGCCCTGATCATTCACTTTAAGCAGAATGAGCGCCACGGACTGCAATTGTTCCGCACTGAATCCTGCCAAAGCCGCAGGGCGTCCCAGCACGAACAACGGAGCGATATAGAAAACCCGGGCGAAGGTCTTGATGATGCATCCGGTGACTTCCAGGAAGAGCGCGAGCAAAGCGATGGTCCTGTTTACCGGCTTCATCAATTGATAGAAGAGCACTGCGGTCACGACCTGGCAGGCCATCTCAATGAAATAGACGGTGAAGCCCAACTGAAACAGGCCTTTGTGCGTCAGGATGTTGGTCGCCGTAGCCGCAGCGTCACTGAAGTCGATAAGTCTTTCGCTGACGAAGCCCTGAGCGAATATTCCTGTGAGGATTGTGAGCAGAAAAAACAGACCTGTCATGCGGGCGAGGAAACGTGGAGAAGAGGGGGTGATGAGTGATGTCATTGGTACTCCAGTAAATCGTGAATCGTATATAGGCGAAACGGCGATCGTTTGCGCGTTCATGTAAAGAACGATGGCCGGCGCGAAAGGGTTCACGCAAAGACCGTGATATGTTCAGTCATTTTGTCCGTTGAAATTCGCCGCGCGCCACAATCGGCTTACCGTCTGGCATTGAGTAAATCAACTCTGCGACATGATTGTTCGCGTCGGTCATGGTGAGCGCTAAACGCTTCACGAATCCTCTCTCTGTGCCCCCGGCGACATCGAGCAAGCTGAACTCTACGCCATTTCCATCCGGCGTTAACTTGCCTTCAAGGCGTTGCCTGTTTCCCGCGTCACAATAATGGGTCATGAGCAGACGGTCACCTTCCAGATACATCATCGTTATCTCGTGATTGCCGGGCTTATTATGGCCGGTGAGATCGTGCATGATCGCGCTACCGAGCGCAGTCACGCGAATAGTAACTTGCACGGGCTTGCCTCCAATAATGCCCTCCCACGAACCTGCCAGGGTCTTCAGTTTCTCGAAAGCCTTTTGCGCATCGGAGTGTGGGCCAGACGTTTTCGGCATCGGCATCTGCTGCGGCAACGCGACGGCGGCCGTCGCAACAAGGATGATGAGAAGTATTAGTTTTCGCATTGGTTCTCCTCTGAAGCTTTTGTGGAACTGCAATGATCGACGGCTATTCTAAGCGAAAGGCGGGCGGGGCTGTGTAAAGTGCTCGTAAAGTGATCACCGTTTTGTAAAGACGAGGTAAACTCCTGGTCCCAGTCGATGCCCGTGACCAAATGTGAAAGCTATAATGCGAGCGATGTTCGATCGTGTCAGAACAAATTGGCTGGTGCCGGCTTGCGTGGCGGTGTTGCTGCTCACGGTGCTCACCGGCGTGCTCCAGTATCGCTGGATCAATGGCGTGAGGGACGCCGACCTGCGACGACGCCGTGAAGTCATGGAGGGGACGCTACGGAACTTCAGCGGCGATTTCCGAGATACCCTGCTGCGACTGCTGCCTTTCTTCCGTCTACCGCCGGACGAAAGAAACGATGCCGCGTTCGAGCCATACATGATCGAGATGACCAGACGATGGCACAGCACTTCTGACCGCCCGCAACTACTAGCCTCTATCAGCATCGGCACGCAAAGCGACCAGGGAGTCGTCTTCAGACGGCTGCAGACGGGCGACAAGCAATTCAAGACGGAAGACTGGCCCAACGAGTTTGTCGTTTATCGCCGGGTCCTGGAGGAGCGTCTGCGTTTGCCCGGAGGCCAACCTCCGCTTTTCCCGACTGGATTTGCGTTTGAGTTTTTTCAAGGTAGACCGGTGTTGATATTTCCACTCGTTACTGGGGCCCCGCCCACCTCAGAGTGGCAACGGCTGCAGGGCTGGTGTTTTCTTGAATTCGATAATGACTATCTCCGTCAGTATCTGCTCCCCGAACTAGTGGCGCGACATTACGATACTGGCGCCCGTTATCAGGTGGCGGTCGTTGCCACCAACCCATTGAGTATGATCTATGGTTCGGATCCAACGCTGACGATTGGGTCGTTGTCACAGGTTGTGACGCGGGGCATTGTCTTGCTCGACGCAAACATGCAGCAGGGTCGTCAAGGGCCGCCGCGTGCCCCCGATGGCTTCGCGCCAAACGAGCGTCGTCCGGCGCCGGGACCACAACCGTTTGTGTCTGGCCCGCAAGGTGTGCCGCTCGCTGAGATCGGCGCCAATCGAGGAGGCGCCGACGACCTGGCCTGGTTGCTGGTGGTGAAAAACAAAGCCGGTTCGATTGACGCGCTGGTCGAAAATGCACGACTACACACCCTCGGCTTTAGTTTCATTATTTTCGTGCTGTTGGCCGGCAGCTCAGTGATGCTGATGTTGGCCACGATGCGCGCGCGCCGTTTGGCGCAACAGCAGATGGAGTTCGTGGCGGGCGTCTCTCACGAATTGCGCACGCCGCTGACCGTCATTCAATCGACGAGCTACAATTTATCGCAGGGCACGATCCAGGACCCGAGCCGGGTGCAACAATACGGTGACGTGATTCAACGTGAAGCGCGCCGGCTGATCAATCAGATCGA
>WNFT01000326.1_pt1 | contig 37265 bp, 23 predicted proteins | sample 5400191 | NCBI WGS metagenome assembly WNFT01 (sample SAMN13153359, study PRJNA577476) | soil metagenome | isolation source: 80 cm saprolite under Madrone tree | place: USA:California | collected 2016-06-14 | reverse complement strand
GTCAACGCGAACAACTTGGCGACGAACTGGGGGAGTGTTTCAACAATTCCAACGACAACGGCATTGACCCTTTCGCCGACCAGTGGAATCACTCATGGTACCGGCGAAAATGTGGCCGTTGGCATTACCGTGAAACCAAACACAGGGACAGCCGCGCCAGCCGGGGATGTATCTCTGATCGCTACGTTCCCGGACGGAACGACCCAGGGGTTCGATCACTTCACACTCGTCAGCGGGGCCGTGAGCGGTGTAAATACACAAAGTTTGCCAGGGGGCACATACACCGTCTCCGCGCATTACGCTGGGGACGGCACCAATGCGCCGAGCGATTCCTCACCGGTTTCCGTTACGGTCGGCCAAGAGACGAGCCAGACGTTTATCGTCGTACCTTCGTTCGATTCTCAGGGCAATCTTGTGAATGGCAACGCGACGTCGGTGACCTATGGTTCTCGGTACATCATTCGTATGTACGTCACGGACAAAAATGGGGTGGCAAGCACAACAGGGCCCCCAAGCCCGACGTGCTTCACCGAGAATCTTATGACGTGTCCGACCGGAACGGTGACGCTCGCGGACAACCTTAGCCCCGTGGATCAGGGCGCGTTTCAATTGAACAATGCCGGTTACACGCGGGAACTGCAGCCATTCCTGGCTGGCGGAACCCATGCGCTTGTCGCTCAGTACGCGGGTGATAGCAGCTATGTGAAGAGCACCTCAGCGACCGACACCCTTACCGTTACACCGGCACCATCGAATATCTATATCTTCGGGGCATTTCAACCTCTCGTCGGCCAGAACTTTCAGATCAACGCGACAGCGAATATGAACGTGCCCGGGGGAAAGACTCCTACCGGTACGTTCACGTTCTACGACGGCAGTGCCTCATTGCCTGGCACATTGACGGTGGCCGGATATGGCGACAACCCAGGATATCCTCCGTCCATACAAGGTGTTTTTCAAACTAGTCTTTCCACCGTCGGGCAGCACAGCATCACTGCGACATATGGCGGCGATGCGAATTACGGACCCTCGACCTCCGCTCCCATCCGGATAACAGCGCAATATCCGGTCACAGTCAACGTCACGGTGGATTCCAACAACATCCAATACGGAAACCCGGTCAACGTCACCGCAACGGTGGTCGCCAACCACGCGACACCTGCGCTTGTCGGTAACCTCACCTTGATCGGATACTTCACGCCAATCAATGGAAATGTGAACACCGCTCTCACAACTGATAGTAGCGGTAATCAGATTTTGACAGCAACCGTTTCCACTACCCCGCTAGCAAGCGAACTCATTAGCGCCAGCTATTCGAGTGACCCTAATTACGCGAACGCATCGAATTCGGTCTTTGTAAACGTGAACATTCCTGATTTCAGCCTCAGCGTGCCCGGCAATCCGTTCACGATTGCAGTGGGGCAGTCCGGCATGTTGCAAATCAGCGTGGTTCCAGCAACGAACAACTCCAGCCCTGTGACGCTCTCGTGTAACGGCAACATGCCGATTGGCTATTCGTGTTCGTTGCAGCCTGCCACCGTAAACCTCACCACTGGGGCAACGTCGACAGCGGTATTGACGCTGTCGCCGCCCTCGGGCGCCGCTCTGGTGCATAACTCCTTCGTGTCGAGGCGCGGCGCTTTCGTCTTTCCTTTCAGAGGGAATCCGTTGTGGCCCCTCAGCCCTCTCAGTGGCGTCGCCGCTCTCTTGTCTCTTCGATGGGCGTACAAGCGAAGGGATTTGCGGCCATCATTGGGATTCGGGTTAGTCTTTGTGATCAGCGTGATCATCGGTTGCGGAGGGGGCAGTCCCGCTGTTCCGCCACCTCCTCCACCGCCACCTGGTCCGACGGCCACCTCCACAACGGTTACAACAAGTTCGGCTAGCGTCGCTCAAAATGGTCCCGTTACGTTTACTGCGAAAGTGACGGGGCAGGGCAATCCGACGGGAAGTGTCAGTTTCTATGCGAATGGCTCTTGGTACGGACAGGCGAACCTGACTGCGGGCACGGCTTCTCTCAACACATCCCTGGCTTTCCCAGGCGTTTATTCCCTTACCGCGCAATATGCCGGAGATTCGAGCAACTTGCCCTCGACATCTCCGGGAGTTAGGGAGGCGGTTACGGGAACTACCATCATGCAAGTGAACGCTCAAACGAGTACTCTCTTTCACTCGGTCAACGTGACTGTGACATTGCAGTAGTTTCGTGTGGCGGTAGAGTTTGTGCGGCAACTCCGCTGCTAGGATGGATATCCGCCGCTTCACTCGATCATCTCTGTCCTGGTTACGTCGCGCGGCTGATCGAGGAGCGCATCCACGCGTTCGAGGAATCGCACGGTATGCGGCAATTCCGCGTGTTTCTGAAATGCATCTGCGTCTGCCCAACGCGAGTGAATGAAAAAAAGCCGCGGGTCCCGCAGCGATCGGAAGGTATGAAAACTCAGGCAACCGGCCTCCTCCCGCGAAGGCCCGGTCACTTCGCGCAAAGTCTCCTCCACGGCACCTTCTTCTCCTTGCCGCGAATGCAGCCGGACAAAAACATATTGTTCCACGCTCCCTCCATCTCGCCGCGCGCCATCCCGTTTGCCCCGCTATCTTGCGCCCTGCCAGCACTAATGCGCGAGTACCAAGTTGCCTCAGATGGGAGGGTTCGCACAGTCCATAGTTTTTGTCGTTGTGGAATGAAATCTCTCGTAGGTGCTAGACTCTCGACAGGAGGACAGAGTATGCGGATTGGGATAATTCCTGTTCTCTTTACCTCACTCGCATTGATTCCCTTTCCACGTCCAGCAGCGGCCCAACTCATACCTGCCGGCCCACAGCGGCCGCAGGCGTCCTTTCGCAAGTTGCCCTCGCCCGCCAACCTTTCGCAATTCCCAAGTGGTGCCGAGTCCGGTCTTGGCGGCTCCTTTCCCGGTCTCAGAAACGCCCCCGCAGACCTACCGTCGTCGTCAAGGAACTGGGTGAATCAGCTAGAAGGCGTAGGCGTAATGGGAGGCCGGCCGGTGGCTGAGCCGAGCCCGTGCGCGCACATTCTCATATACCGAGCGCCAATTATGGATTCAAAGATGATCCTAGAGGCTCCTAAAGGACTCCCCAGTGACATGCCGAAGTTGGAGGGCTTGCAGGCCTCGAGTGGGGACTTCCAAGGGGTAATGGCGATCCAGCAATTGGGTCCTTTTGTAGGTCCGAGGCGAAGGTGAGTTCTTGACCCGAGGCTCGGGATGCAGCTCTATCCGTTGCGGCCCCAATCGAGCGCGCGGGAAGGGCTTTCTGGCCGTATTCCCTATCCTGTGGCCTCAATGCCCATCCCTTAGTCCTGGGTTTCTGGCTCGTTCTAGTACGTCGGTACTTCTCAGCTTTGAACCGATTTTGTATCTTGAGTCCTATTGTTAGCTGGCCCTTACCCGGATACACTCTTACTTCGATCAGGAGGACTTCCTTGACTGGCTCTGAACGCCGCACAACTCAGCGTTTTTCCATGCGGCTGCCGCTGACCGTTCGTTGGACAACGGGAGCTGCGGTTGGCGAAACCAGCACTGAGTCACGGGACGTCAGCTCGCGCGGTGTCTACTTTTTCCTTTCCAAGGATGTCAAAGAAGGCTCGCCCGTAGAAATTCTTCTGACGCTTCCCAACGAAATTACCATGGCTGGACCAGTACGGGTCCGCTGCCTCGGCCGTGTGCAACGCACCGAACCGCGCGATGAGGGCGCCGTGGGCGTGGTTGCCGCGATCGAGCGCTACGAATTCCTTCGCGGCGACGAAGATAAGTAAAAAGGCCTCGAGAAGGGAAGCGGTCGCTTCCCTGCGGCGCTAAAGTTTCTCGACGAGTTCCTTGCTCGCTCACTGCGGAGGCGGGCGGGATGAGCCGGGGTGCCTCGGCCCCTCAGCGGAGCTGCCCCGGCGTTTTTTTGGCCCGCAAATCCGGTTTTTTTCCTTCCACCTCTTGCATAAGTAATTCAGTCCACTCCGCGTCCGCATTCTTGCGTCCCGCCCTCACTTAGCCGTCACCCGTTACCTCTGCGCCGCCTGTACTTTCGGACAGGCGATTTCCACAGCGCCTGTGCGAGAGGATGGATGCTGCCCGGCGGAGCACGGCCTATGGGGGTACGCGAACCGGGCCGAAAAGGATTCACGCGCAACGAAATCAAATGCATTGAGAAGTGCGATGGCGCGCGAGTTTGTATTGCGGGAGTGCGACGGGGATGTCAACGGGCGAGCAAAGAAAGCTGGGGGAACGATCTCGAATGGGCCTGGAAATAAATGCATTTAAAGAAATTGAAGAACTGAAGAGCGAAATCTACGCAGGGAATCCCGCCGGGGGAGAGACTTCAAGCGGAGGAGATTCCGCCGCGATCTCGCTGATCGAACTTGCCGAGATTCTGGATCAGCACAAAATCTGGGCGGAATCGGGCGGAGAATCGGGAGCGAAGGCCGATCTCTGCGGCGTGAATTTGGCGAAGGCCGACCTGACGGGCGTGAATTTGCAGGGCGCCCATCTGCACCGGATGAACCTGGCTGGCGCGGATCTCTCGATGGCGAACTTGCGCGGCGCCAGCCTGGTGCGTTCGAACATGCAGAACGCGAATCTGCTGGGCACGGAGCTACGGGGCGCAAACCTGATGGGCGCGAACCTGTACGGCGCGGAAGGATTGTGGTTTGGCCGCCTGGGCGGAACAAATCTTTTCGATTCGGTATTGCCCGAATCGATTTCCGCAGTGGACAGTTCGAAGGCAATCCGTGATGCCACAAAAGTTGCGCGCTGGTTTTATTTTCTCACCGTGGGCGTGAGCGCGATCTGCTGCCTGCTGATTGCTTTTACCAGCGACGTGCGGCTGCTGGTCAATTCGTCGGCGCTGCACACCACGCGGCTCGGGAATCTGCTTCCCATGACCGGGCTCTATCTTGGCGGACCGCTAGTGCTACTGGCGCTGTCGCTGCGATTTCATTTTTTGCTGTTGAGATTGTGGGGAAGCATGGCCGCGCTTCCGGCGGTTTTTCCGGATGGGCAGACCCTGGAGAAGGACGGCCCGTGGTACTTGATGGGGCTGGTGCGGAGACACTTCCGGTGGCAGGGGGAATCGCGTTCGACCATGACCGCGTTCGAAACGGTGCTCTCGACGGTGCTGGCTTATTGGATTGTCCCGGTAACACTGTTCTTTTTTTGGCTTCGGTATCTGCCGCGGCAGGATTTCCGAGGGACTCTGCTGCATGTGTTTCTGATGACTCTTTCGGTAGCGACGGCGACGTGCGTTCCGTTTGTGGTGTCGCGCGTACTACGGCCGGGTGATATCCGCATCCCGAAATCGAAAAATGTTCTGCGCATGATTCTGGGCACCACGCGTGCGGCACTCGCCACGGGCTGCATCCTTTTCGTCATTTCGCTGGGTGTGAATCGCGGATTGCCCGCGGACCGCAACGCTGCAGCCACGGGATCGCCATCCGATCCACGGCGGTGGGCGGCGCTGGTTTTTCAGTCAGTGGGCTACCGGCCTTACGCGGACTTAACCGAAGCGGCGCTTTCGACTCCTCCGCCTGCGGGCGAGACGTGGACGGATGAGACGGTGGAACAAATTTCCGGTGCGCACCTGAATCAGATGAATCTCCGGTTTGCACGGGGCTACCGGGCATTCTTGATCAATGCGAAATTGTGGCGCGCGAATCTGGAGGGGGCGTACCTCTCCGAAGCGGACCTGCGCGGAGCAAATATGCGCGAAACGTTGTTGCGATCCGCGATTCTCGACCGCGCCCAACTGGCGCACGCAATATTGGTCTCCGCCAACGCCACGGGGACAAATCTGGCGGCGTCGGATCTGCGGTTCGCCGACCTTTCTTACGGTACGTTTGAGAATGCGATACTTTCGAACGCGAACATTTCCGGGGCCTCGCTGTATGCCGTCAATTTGCGGAATGCGCAATTGCTGCGGACGGACCTTTCGCGCACGGATATGCGGGATACAAAACTCGAACACGCTGTGCTGTCGTTTGCAAACCTGGAGCAAGCGGATTTGTCGTCGGCAAAGCTGGGAGAAGCGAACCTGACAGGCGCGCGTCTGAAGGGTACCATCCTGTTGGATGCGGACTTGAAGAAGGCGGATTTGCGCGGGGCCTATCTGACGGGCGCGGTCCTGCGCGAGGTTGAAATGGACGGCGCAAACCTGGCGGGCGCGGACTTGCGCGGCGCTTCGGGAATCACTTCGCAGCAAGTCTGTTCGGCGTTGCACGGGCGGTCGGCGCTGATGGACCCCGATCTGGCTACCGACGTTCAGCTACGCTGTGGAAGTTCTCAGTAGCAAGCAAGAATCGCGCTAAGCGAACGAGTTCTAATGCAGGCCGCCGGCGGCCGCGAACGCGGCCTGTTGTTCGCCCTGCGGAGGAGCTTGTACCACCGCTTGGTTTGCGGCAGTAGGCTTCTCCGTAGGATACGTCGCATAAAGCGCAACTCCCGTCAAAAGTGTTCCGGCAAAAAGATTTCCGAGCGTGACAGGAAGCAGGTTCCAAAAGAGCGCTTGGCCCAGGGAGATAGATGCTCCAAGGAGCATTCCCGACGGGATGAGAAACATGTTGACGACGGAGTGCTCGAAGCCAAGCGCGAAGAACGTCATGATGGGAAGCCACATCGCCGCGATTTTTCCGACCGTAGACCTCGATACCAAAGCGAGCACGGCCCCGATCGTTACCATCCAATTGCAGAGAACGGCTTTCACCAGCGCGGTGCCCCAGCCACTGTAGCCGAGCGCCGCGTAGGCCAATGTCTTTTTTTGCGCGGCTTGCTTCAGAAGATCCGCAACGGCGCCGCCATTGCCGGTGCGCCAATTGGTAATCACCAGATAAAAAAGCACCGCGTAGAGCACACTGCCGATCAAGTTCCCGAGATACACCCAGCCCCAATTGCGAAGCAGCTTTGCGACGCGGACGGTCCCGGCCATGACTCCAGCGGGCAACAAAGCAAAGTTGCCCGTAACCAGTTCCATTCCCAGAAGGACGAGGACGACGAAGCCGACAGGAAAAAGAATCGCGCCAACGATGGGCGGAAGACCTTGTGACAAGACGACGAACACGAGCGATGTAGCGTACCCTAGAAATGCGCCCGCGAGGATTCCTCGAATCAACAAATCTCGGACCGGCAGCTCAGACTTTCTCTGTGCCAATTGCACTGCTTCTTCTATTACTTCCTTTGGACTCACGTAGTCCGTCATAGTTCTTCCTCCCACGCTCAATTTTTTGCTGGCCCGACATCTAAAGGCAGCCATCGGTTCTTACGCGACACCACGCAACGTTCTGCCCGCGAACGTTTCTCAAGCCGGCACGGAAGGCGGCGGCAAAACGCGCGCGAAGCGCCACGACGCCAATCCCGCGGTGGCGGCGGCCGTGAAAAGAGGATCGCTCAAGGCGGCGTGCTCCCTGGCTTCCATGTCGAAGTGATACGACTGGATGACGTTGGCGATGACCTCCGGCAACGATTCATCGCACGGCACCGTCTCCAAAATCTCCTGGCCCGCAATGGCGTGGGGACCAGTCCGGCCGCCCGTGTAGATCGCAACCGCGTCTACAATCTTTCCGTCAATTCTCGTCTTAAAACCGCGGAGTCCGACGTCGGCAGCTTGATGGTTACCGCATCCTGCCGGACAACCGGACCAGTGAATCGTGAGCGGATTCAGACCGGCGCCCATTTTTTTGTGCAGAGCTTCGGAGAGCGCTATTGCCCGGCTCTTCGTCTCGATGAGAGCGAGGTTGCAATAATCTGTTCCGACGCACGCGACCAATCCGCTCACAAATGGAGAAGGGCGAGGTGAGAGCTGTGCAAGCAGAGGCTCTTCCAGGAGTTTGGCCACGCGAGCCGCCGCAACATTGGGAATGATGGCGTTTTGACCTGTTGTAAGGCGAATCTCGCCATTTCCGTAGGTGTCGGATAAACGTGCAAGCTCGCCGAGTTGATCGGGATTGACTCTGCCGGTAGGAATGCATAGGCCAACGGCGACAAGTCCCGACTGCTTCTGCGTGCTCACACCAAGATGGTCAGAGTGCTTGGACCCGCGCATGTCCCTACCTTGAAACGCCAGCTCGTGGCCGAGGCGGGCCACGAGTTCGGCACGCAAGCGGCGAACGCCCCATTCCTCAATTAGAAAAGCAAACCTGCACTTGGAGCGCGCCTCACGTGGGCCGTGGTCGCGGTAAATCTTGACCAGCTCGACCACCACGGCCGCGGCTTGAAAGATTTCTACAAAGACATTCAGGGGCGAAGCGACGGTGAATCCTCCAGAGCCCATCTTCCCGCCTACCAGCACGTTGAAGCCAAGCCGCCCAGCTTTCTTTGCGGGAACGAGGGCGATGTCCTGCGACTCGCTGTGCGTGCAGTTGTCCGTGCAACCCGTGACCACCACGTTGAATTTGCGGGGCAAGTTGGTGAATTCAGGATTGCCCTCGTTGCCGACGATGATGCGATCGAGTTCGTGGACAACGGGAGACGCGTCAAACAATTCATGAGGCGTCAAACCAGCCAGGGCACAGCCGTTGATGTTGCGAACGTTATCGATGCCTGTCTGGAGCGTACCCAGGTCCACGCCGCGCAGTTTTTCGAAAATTGCCGGCACGCTGTCGAGGGTGAAACCGCGCAGTTCGATTTGTTGCCTGGTGGTAATGTCCAAAACGCTGTTGCCAAGCCGCCGCGAGAGCTCCGCGATGGTGCGCAGCTGCGCGCTCCTCGCAAAGCCATTGGGCATGCGAATCCGCATCATGAACTTGCCGGGCGTCGGTTTGCGGAAAAACACGCCGATCCACTTCAACAATTCTTTTTCAGCAGGCGTGAGCGCTTCGGCGCCGCGCTCGATGATTTGCGGAAGGTGTTCCCGGATGCGCAGGCCGTCGCCGTTCATCGAGGCTTTATAGCCTTCGACCGCGTTGATGCCAGTGGGGATTTGTTCGACAGATGGCGATGTCATCTTGCCACTCGCGATAAACATGGGGAATGCTGTCACTTCCCAAGCGTCGGGGGCCAACGCAAAATTTGCGTTGCGTCTATCAAAAATCTGAAGAATAGCGAAGGCGTCTTGACACCTTGACTATCTACAATCGTTAGTGTAGATAGTCATGGTATGGGGAAACCAAGTGACCTAGTCCAGGGGACTCTGGACCTTCTGATTCTCAAAACAATCGCGCTAGAGCCGAAGCATGGCTGGGCCATTGCTAAACGCATACAGCAGGTCTCAGGCGAAGTGCTTCAGGTGCAGCAGGGATCGTTGTATCCGGCCTTGCATCGCTTGGAGCAGCAGGGATGGATTCGCGGGAGATGGGAAGAGAGCGAGACGGGACGGCAGGCGAAGTTCTACTCACTGACGGCGACGGGCCGTAAGCAACTGGAACAGGAAACCACAAACTGGAACCGGCTTTCCGGCGCTATCAATCTGGTGATTGAGAAGCCCTAACCGGGAAAAGGAGGGGCCATGCGCTGGCTGGAAAAGATCCGCATGCAGTTAGAAATGCTTCTCCATCGCAGACGGGAAGTGCAGCGCCTCGATGCCGAGCTTCGCTTTCACCTCGAGCAACAAATCGCCGAAAACATTGCCGGTGGAATGACTCCTGTGGAAGCTCGTTACGCGGCGCGGCGTGCGTTCGGGAATCCTACACTACTTCGCGAGCAGGCGCGCGAAACGTGGAATTGGAGCACGATTGAGACGGTTTTTCGGAACCTGCGAATCAGCATTCGCACGCTGGCTAGAACGCCGGGCTTCGCATTCGTCTCCATTCTCGTCATCGCCATCGGAATCGGCGCGAATGTGGCGCTTTTTACGGTGGTGCGGTCGGTGCTGTTGAAACCGTTGCCGTTCAAAGAACCGGAGCGGCTGATCCGGTTGTATGAACACAGCGCTGATGACAAGTTTCCGTACAACATGAGTGCGGGCGGAATATTCGCCGAGTGGAAGAAGCAAAGCCATAGTTTTTCCGATTTGGCGCTCGTTTCAATTCCGGGCGAATACAATATGTCGGGAGAGGGTGGCCAGCTACCCGAGAGTGTGCGCGCCGTCGAGTGTTCCTGGGATTTGTTCCCGGCCCTTGGAGTCGAACCCGCGGTCGGACGGGGGTTCACTGCGGCGGATGATAAGCCATCCGTGAATGGGACGGTTATTCTGAGCTGGGGATTATGGAATAGGCGTTTCGGAAGCGATCGCGCGATCCTGAACCAAACCATTCATCTCAGCGGGAAGTCTTACACGGTGATCGGTGTCATGCCACGCTGGTTTGCCTATCCAGAACAGAGCGTGCAACTGTGGACGCCGATTTATCACGAAGAATCCGCTCGAGACCTGCAAGCCTTGGATAGCCACGATTATGTGGCGATCGGACGTCTGGAGCCTGGGATCAGCGAATCGCAGGCCAGGACGGAGCTTTCCATCATCGAACGGCGGATTCACGACCAGCACCTTGATAATCCGTTCGTCAGCAAAGCCGCGGAGACGCAGCCCTTGCTGGAGGATATGGTTGGAGACATCAAGACGCCGCTGTACGTGTTGCTGGCCGCAACGGGATGCGTGCTTTTAATCGCGTGCCTGAACGTCGCCAATCTTTTGGTAGCGCGCGCAGCAGCACGCCGCAGAGAGCTTGCCATTCGTGCGGTGCTGGGCGGCAGCCGACGGCGCCTGCTTGGTGAGCACCTGACGGAGAGCCTTCTCTTGTCAACGGTTGGCGGTGCGGCTGGCCTGCTGCTGGCGAACGCGGTTATTCAGTGGCTTGTAAGCACGCGACAGGACATAAGCCGAGTGGAAGCCATTCATATGGACGGAATGGTTGTGACCTTCACGCTGGGCTTGATCTTTTTCTGTGCGGCTTTCGCCGGCTTGATCTCTTCGGTTTCGGCTGGCGGCGACAAAATACTCTCCACGCTACAGGAGTCCTCCCGCTCGCACAGCGCGGGACCTGCGCGAGTCAGCCTGCGCAAGTGGCTGCTTTCCTTGGAAGTGGGTCTTACGGTGGTCCTGCTGGTCGGAGCGGGTCTGCTGCTGAAGAGTTATCAACGGTTGCGGACTTCTGATCTCGGCTGTGTCACAAATAACGTGCTCACCATGCGGTTGGCCCTTCCTGAGGCGCAATACGCTCACGCCGTGCAGCGTGTGAATTTCTTTGAAACGCTTCTCGAGCGCGTGCGTTCTTTGCCAGGGGTCCAATCCGCTGGACTTGTCAGAGTCGTTCCAGGGCAAGGCTACGGGGGAGACAGCGGTTTCTGGGTCGCCGAGCATCCTCCGCTGCTGCAAGGGCAGAGCCAATACGCGATCGTTCGTTGGGCGGACCCTGGGTATTTCGCGGCGCTCGGAATTCCCTTACTGAGAGGACAAACCTTTGATGCCGACCAGCGGCTGGACAAAGGGAACGAGGTCGTAATCAGCGAATCGTTTGTGCGCCAATACTTTCCTGATGAAGATCCGCTTGGCAGGCATTTGTTGGCGATCGGCCGGCGGTCCTTCAAAATTGTCGGCGTGGTTGGCGATACGCGCTTCGTTATCGGCAAACCTGCCCAGCCCATCATGTATTATCCGATTTACGCAAATCTTTATGGAGGCGTTCAAACCACCGCAACGCTTGCCGTTCGCTCGAACCACGACGTGACGAACCTGGCCTTGCCGATCCAACAAGTAGTCCAGCAGGTTGACTCAGAGTTGCCGGTCTCTGACATCCTGACCATGGATCAAATCATCGGGAAATCCACGTTGGACAACAGTTTTGATGCGACCTTGCTGCTCGCGTTCGCAGTGCTGTCGCTCGTTCTGGCTGCCGTAGGATTGTGCGGAGTACTTTCTTACATCGTCGCGCAGCGCACCACGGAAATCGGCATCCGCATCGCGCTTGGCGCTCAGCGGGAAAGAGTGCTCAGCCTCGTGCTATTGGACGGACTCCGCCCCGCGTTTCTCGGACTCACTCTCGGCGTGGTTGTCAGCATCGCAACGGCGCAACTCATTCGCTCGATGCTGTATGGCATCCAACCGCTTGATCCGGCTGTATTTTTGTCGGTTGTCGCCATATTGCTTTCGGTCGCCGGCGCTGCATGCCTTATTCCAGCGTGGCGCGCTTCACGGCTAGACCCGATGGCCGCTCTCCGCGCGGAATAGATAGTCCAAAGTACAATCCATCGCTCATCGCTGTTCATCCAAGAGAACGGCGTGCTTGAGCAAAGCAGGATGTCCGGTTTTCCGCGCTTGCGCGTATCATAGAAACAGAAAAGTCGTGCGAGGGGAGATATGAGTAGCGCGAAGAAAGAAAGACTCACGACACCGCTGATTCGAGAGAACGGAAAGCATCGTCCCGCAAGCTGGGATGAGGCGCTGGACCGGGTTGCCGCGGGATTCCGCGGGCAAATTGAAAAGCACGGGCCGCACACGTTTGGGATGTTCAGTTGCTCGAAGACGACGAATGAGCTGAATTACGTGGCGCAAAAATTCGTGCGGTCGGTGATCGGCACGAACAACATCGACAGTTGTAACCGGACTTGACACGCGCCGAGCGTCGCCGGTCTGGCGGCGGTATTCGGAGCGGGAGGCGGTACGAGTTCGTACCAGGAAATTGAAGAGTGCGAGATGATCCTTCTGTGGGGTTCGAACGCGCGGGACACCCACCCCATCTTTTTCCATCACGTGCTGAAAGGAGTTCGCAACGGCGCGAAGTTGCACGTCGTGGATCCGCGCCGCACCAGTTCGGCGCAATGGGCCGATGTGTGGCTGGGGCTGGATGTGGGCGGCGATATTTCACTGGCCAACGCCATGGGAAGAGAGATTATCGCCGCCGGTCTGGCGAACGAGAAGTTCATCAAGCATGCTACGAGCGGATTCGAGGCTTACCGCAACTGCGTGGAGAAATACACGCTAGAGAGATCTGAACGCGAAAGCGGCGTACCAGCGGAAGTAATTCGGCGGACCGCGCACGCTTACGCGAAGGCCAAACGCGCACAGATTTGCTGGACGCTGGGGATTACGGAACATCACAACGCCGTGGACAACGTGGTAGCGCTGATCAATCTTGCGCTGCTTACCGGACATGTCGGGAGATACGGCAGCGGTGTGAATCCTCTGCGGGGACAGAACAATGTGCAGGGCGGCGGAGACATGGGAGCGATCCCGGACCGCTTGCCCGGCTTCCAGCACGTGGAGAATGCGGAGCTGCGCGCGAAATTCGAGCACGCCTGGGACACCAAGATCGAACCGAAACGCGGTTGGCATTTGAGCGCGATGTTCGACGCCATGGAACGCGGGGAATTGACGACCTTGTATGTGTTGGGGGAGAACCCCGTGGATTCGGAGGCGGATCGGAATCGCGCCGTGAAGCTGCTAAGCGGTTTGAAATTCCTGGTAGTGCAGGACCTTTTCTATACGAAGACGGCGGAAATGGCCGATGTGATCCTTCCTGGCTCTGCCGGATGGTGCGAGACCGAGGGAACGGTCACGAGCAGTGAACGGCGCGTGCAGCGTGTGCGGGCGGCAGTGCCGCTGCCCGAAGGCGTGCTGGATGACATGGAAATTATTTTTCAATTGGCGCGGCGGTTCGGGCACGACTGGGGAAAGCTAAACGCCGAAAGTATTTGGAATGAAGTTCGCCAATTAAGCCCGATGCACGCAGGCATGAGTTATAAGAGGTTGGAGGAACTTAGTGGGATTCAGTGGCCGTGCTACGACGAAACGCATCCCGGCGAAATGTATTTGCACAGCCGGCTCTGGCAGGAACCGTTGATCGGACCGCGCGCGCCATTTCATGCCGCGGAATTCGAGCCGCCAGTCGACGAATTGAACGAGCAGTATCCGATCCGGCTGACTACGGGACGCCATCTGGATTCGTATAATACGGGCGCGCAAAGCGAGCATTTTCCTTCGCCGCTGCGCCGCGTCGCGACCATCGACCTCTCACCAGAAGATGGTGAGCGGTACAACGTCGGTGAGGGAGAAAAGGTTCGCGTTAGTTCGCGGCGTGGATCAGTGGTCGCGCCGGTGCGCTTCGATGCGGGATTGCGGCCGGGACTGGCGTTTCTAGCGGTCCATTTTCACGAGCAGGTGGCGACGAACGACCTGACAATTGACGCCGTGGATCCCAAGTCCGGAACGTCGGAGTTCAAGGCCACGGCCATTCGCATTGAAAAATACGCGGAGAACTGAGTGGACCTGCACCTGACTGCGGCAAGAGCAAGCGCCGAGGAACAAGCTGCCGTGGACACGCTGCTCGGGGGCCCGAAGTGCGGTTGGGACGGCGGAGAGCGGCAGATCGAACGGGACGGGCACGCGGCATTGGGCGGTGAAGCGGCACACTCGCGTCGGCATCTCCTCCTTCCTGTTCTGCACGCAATTCAAGAACGAATCGGATGGGTCAGTCCCGGCGTGCTGAATTATGCGTCAGTGAGATTAAATGTGGCGCCTGCCGAAGTTCATGGTGTTGCTTCCTTTTACGGAATGTTTTCGCTGTCGCCGCGGCCGCCAGTGACCGCACACGTCTGCGATGACATAGCGTGCATGACGCGAGGCGCGAGCGCGCTGTGCGCCGAATTGGACAAGAAACTTGGTCCGGCAGGATCGTCCTGCGCTGACGGGCAGGCGATCTGGCAACGCGACGCTTGTCTCGGTCTTTGCGAGCGCGCGCCGGCAACGTTGATTACTGCGGCTGGGAAGACACCGCGTGAGCGGGTCATCGCTCCCGGAACGGCGGAAGACATTTGCTCCGCGATAAGGGATGACGCAAAGGGGAAATTTACTGCACAAGCTGACACGCTAAACGCGAAGCTTTCAGTGCCTCAAGCGGGGCAAGCGCAACTGCGACTCTTGCGGCGCGTTGGACAGATCGATCCGGCAAGTTTGGATGACTATCGGCGCGCAGGCGGATATGATGCGCTGCGTCGCGCATTGGAATGGGGCCCTGAGCGTGTTATCCGCGAAGTCATCGATTCGAAATTGCTGGGACGCGGGGGCGCGGCGTTTCCCACGGGCAAGAAGTGGGAAGCGGTGCATTTGCAACGCCATCTTGGCCGCGCGCATTACCTGGTCTGCAACGCGGATGAATCGGAGCCGGGCACGTTCAAGGATCGCATTGTAATGGAGGGCGATCCGTTCGCGGTTCTCGAAGGGATGACCATTGCGGCGTTCGCGGTGGGCGCGCAGAAGGGTTATATCTATGTTCGCGGCGAGTATCCGCTGGCGACGGAGCGGTTGAGTCACGCTATCAAAGCTACTCGCGCGCAGAACCTTTTAGGTGACAACATCCTGGGCCGCGGATTTCGGTTTGAGGTTGAAGTTCGGCGCGGCGCGGGAGCCTACATTTGCGGGGAAGAGACGGCGCTTTTCAATTCGATCGAAGGCTACCGCGGCGAGCCGCGTAACAAACCGCCGTTTCCGACGCACTCCGGCTTATTCCGGCAGCCGACAGTGGTTAACAACGTCGAGACGCTGGTCAATATTCCGCAGATTATTCTTGGCGGAGGCGCGGCCTATGCGCGGATCGGAACAGGAAACTCCGCTGGATACCGATTGTTTTGCGTTTCCGGACACGTTGTTCGTCCCGGTGTCTACGAAACTATCTATGGTCCTACGCTTCGCGAGGTAATTGACATGGCAGGCGGCGTTGGAGGGACCGGGCGCCTGCAAGCGGTTTTGCTTGGCGGCGCGGCAGGGAGTTTTGTTTCGCCGGCGGAAATGGATACGCCATTAACGTTCGAAGGGACCCGTGCGATCGGAGCGACACTCGGCTCTGGCGTGGTGATGCTGTTCGATGACTCCATCGATTTGAAACAGGTGCTTCTTCGCATTGCGGCATTTTTTCGCAGCGAAACTTGCGGGCAGTGCGTGCCGTGTCGCGTCGGAACGGTCCGGCAGGAAGAAGCGCTTCAGCGCCTCGCACGCCGGCAGACAATCGGATCGCCCGCCGAAGAAGGCAACACCTTGCAGGAGATTGCGCAAGCGATGCGCGATGCCTCGATTTGCGGGCTAGGGCAAACGGCCTCCAGCGCGATTCTTTCCGCGATGAATCGATGGAGCCTGTTTTCATGAGCGAACCATTGCAGGCGCCATCTCCGCTTATCCCAATACCGCGTGCGCCTGTCCCGCAGATTCCCGCGGCCGCTGCGCGTCCAGAGATTGAAATCACCATTGACGGCAAGCGAGTAACGATTCCAGAAGGCGCAACGATTTTGGACGCAACTCGGAAACTGGGGATCGACACTCCGACGCTCTGCTTCCTCGAGACACTCACGCCGGTGAACGCGTGCCGGGTTTGCGTTGTGGAACTGGAAGGATCGCGCACGCTTGTTCCCGCGTGCTCACGCAAAGCGGAAGCTGGCATGAACGTTAACACCGACTCCGAGCGCGTGCGGCTCAGCCGCAGGCTCGTGCTGGAGTTCCTGGCATCATCCGTGGACATCTCGACAGCGCTGGCGTTACAGGCTTACATGAAGCAATACGGCGCACGCCCGGAGCGATTCGGCCCTCGCGCCGAGACCGTGGCGCAGCCGCCGAAGATTGATAACGAGCTATACATGCGCGACTACTCGAAGTGCATCCTCTGCTACAAGTGTGTGGAAGCTTGCGGAGTGGATGCGCAGAATACCTTTGCGATCGCCGTTGCCGGGCGCGGCTTTTCCGCACATATTTCCACGGAGTACGATATTCCTCTGCCGGAATCCGCATGCGTCTATTGCGGCAATTGCATCGGTGTATGTCCGACGGGCGCGCTAATGTTCAAGACCGAGTACGACATGCGAGCCGCGGGGACTTGGAATGAAACCCAGCAGACACAGACCGACACGATCTGCCCGTACTGCGGAGTGGGCTGCGAACTGACAGTTCACGCGCAAGAGAGACAAATCGTGAAAGTAAGCTCGCCTCTCGACCACTCCGTCACGCAGGGAAATCTCTGCATCAAAGGGCGCTTCGGTTGGCAATTCACCCGGATTCGTGAGCAAGGGCGCGACGCCTCGCCACAGAAGCCCTCAGTCCCTCTCCATTCCTAGGCGCAGGCGTGGTCTTTTAAGTTTGGAACAGCTTCCTTTTCAACTGGGGAATAAACCGGATGGTCCGGTAGTTCAGTGGAGACAGGGAAACTCATTGCAGGTTACCCGTGGTGTCAGGAGCCGGGGGCAGCCGCCGCAATTAACGTACGGAAGCAGCGGGCTGCCAAGCCGGGCAGAGAATCGGCCGGAGTGGTTCTTGATATCCGATAAAATATCTTGACCATGTCGGGCGTTTAGCATATACGGGCGCTATCCCTCTCACCTTCTGGTGGGAACTCGCCTGCTAGGGTGGGACCTCCGCAAGTGCCTGAATGAGTGGTTTGTTGGGGGTTGTGGTGGGTGGTCAAGCGAGTGCTACGGTATTGCTTTCTCGCTGCTTTGCGTATCTCCGCTTTAGTGTGCCTGCCCGCCTCTCTCAATTTCCTCGGATTTCCGAAATGAAAAGAGGTGGATTCGTGAAAAAGATAGACGCTTTTTTCTCTATTGTCGGCTTATTTTTGATTCTATCAAATTTCTCGCAACTCGTAGAAGCGCAAACGTTGACCACGGGGACGGTGATCGGAACGGTTACGGATCCCAGTGGTGCCGCGGTTCTCGATGCAACCGTGGAATTGCGCAACAAGGCTACTAATAGTCAGACAACGCAGAACACTAACTCGGCCGGCCAATACACATTTGCAAGCGTGGCTCCCGGCGAGTATCAGGCTACGGTGAAGAAGGTCGGATTCCGGACTGCGGAGGTTCTATTACTAACCGTGAATGTAGCAAAGAGCTATACCCTGGACTTCAAGATGGAGTTGGGCCAACTTGCGGAAGTTGTGCAGGTAGAAGCCGGTGCGCGTGTCGAATTGCAAACGACGGACGCAACAGTTGGCAACGTCCTCCCGAGCTCGGAGATTCAGAACTTTCCGGCCCTGACTCGCCAGGTGAACGAACTCCTAACCCTGCAGCCGGGCGCCACTCCCACAGGGGAGATCACCGGCGCGCGAAGCGATCAGAGCAGCTTCATGCTGGACGGTATTGATGTCACCAACAATTCTGTCGGCGGTCTGGGAACGTTCGCGTTTCTTCCGATTGACAGCATTGACGAATTCCGCGTCAGCGTCGCCAACCCCAATGCCGAATACGGCCGCGGCGCCGGCGGTCAAGTCTCGCTGGTGAGCCGCTCAGGCACCGACCAATATCACGGCTCGACATACTGGTATCATCAGAATGACAATTTGAATGCCAACAGCTGGGATAATAACCGTCTGAAATTGGCTAAGCCGGAATTGAAAGACAACCGGTTTGGCGCGCGCGCAGGCGGTCCACTGCCATTCCTGTGGCATAAGAAGACGTTCTTCTTCGCGAACTACGAAGGCCGCCGTTTCCCGGGCACAACTTCGCAGTCGCGTATTGTGCCAACCGACACGTTGAGGCAAGGGATTTTGCAGTTCACAGACGCCAGCGGAGTGGTTCGAAGCTACAATCTCGCCAGCTCATTGGCCTGCGGTGCATCGGGAACAGGCGCGTGCGATCCCCGCGGCCTTGGCCTGAGCCCCGGCGTTTCAGCTCTGTGGAAATTGATGCCGACGGGCAATGACACTTCCGTTGGAGGTGCTGACGGCCTGAATACCACTGGATTCACTACGAATGCCGGCACGCCTCTCACTAACGACTTCTACGACCTGAGACTCGATCAGAATTTGTCTAGCAAATGGCACGCCGATGTGTCCTATCGCTATTTCCGGCAAGCCCAGATCAGCGCGACTCAGTTGAACATTATCGGAGGAAAGCCCAGCACGGTTCGATCCCTTCCTGTTCGACAGAATATGTTAGTAGGCGGGCTTAGCGGCCAGCTCACCTCGCGGCTCTCGGTGGCTTTCCGCTTCGGCTGGGTGCGCGAGCGCGACGCAACAAGCCCGGAGCGGCCGAATGCCGTCGCGGCGCAAGAGAACATAACGGGAACGAATACTGCCTCGGCTGGCCAGATCGCACTTGACATAGGTGCCGCCGGCGGCACGGGCACGAACAGGCTCATTGACGAACCGATTGACGTCAATACCCAGGTAGCACGCAAGCAGGGCAACGATGACCGAAATTTCCAATGGAACGCTGACTTTGTCTGGGCCCGTGGGAAGCATACTTGGGAGTTCGGCACCGCAATCCACTTCCTGCCGACTCTCCATTTGCGCGACGACAAAGTTATCGGAGCTCTGGGCGCTCTCGTTGCACAAATGGACGCCGACATCGGATCGAGTGTCGTCGTACCATCTGCGGACCGCCCGCCGACATGCGCTGCGACGGTAACTGCTAACTGCCTGCGCAGTACAGATGTGCAGCAATGGGACCGCCTCTATGCCGGAACCCTTGGGTTGGTTGACAATATCTCAGTCCTTGCGGTTCGTGATGGCAGCTTCAACCCACTGCCCTTTGGCAGCCAACTCCAGTCGGATACCAAGCTCTGGGCTCCAGAGATGTACGTGCAGGATGTCTGGCGCTTAAAACCCTCTCTGACGCTCTCGCTTGGCTTAAGTTATGGCTGGCAGACGGCCCCTATCGAGCGCCTTGGCCGCCAGACCATCCAGATTGATTCCGGAACGAGCCAACCCATCACTGCCCTCGGCTTCTTGCAGAAGCGAAAGGATGCGGCCGCCAATGGACAAATCTTTAATCCTACTTTCGGGTTTGTGCCGATTAACTCGGCCAACCGGGGCGTATTCAACGTAGACTATCGCGATGTCGCGCCCCGCGTTGCCCTTGCATGGACGCCCCCGGGCAATTCGGGCTTGGCACATTCGCTATTTGGTTCCGGCAGGACGGTGATTCGCAGTGGCTTCGCTATTATCTATGACCGGCAGAATACCGTACAGAGCGTGATCATACCGGCATTGGGTGTGGGGTTTGCGCAGACCCTCAATCTGGCAGGCCCTGCGTGCAACAGCACTGGTGCTGGCGGGGCAGGATGCACTCCAGGTAGCGCGAATCCCGCACTGGGCGTTTTCCGCGTGGGGCAGGATGGAACGATGCCCGTGCCTGTTGTACCTGCGCAGTCCAACCCGGTTGTTCCCCAAGTGACCTTCAATCCGGTGAACGGAAACATCAATTTTCCGGAGGTCTTCTCCTTCCAGGTCGACCCCAATATCAAAGTAGGACGCAATTACGCTGTGGATCTCAGTGTGCAACGCGAACTGCCAGACAATATGCTTCTGGAGGTTGCGTATTCCGGGCGCCTCGGGCGCGACTTGCCTCAAAGCATGAGCCTGGGTCAGTCGCCCATCAATTTCAAGGACCCAACTTCCGGACAAACCTTTGCGCAGGCGTTTGATGCAGTTGCCACCCAGTTGCGCTCGGGAACAGCACCGGCAGCCGTCACGCCACAGGCATGGTTTGAAAACCTCTCGCCCGGCGGCACGATAGTGCTGGCCACTGCGGCGACCGGCAATTTCGTCAATGGGAACGTGAGCAGCGTCTTTCGCACGATTGACCAGAAGCGCTTGCTCGCCAGTTTGCCGACCTTCAACAACTACCTGGCCCAGGGCATTTTCTACCGCTCAAGCACGGGTGAGGCAAACTACCACGCGCTGTTGGTCACGTTGAATAAGCGTGTTTCTCACGGACTCTCGTTTGCCGCAAACTATACTTTCTCCCACTCGCTCGATCAGATCGGTGCGATTCAAAACGCCGCCAACCTGATGCCCAACAGCTTTGACCTGAACGCCGAGTATGGCCCGTCCGGCTTTGACTTCCGTCACATTTTCAACGGGAAATGGGTTTACAACTTGCCTTTCAAGAGTTCACACTCATTCCTGAAGCGCGTGATCGAAGGCTGGTACAACTCCGGGATTTTCACGGCCATCAGCGGCCAGCCACTCACTGCAACGGAAGGTTCCCAGGTCTGGGGCGGCACACTAGCGCTGGGATTTAACACCGGCAAAGTTCCCACGGTCGACCCGGGCAGTTTCGGCGACGGGGTGCACAAAGGCGTGACTGGATCCAATGGCGTTGGTACAAACAGCAACCCTGCGAACAAGGGCACAGGCCTGAACTTGTTCGGCGATCCCTTCGCAGTGTCCAACGATTTCAGGCCTGTCTTGTTGGCTTCGGACGGCCGCTCAGGCCGCTCGAATCCGTTCCGTGGCCTGGGTCACTGGAACTTGGACACTTCCTTCGGGAAGAGAACGGCGATCACCGAGCGCACGCATATCACGTTTGCCGCCGACTTCTTCAATCTATTCAACCATGTCATCTATTGCGATCCGGGGCAAACAAACGGCAATCCAGCCGCTGGCACTTGCGGGGGAAGTCTCTCTCTTGCAAGCGGCTTGCAGAATTTTGGCGTAATCTCGACTCAGTTCATCCCAGCGAACCGCACGAGCGGCAGCCGTTGGATACAGCTCAGCCTCCGCTTCGAATTCTAGCAGACAGCTTCAATCGTATTTCCGGGGCCGGGAGGGCACAAGACAGACCTTCCCGGCGCCGCTTGACTTCATCTTCCAAATTCAATGGAAAGTTCAACGCGGCCCAACGAAAGTCCCCGTGTGTCGCTCATCCACAATCCAAAGTCGCAGTCCCTGACCGCACGGTACGCAAGCGAGGTGGCGCTGGTGATTTATTCAGCGTTCGTCGCCGAAGCGCTTGATGTCCTCGGGGCCTTCTTTCAGGGGGCCGACGTTGCGGCCTTGGACCTGTTCGCGAATCTGGGCGACGATGTCGGGATTGGCGAGAGTGGTGATATCGCCGGTGTCCATCTGGTTGGAGATGGCGGCCAGGACGCGGCGCATAATTTTGCCGGAGCGCGTCTTGGGCATGTCCGGCACGATGTGGACGGTCTTTGGTCGCGCGATTTTGCCGATCATGGTTTCAATTGTCGAGACAACTTTGTCCTGGATGGCTTTGGTCGTCGGAACGCCGGGCTTCAGTGAAACATAGACGACTGGGACGCGGCCTTTGACTTCGTCCACTACGGGAACGACGGCGGCTTCGGAGACTTCCCCAATCGTGAGGCAGGCGGATTCGACCTCTTTGGTGCCAAGCCGGTGGCCGGCAACGTTGATGACGTCATCCACGCGGCCAAGGATGCGATAGTAACCGTCGGCGGAGAGCACGGCGCCGTCCGCCGCGTAGTACGGCCAATCGCGCCAGTTCTTACTCTTTGGATTCTTGTTGTACTTTTCGTAATACTGATTGACGAATCTCTGCGGGTCGCCCCAAATGGTCTGCATGATGCCTGGCCACGGATTACGAATGCAGATGTTGCCGGCGTTCCCAGAGCCCGCCCTGACTTCATTTCCGTTTTCGTCCCAGATGACCGGATAAATGCCGAGGACTGCGGGCCCAGCGCTGCCTGGCTTCATGGGGTCGAGAGCAGGCTTGGTGCTGCACAGGAAACCGCCGGTTTCCGTTTGCCACCAGGTATCCACGATGACGGCTTTGCGCTTACCAACGACTTCGTAATACCACTTCCACACTTCCGGCTCGATCGGTTCCCCGACCGTGGTCATGTGCTTGAATTTGTAGTTGTAATTCTTCGGCTCGTGGAAGCCGGCTTTGCGCAGCATGCGAATGGCTGTGGGTGAGGTGTGAAAAATGTTGACGTCCAGCCGTTCCGCGATGCGCCAGGGACGCCCGGCATCGGGATATTGCGGGACGCCTTCGTAGAGGACGCTGGTAGCGGCGAGCGCCATCGGTCCGTAGACGATGTAGGAGTGCCCGGTGATCCAGCCGATGTCCGCCATACACCAGTAAACGTCTTCCGGATGAATGTCCTGGTAATACTTGGCCGTGCCGGTGACGTAGGCAAGATAGCCGCCGGTGCGGTGCTGGCAGCCCTTGGGCTTGCCGGTCGTGCCGCTGGTGTACATCAAGAAGAGCGGAGCTTCGGCGTCCTGCGAAACGGGTTCAACGATCTGGTTGCGATATTCTTTTAAGGCCTCATCAACGAAAAAGTCGCGGCCCATGATCATGGGTGTTTCCGAAGAATATTTTCCAGGATAGCGCTTCCACACCAGGACCTTATCGATCTCCTGGCTCTCTTTCGTGGCGGTTTTCACGGCGATGTCCGCGCTGGCCTTGTGATCCACCCACTTGCCATTGCGGCTGTAGCCGTCAGCGTAGATGAGCACGCGACTGCCGGAGTCTGCGGCGCGCAGTCCGCAAGCTTCGCCGCTGAATCCGCCGAACACCACGGAATGCACGACGCCAAGCCGCGCGCATGCCAGCATCGTGATGGGCAATTCTGGAATCATCGGCATGTGGATGGTGACGCGATCCCCGGTTTTCAGTCCGGCGAAATCGCGAAGCATCGCCGCAACTTCGTTCACGCGCTTGTACAGTTCCTGGTAGGTGATGACGACGGGAGATTCCGTCTCCGGTTCCGGGACGAAAATCAGAGCGGCTTTGTTCTTGTGCTTCGCAAGGTGGCGGTCAACGCAGTTGTAGCAGGCGTTGAGCTTGCCGCCGACGAACCATTTCCAGAAGGGCGGCTTGCTTGCGTCGAGCGTCTTGCGCCACGGTTTATCCCAATCGAGCAGCGAAGCGTAATGATCGAAGCATTCCGGGAAATTCTTTTCGCTGAATTTTTTGACCAGGGCAGAATCCGCAAGATTCGCCTGGGCAATGAGTTCCTTGGAAGGGTAGAAGTACTCTTCCTCCTTCCAGTGCACGGCGATTTGCGCTTCGGTGAGCTTTTGTTTGCCCTTCGGTTCTTTTGCATTGAGCTTTGCTCGAGCGGTGGCCACGGCGGCAACTCCCCTAAGAAGAATGAATTCGATTGTTGCGCAACAACGAGGGACAGCGTGATGCAGGCGAGCCTGATGCCTGTCCAGACTGGGCTTGCCCGTCAAAAATGATGCTCCCGCGCGGGTACGGGAGTCAATCTGCCGAAACCGCTACTTCATGCCGCCGACTTCGTCCCAAATCTTGTGCCCGTGCGTTTCCTTGAGCAGCAAGCCGCCAACCACCACAGTCATGGAAGCGACAATCATCGGATAGTAGAGCCCGGCGAGGATGTTGCCGGTAGCGGCGCAGCTCCATAATCCGATGAGCGGCAGGAGGCCCCCAAAAACGCCGTTGCCGATGTGGTAGGGAAGCGAAAGAGACGTATAGCGAATCTTCGCCGGGAAAGCCTCGACGAGATATGCCGCAATGGGACCGTAGACCATGCAGACGTAAATCACCTGAATGAAGACCAGAAAAACAAGCATAGGCACATTCGGGTTGGGAGCTTCTTTGGCGGGGACTAGCGCGTTGGTAACGGGGTCGGTGGTCATGGCGGTTAAAGTAGTGGCGCCGGTGACTTTGTTTTTTGCGGATTTTACAGTGACAACGTTGTTACCCGCGGCGCTCTGCATTGCTTTATAGATGGGGATGTAGGTAACGACGGCGAGCAGGCATGCGCCCAACATGAGCCATTTCCGGCCGATCTTGTCCGAAATCGCGCCGAAGACGGTGAAGAATGGCATAGCGCAGAGCAGAGCAATGGCAATAATGATGTTTGCGGTTTTCGTGTTCACCTTGAGGATCGTCTGCAGGTAGAAGAGAGCATAGAACTGGCCGGTGTACCAAACGACGCCCTGACCCGCCGTGGCCCCGAAGAGTGAAATAAGAACGCGCTTGAGATTTTCCCATTTGCCGAAGGCGTCCTTCAGCGGCTGAGCCGAAGTCATGCCGGCACTCTTGATGGAGGTGAATATCGGCGATTCCTTCATCTTCAACCGGATGTAGAGCGAGATGCTGACCAGGATGATGGAAATCAGGAAGGGGAGGCGCCAACCCCAGGTGCTAAAGGCATCCTTGCTCATCGATTGCTGTGTAAGCAGAATCACAATGAGGGAGACGAAGAGGCCGAGGGTCGCCGTGATCTGAATAAAGCTCGTATAGAAGCCGCGCTTGCTATCGGGAACATGCTCGGCCACATAGACTGCCGCCCCTCCGTATTCACCTCCAAGGGCCAAGCCTTGCAGGACGCGGATGAGAATCAAGGTGATCGGAGAGAACCAGCCGGCGGTGCTATAGACGGGTAAAAGACCGATCAGAAAAGTTGCGCCGCCCATGATGGTCAGGGTTACGAGGAAGGCGTACTTGCGCCCGACCAAGTCGCCGATGCGTCCGAAGAAAAGCGCTCCGAAGGGTCGCACCAGGAAGCCCACCGCAAACGTCGCCAGATAAGCAATGTAGGCGAACGTGTCGTTTCCAGGCGGATAGAACTTGAGCGCCAGCACGGCCGCCAGGCTGCCGAAAATATAGAAGTCGTACCATTCGATCATGGTCCCAACACTGGAGGCCATAATCACCTTCCAGATGCTGTACTCGGCAGTTCCGCCCACCGGGATTGCGTCTGCACGGCTTGCCATGCGTCCTCCTGTGAAGTCCGAACTTCTTGCAGCATTGTGGCGTTGGCCGATCACTCTGGAGCGAGGCTGTACGGCACACCTCACTTGGCTTCTCTTTTCCCTTCCTTTGAATCCCCCAGTGACTCGCCTTTGGGTTGCGAGCCAGGTCTTCAGTGGCGGAAGGGCACAAGAATGCCCCCGTTCATATACGGGTCGGCCTGGGTTGTCAAGAAATGACTTATCGTGAATTTGAGCGATTAGGAGGCGGCCTCAACGATGCAATCCGCTTCTGCTTGAGCCGGAGGTGCGTTCTTTGGAGGACGAAGCGCATTCATGATAAAACTTCCGTTTGAACCTGCACAACGCTATCTTCCTCTTTTTCGCCGGCGCCCTCGGTGGCGGAATTAACGCCGTCGCCGGTGGCGGAAGTTTCGTGGCCTTTCCGGCACTCTTGTTTACCGGTGTTCCGCTTATCCCCGCCAATGCCACCAATACGCTCGCCCTCTGGGTAGGAACCACGGTGAGTGGCGGCGCCTATTCTCAGAAGCTGAACATTTCTCGGGGCGTGATGATCCCCCTAGTGCTCACGAGCATTCTGGGCGGCCTGGCCGGGGCGTTTCTCTTAATCAAAACCCCCGCTCAGACCTTCCTGCGCGTGCTGCCGTGGCTGATGCTCGGCGCCACTCTGCTCTTCGCTTTCGGCAAGCACCTGACCGGACGCATTTCCGCGGGCATCTCGCATGACGCCACGACTGCGGCAATCACCGGGGCTTCCGTCTTCGAGCTTCTCGTCGCCGTTTATGGCGGCTATTTCGGCGGCGGCATCGGCATCATGAATCTTGCCATGCTCGCCGCGCTCGGCATGACCGACATTCACGCCATGAACAAGCTCAAGGTGATTCTCGGCGGCGTCATCAACGGAGTCGCCACCATCACTTTCATCCTCACCCGCGCGATCGTCTGGCCGCAAGCCATCGTCATGGCCGCCGGCTCTCTGCTCGGCGGATATTCCAGCGCGCACTTTGCACAAAAGCTCCCGCAAGCCTGGATCAAGTCCTTCGTCATCCTCGTGGGAACGGCGATGACCCTCTATTTTTTCATTCGCGGCTATCGCTAGACGATCCGTTTCGAAACTCCGCCAATTCGTTTCCCTTCGATTTCTCTTTTCCTCTCAGCCACTTTTGATATAGTCCCCGCTGTCATGTCCACTCCCGGAGTCCCCCTCGAAGCTCAAGCCCCAGGCATCACCCCACTCACGCGAAATCAAGTTCGCGGCTTCTGGGCCTCTTGGGGAGGCTGGACGCTCGACGGCATGGACTCGTTCATCTATGCCCTGGTGCTCGTGCCCTCGCTGCGAGAATTGCTCCCGCGTTCCGGCATCGCCGCCACGAAAGGCAACGTCGGCTATTACGGTGGATTGCTCTTCGCTCTATTTCTATGCGGCTGGGGACTCGCCTTCCTCTGGGGCCCCATCGGCGACAAATTCGGCCGCGTTCGAACGCTCCTGCTTACCATCGTCTGGTATTCGGTGTTCACGTTTCTCAGTGCACTGGTCACGAATGTCTGGCAACTCGCTGTGTTGCGCCTTCTCGCAGGCATCGGCATCGGCGGCGAGTGGGCCATGGGCGGCACTTTCGTCGCCGAAGAATGGCCCGAAGACCGCCGTCGCGCCGGCGCGGGGTACATGCACACCGGCTATTACGTAGGAGTCTTTCTGGCCGCCCTGACCAACTTCATCATTGGAAGCAAATTTGGTTGGCGCTACATGTTCGCCGTTGGCGGTCTGCCGGCGTTACTTCTGGCTTGGGTGCGTCACGGCGTAACCGAGCCCACATGCTGGAAGCAGAAAGCAGGCGTCATTCGAACGTGGCGGATCTGGCATCCGTTTGCGACGCTTTTCTCGAGCGCCATGCGCCGGAGAACAATCCTCAACTCTCTCTTCATGATGGCCTCGATTTGCGGCCTTTGGGCAGGAACCGTGTACGTTCCCGCCGCGGTCACGGCGCTTGCCGAAGCATCGGGGCGGGCCGGCCCGTTAGCGGCGCAGCTTGCTTCACGCGCGACCATGCTTGTTTCTTTTGCCACTATTCTCGGTTGCCTGGCTATGCCCTGGCTCGCGGAGAAGCTCGGCAGGCGCGGCGCTTTAGGATTTTTCTTCGCGCTGATGGCGGCCTTCATCGCGGTCACGTTCGGAAAAGTCTTCTATCTCGGAGCACCCGCGCTGCCCTGGTTTTTCGTTTGTCTTTTTTTCCTTGGTTTTGGCGGCGCCAATTTCGCCGTTTACACCCTCTGGCTCCCTGAACAATACCCGACCGAGTGCCGCGCCAGCGCTTTCGCCTTTTCCACTTCGTTCGCGCGTTTTGCCGGCGCCGCAATCACCTTTCTCGTCGGCGCGGGCGTACAGCACTTTGGATCACTAGGAATCCCCGTCGCGCTAACGTCCATCGCTTTTGCGGTTGGCTTGCTCCTCATACCTTTTGGCGTTGAAACTCGCGGGCAGCTTCTTCCGGCGTAGCCCTCAGAAAGGCAAGCAAAACATGGCCGAAGTGGAGACCAAACTCTTCCCCGTCGAAGCGTTGCGCGATTTCAGCAAACAGGTGTTTCTCCATTTCGGTGTTCCCAAACACGATGCCGCCCAGGCCGCCGAAGTCCTTGCTACCGCCGACTTGCGCGGGATCGATTCCCACGGCGTCGCCCGCCTGCATAGCTATTTCGATATGCTCACCCTGGGTCGCATCAATCCCAGACCGGAGATCAAAGTGCTGCGCTCCACGCCTAGCACCGCCACGATCGATGGCGATAACGGCCTTGGCCTTGTGGTCGGCCCGCACGCCAACCGCTTCGCCATGGACATGGCCGAACGTTTCGGTTCCGGCTGGGTCAGTGTGCAGAACACCAATCATTACGGCATCGCTGGTTATTACGTCCTGAAAGCGCTGGAACGCAATTTGATCGGCTGGGCCATGACCAATTCCACCAAGCTCGTCGCGCCACTGTGGGGCGCCGAGCGCATGCTTGGCACCAATCCGATCGCCATCGGTTTCCCCGGCATGGAAGAGCCGGCCATCGTGATTGACATGGCTACTAGCGCCGCCGCCTACGGAAAAATCGAAATTGCGCGCCGGCGCGGCGAGCCGATTCCCGAAGGATGGGCCGTTGACAGTGAAGGCCGCGACACGACCGATCCGCATGCGATGGTCAACGGTGGCGCGCTTTTGCCGCTCGGTTCTGACCGCGAGCGTGGCGGGCACAAAGGCTACGGTCTCGCTATTATGGTGGACGTCTTGTGTGGTGTCCTCAGCGGCGCGAATTGGGGGCCGTTCACGCCGCCCTTTGCGCTTCGCCAAGAAATTCCCAGCCGCAGCGTCGGCAACGGCATCGGCCATTTCTTTGGAGCTATGCAAATCGACGGATTCATCGACCCCGATTCCTTCAGGCGCCAGATTGACGACTACGTCCGCGTCTTTCGCGCCACCAAGCCTGCTCCCGGCACCAGCGGGCCGCTCTTGCCCGGCGACCCGGAACGCGAAGCGGAAAAATGGCGCCGCGAAAACGGCGTGCCATTGGTCTTGCCGGTCGTCGAAGAGTTGCGCGACATCTCCCAGAAGACCCGCATTCCCTTGGAATGACGGTTTGTAGAAATGCGCTAATGTTTAGGGAATTCAAACGATTTGCCCCGTATCGATGCATCCACGAGCTGAATTGTGTGCACCACGGGAATCTTCCAGCCGCGACGTGCCAGCGACGCTTGAAGCTGTATCAAACAACCCGGATTCCCGGTCGCCACCACGTCCGGTTTCAAGGGTGCAATAAGCTCTGCCTTGCGGTCGCCCAGCGCGTTCGCTGCATCCGGCTGCACCAGGCTGTAAATCCCTGCGGACCCGCAGCAGATCGCGGCCTCCGGAATCTCTGCAAGCTCCAGCCCAGGAATCTTCGAGAGCAAGCCCCGCGGTTGCGAGCGTACTCCCTGCGCATGCTGCAAATGGCACGAATCATGGAACGCCACTCGCAGTTTCAGGGCATTCCGCTTCGCGCGCGGTTCCAGTTCGGCCAGTATTTCGCTAATGTCTTTGCACTTGGCCGCAAACACTTTGGCTCGTTCCGCATATTCGGGCTCGTCCCGGAGCAGGTGGCCATATTCCTTTACGTTTGATCCGCATCCCGCTGCGTTCGTGACGATGGTCTCGACGTTCGCTCCTTCGAACGCCTCAATCGTCTTCTTCGCCAGTTCGATGGCCGCAGCTTCCTCGCCCGCGTGAACCAGAAGCGCGCCGCAGCACGGCTGCTCACGCGGCGCCACAACCTCACAACCTTCCGCCGCCAGGACCCGCGCCGTCGCCGCATTCACCTGCGGAAAAAACTCCCGTTGCACGCATCCCAGGAGTAAGCCCACTCGCCGCCTCTTCGTTCCCATCGCTGGCGTGACTTCCGCGACCGTTTCACGCGGCTCAAGTTTCGGTAGCAGCGCTTCCATCGCCTGAATCTTCTTCGGCAACAACTTCAGCAGGCCGGAGCCGCGCACCACAGCCTGCAATCCAGATTTCTGATAAGCAAGCAGCGGCCAGCGCATTTGCCGCAAGCGATCCGGCCGCGTGAAGGTTTCAAATACAAATCGCCGGTGGAGTTTCTCTCCCCGGGAGCGTTCCGTCTTTCGTTCGATCTGCGCGCGAGTCGCCTCGATGAGTTTTCCGTAGTCCACTCCCGAAGGGCACGCCGTCATGCACGCCATGCAGCCCAGGCAACTGTCGAAGTGGCTTACCCAATTCGCATTCATTTCCGCGGCGCCTTCGCTCGCTATCTTCATCAGGTAAATCCGCCCGCGCGGCGAATCCATCTCTTGGCCCCACAAAACATAAGTGGGGCACACCGGCAAACAAAATCCGCAATGCACGCACTTCTCGATGATCGCGGTCGGAGGCGCATGGTGTGCGTCAAACGCGCTGGTGAATTCCTGTTTAGCAGTCAATTCATCCATTAGATGCCGCCCACAAACCGGCCAGGATTCAGCGTACTTCTTGGATCAAGCTGCTGCTTCACCGCCTTCATCAAGGAGAGTCCATCACTCGCGCTCCCCCAGGCGTCCAACAGCGGCATTTTCTCCGGGCAGTGGAGCGAGGCCAGCGATCCCTGCTGATTTTCCAATTCACCGCGCAGCGCCTGTAGCCCGCTGCGCACCGCGCCAGGTTTTCCTTCCAAGAGAAGCCACCCCAGGCCGGTTGCATAAACGAGCGCTTTCCATCGCACTTGCTGCCCGTTGGCAATGTGCTCCACCAGTTTCATCGTGCGAGCCAGGTTTGCAGGCAAAATGCTGATTTTCGCGACGGCCGTGCCTTGCGGATCTGTAGGAGCCCAAAGCTCTTCACGCGCCGCCCAGGTTGACGCGGAAGCCTCCAAAACCTTCGCAGGCGCCGCCAAATTTCGCAGTTGCGCTTCTTGTGCTGCGAGGCCGGCTTCCGTGCCTTCAAACAGAATGTCAGAGACGGGCGAAGCGGCATGTGAAAAGTGCGATTGCAGAAAAGTGTGCGCGAGTTTCGAATCCTGAACCGTCAGCACGAACCGCTGCGCCTCCTCGGCATTTGCTGCGGCCACGGAAAACGAGCGTGTGTTTCGCGGCAGCGGATGGAGTCGAAACACCGCCCGCGTAATAATGCCCAGCGTCCCCAGAGCTCCGGTAACAAGTTTCGGCAAGTCATAACCAGCGACGTTTTTCACCACCTTGCCGCCGCTGCTCGCCAGCGTTCCATCCGCCAGCGCAATCGTCGCCCCGATGATCAAGTCGCGCAGCGCGCCAAACCGCAGGCGAAGCGCTCCGCTGTCATTTGCCGATAGCACTCCGCCAATCGTCGCTTTTTCCGGCCATAGCGGATCAAGCGCCAATCGCTGCCCATGCTCGGCGAGCGTTTCCTGCAATCTTTGAATCGTGCAGCCCGCTTCCACAGTTACCGTGAGATCCGCCCAGGCATGCTCGATGATTTCATTCAGACGCGCCGTCGACAAAATCAAGTCTGCGCGCGCCGGCGGATTTCCCCATCCCAGCTTCGTTCCGCCGCCCCGCGGAATCACCGCCAGCCCTGCCGCATTCGAAAGTCGCAAAATCTCCGCAATCTCGCTTTCCGTCCCCGCTTCAATCACCAGCTTGGGCTGAACTCCCGCCACCGCATCCGCGGCAGTCGCCGCACGCACATTCTCATTCCCCACAATTGCAATGAATTTGTAGCGCAGCGCCGAATGCAAGCCGCTCGCTTCGTGTTTGGTTGCAGCATCCATCGGGAAGTATCAGTAGCGCTCCGCGATCCCGGCGGATTCGCTGGGGTGCGGCACGTATTCCCCGGGTTTTTCCCCGCAAAGCCTCGGCGTCGGAAAGACTTTCGTCGGATTCGAAAGCTGCAGGGGGTCGAACGCGCAGCGCACACGTTGCATGGTCGCGAGGTCTGGCTCGGCAAACATTTTCGCCATCGCTTTCTTCTTGTCTTCGCCGACGCCGTGTTCACCGGTGATCGATCCGCCCGCGGCGATGCACAGTTCGAGAATTTGCGCCGAAAGCGCCTCGGCAGCTTGTTCCTGGCCGGAAATTCGGCGGTCGTAAAGAACGAGTGGGTGCAGGTTGCCATCGCCCGCATGGAACACGTTGGCGACGCGTACACCCGCTTCCTTGCTGAGGCGTTCAATTTCGCTGAGCACGCGCGGAAGCGCGGTGCGTGGAATCACGCCGTCCTGCACAATGTAGTTCGGCGAAATCCGCCCCATCGCTGCAAAAGCGGCCTTGCGCCCTTTCCAGACCAGGGCGCGTTCCACATCCGATTGCGCCACGCGAATTTCCGATGCGCCATTCGAACTGCAAATCTCGTTCACCTGCGTCATCAATGCTTCAACTTCCGCCGTCGGTCCATCCAGCTCGACCAGAAGCAATCCGCCACAATTCGGATAGTTTGCGTGCACAGCGGCTTCCGCTGCTTGAATCGAGAGGTTATCCATCATTTCAATCGCCGCGGGCAGCATGCCCGCCGCAATGATGTCGCTCACCGCCGCGCCTGCTTCATTCGTGGATGGAAAGGCCGCCAGCAGCGTTCGAACGCACTCCGGCCGCTTCACGATACGCAAAATAACTTTGGTCGCAATTCCCAGCGTCCCTTCCGAACCCACGAAAACACCCGCCAAATCATATCCCGGCGCATCAAGAGTTTTTCCGCCAAAATGAACCAGCGAGCCATCCGGAAGGACCACTTCCAGGCCCAGCACATGGGTTGTTGTGAATCCGTATTTCAGACAATGCGCTCCGCCGGAATTTTCCGCCACGTTTCCACCAATGCTGCAGATCGATTGCGACGAAGGATCGGGCGCGTAAAAATAATCCTGCGGCGAGACGCGTCCCGTGACGTCGAGATTGATGACGCCCGGTTCCACCACCACGCGCGCATTTGGAAAATCCACTTCGAGAATCCGGTTCATCCGCGCCAGGCCGATGACAATCCCGTTTTCGACTGGCAGCGCGCCGCCGCTCAAGCCCGTTCCCGACCCACGTGCGACGAACGGCATTCGTTCCCGATGACAGATTCGAATGATCGCCTGAACTTGTTCTGTGGAATTTGGCAGCAACACCGCACGAGGCATCACGCGGAAATACGTTAGTCCATCGCACTCGTAAGTGTGCAGTTCTTCTGGCGAAGAAATCAGGCCCCGGTCGCCAACAATCGTCCGAAGCTCGTCGAGAATGTGAGAGTCCATCTTTGCGTCCTGTAGAAGAATAGTACGGCTCTTCCGCAGAAAGAAGAAGGATTCGTCCCGTCTATCGGCTCGCGCCTCGGAATACGAGAGCCTTCCTGTCTCTTAGTCTTAGCGGGCCATCGGACTCAATGAATGACCAATTTGGTGAACGGAAAGACATAAGCCTGCAGGAATACAAGAACTCCCACCAGGCAAGCCAGCGCGATGCTGTGGAAGAAGACGTAACGCAGGATGTCTCCCTCATGGCCATACCATTCCGTGGCGGTGCTGGCGACGACGATACTCTGGGCATCGATCATTTTCCCCATCACGCCGCCGCAGCTATTGGCCGCGGCCATCAGTGTCGGTGAGACGCCAACCTGAGCGGCGGAGATTTTTTGCAAGCTGCCGAACAGCACGTTTGAGGCTGTGTCCGAGCCGGTGAGCGCAACGCCCAGCCATCCCAGAAGAGTGCCGAAGAAAGGATAAAAGGTCCCCGTGCGAGCAAAGGCCAATCCCATGGTCGCGTCCAGGCCAGAATAACGCGTCATGAATCCGATAGACATCATGGCGGCAATAGTGATCAGAGAGAATCGCACCTTGTACAAGGTTTTCCCGTATTGGCGAAGCATCTGCAGCGGGCCGAATCCCATCACGAATCCGGAAATGACGGCTGCGACCAGGATGCCGCTCCCAGTGGCGGACAGCCAATTGAAATTAAACACCGCAGCCTCGGCCGTGTTTTTCGCGACCACTGGAGGCACACGCAGAATCAGGTTGTGCAGACCGCCGACGGGAATCTTGAGAATTGAGATCTTATCGAGAAAGGCTTTGACGCTGGGGAGCCCCCAGAGAAACACCAGCACGCTCAGAATGACCCAAGGTGTCCACGCTTTAATGACCTCGCCCGTGCTGTGACCGTGTTGGCCGCGCGCGCTGCGATCGGCTTCGTGTCCCTCGAAACCCCAAATCTTTTTGGGATGCCAGATGAGGAGCAAGACGGTCACCGCCGCCATGGAGCAGACTGCCGAAACCACGTCCACCAGCCACGGCCCATGAAAATTGGACACGAGGAATTGCGGAATTGCGAAGAAGACCCCGGCAACGAGCACAGCAGGCCAAATTTCAAACATCCCGTTAAATCCGGCAAAAGCCCACAACAACCAGAAGGGCACCAGGACGGAAAAGAACGGAAGAATCCGTCCGGCCATGCCACTGAGCTGTAACAGGTCGAGTCCCGTAACCGTTTGGAGAGCAATCAGTGGGGTCCCAAGCGCGCCATACGCCACCGGCGCCGTGTTGGCAATCAGCGAAAGGCCCGAGGCTTGGAGCGGTTTGAAGCCCAGACCAATCAGGATGGCGGCCGTAACTGCAACAGGCGTGCCAAATCCTGCCGCGCCCTCAAAAAACGCTCCGAAAGAGAAGGCAATCAACAGAAGCTGCAACCGCCGGTCTTGCGTGATACCCATCAAGCTTTCCTGCAGGATTTTGAAGCGGCCCGAGGAGCAGTTCATGTCATACATAAAGATTACATTGAGAATGATCCAGCCGATGGGGAAAAGGCCGTAGCAAGCTCCGTATAGGGCTGTGCGCGCCCCCATCCCCGCAGGCATTTTGAATACGCCGACGGCGATCACCAGGGATGCGGCTAGGCCGAGCAGCGCGGCCCAGTGCGCCTTAATGCGCAACACCGCCAATGCTCCGAGTAGAACAACTACGGGCAGCGCCGCGACAAGTGTCGACAGCCACCAATGCCCCAGGGGATCGTAAACTTGTGTCCAAGTCACAGCCGAACCTCCAGCACATTAGTATTTGCAAAATTCCCGCGTGTCCGTTTCCCAAAGCGCATTCGAACGACAAAAAATTCCTGGCCGGGCCACACCTCTTATCCCGGCATCGTGCATTTCGGTCGCTGAGATACTTCGTTACCGCGCTCTTGTCAAGCAATAACTATTTCTCGCCGGACTTTGCGGGCCGCCCCTGCGTTGAACGCCGGAAAAGTTGCGCGCTCACTGCCAGCAGGGCCGGGAAACACTCCAGGACGTAGCGCGGCTCGCAGGTTTGCACTTGTGTGAAGAATGCCGTTCGAACAACGATGAACGTCGCAATCAGTAATACCCCAGGATTCGCGCGCCCGAGCCATGCGGTGGCAAGAGCCATTCCAACATACACAACATTGAGCAGCGCCAATCCAAGCGTAACTTCAAAGTCCGTCGGATTGCTGCGGTAACTTTCCGCCAGCGGCCACAGCCGGCCGGAGTACGGCAGCAGCGTAATCCGCGGAGTGAACCACATTGCTGCGGCGCGCTCGATCGGAATCCAAACATAAGTGCGAATCGGGTGGTGCTTCGCACGCTCCCGTGCTAGTTCGGCGAATTCGAAATCGAGCTGGCGCGTCATGCCGTGTACGCGGTAGCGCTCCAGCAGGGAAGCGACGCGTGAAAATTCTTCAGGCGAATCCGCCGCGTACCGCGGAAGATTTTCCGATTCGATCGGCTGCGCCGGCAATTTCCAGGTGAAGAAGTACGCATCGCGAAAACGGAACATCCACGTTTTCGTCCACGCGTAAAATCCTGTCGGCAGGACGTCGCCATACGTTTCCGCGTAACGCGGCGCGAGAAACTGCACGCGTCCAAGATTCACCGCGTTGCGCGCGGCCCACGGCGCCAGCGGCAGCAGCAGCCCGACGGCCATCCACAGCGTTGCGGCCTCGAGCTTTTTCCAATTTGCGGGACGGTGATGGCGCAGCCACAACGCGATCAGCACGGCCGCAAGAAGCAGCGGCGTTTCCGGCCGGACCAGCGTTCCGAGCCCAACAACGAGTCCGCCGGCGAACCAATTTTTTGCGGCGTGGACCCAATCACGCTTCGAGGAAATCTGATCGATCTGCATTCCCGCAGGCGATAGAAAAATCAGCAGCGCGAGCGTGGTGAAAAATGTCGCCAGCACTTCCGTCAGCGGCACTGCCGCGTAATTCGCCGTGAAAGGGCAAAGCGCCGTCAGCCAGAGCGCAGCCGCCGCCACGCGGCCACGGGTTGCGTCGGGAGCGTCCGCCGCCAGACGACTGGCGATGCCGGCGGCCAGGACGCACGTCGCCAGATCGACGAACGCCTGCGCCAGCATGACGGCCTTGCGTCCCGTTCCTGCCAGAAAATAAATCGCGCCGAGAAATGCCGGATAGCCAGGGACGCGCGCATCCGAAGCAGCAATCTGCCCGTGGGAGTAGAAGCCGTAAACACCGTGGTATAGCCAGTTGCGGGCCAATTCTTCGTAGTAGGCGGTGTCGCCGGAATAGAAAGGGAAATGCCAGATGAAAAAGAGGCGCAACGCAAGTCCGGCGAGCAGCGCGGGCAAGAGGTGTTTGTAGAACGGTTTGGGGAACATGGTGTGCCAGCGAAGAGGAATCGGATGCACCGGCATTGTAGCAAGCGGGGGACGGGTTGTAGTGGTAGGTCTTTTGGGCCTGTGAGCGGGGGGGCGGACCTTCAAGTCCGACACAAGTGGTTTGTTCTAAGCCCGGCTTCAGCCGCTGCGGAAATGGTTTTGGCAGTTGCCACACCGACTCTTTAGACCCGTACTTGCGAATAAACCGCGCTGACAAGGACTTGACACTCAAGGTAGAATCTCTAGAAATGGCTAACGCACCGGATGTCGCGAAAGCGCCTGGAATGGTGCCCGACGAGCAGAAGTTTGAACCTCGCTCGAAGGGAATCGTCACCGCGCGCAAGAAGAAACCGAAAGAACTGGCGGTCATTACAGAGTGCTGCACCGGCTGCGCGGGCTCTCCGGCCTGCGTCGAGTACTGCCCCGTGGAAGACTGCATGTTCTGGGTGCCGGACGAGGACAATCCCCCGTTCGGCCGCATCCAGATCGACCCCATTCAGTGCATCGGCTGCAAGAAGTGCCTCAGCAAAGGCCCCGACGGCTGCTTCCTGGATGGCTGCCCGTGGGACGCCATCGTCATGGTGGACACCGCCGAAGTGGAAAAAGAAGTCGGCCCCATGGCGTATTGACCTCCTAGGGACTGCCTCTTACCACTCCCCCTCCCTCAAAAGCAATCAAGGCCGCCTACAAAAAAGTCACCAACAACTCCCATTCTGGGTCTCACCTCGCTCTCATCCCAGAAAGACTCGTCCTTTCTCTCTCCAGAAACTCCCGCCTTTTTAAGCTGCCGGAACTTGGATGATTTGGAATCCTAGGCTGGTGGCTTTCCACTTGAGATACTTGATCTGTAACTGCCGGTGTTGGGCCTGGTAGAACTCCGCTCCTCGGTCGACGT
>WNFT01000325.1_pt1 | contig 37278 bp, 29 predicted proteins | sample 5400191 | NCBI WGS metagenome assembly WNFT01 (sample SAMN13153359, study PRJNA577476) | soil metagenome | isolation source: 80 cm saprolite under Madrone tree | place: USA:California | collected 2016-06-14 | reverse complement strand
GACGCGCGTAACGAAATATGCACCTTGCTGGAGCGACGTGCCCAAATGCAGCCCGACTTGCGCTATCATTACGCAGAGCGTTACGCTACCGGACCAACCTGGGTGAGCAGCGAGACGCCGCTCGTGCAAGCCTTCGCCGCCGCTATCCAGGTAATCCTGGGATGCACCCCTGGCTACGTGTGCAGCCCCGGAACCGACGACCAGCGCTTTGTCGTGCACAACGCTGGCATCGAACAATGCATCGTCTACGGTCCAGGCGAGATTACCCAGAGCCATATTGTTGACGAATCGCTGGCAATCGATGATCTGCTGGCTTCGATCAAGGTCATGGCGTTGGCTGCGGCAAATCTATTAGGAGTGGCGGGTTGATGAGCGAGATTGTGCAGGATTTGACTGCACCAGGCCTGGCAGTAGCCATCGAAGCCAACTTTGCCGAAGAAATGGCCGTCTTTGGCCGTTACCTGCCAGGGGCAGAACTCCACGACGACCCGGAGATTCTCTGGTTCCTAACAGGTCTTCCCTTCCCCACGTTCAATGGCTGATGGCCACTTCGGGGGCATACTGCTTGCTTGTTTTCTTTGAGGAGAGAAAGCCAACAATATCTTCCCAAAGTGGACACCAGCTTTATTTGACCTTGACGGTATAAACTGTTCCCGATGCTGCTTCTCCACAGAGCCAGCGGCGTAATGGTTCACAATCGTATCCGGGGTCCGTCCCCAGGTGCTCCAGGGCTGCTTGCTCCTCCACCCAATGGGCTGAGAGGACCAGGCCATCAGGATCTTGTGGGCTGATCTGGCCAGCCACTTCGCAAGCAAAATGACACGCGAGCCATTCCTGGATACCCTCCTCTGTCTGGCGAAGCACCTGGAGAACGAAAGCAATAGTTGGTGTTCCAACCAGGTTGAGGCCCGTTTCCTCAAGCAATTCCCGTTGGAGACCTGCAAGAAGCTCTTCCCCTGGCTCAACCTGTCCACCTGGGAGTCCCCAGCTTGGGAGCCGATCGCCTGGATAGGACTGTTGCACGAGCAACAGACCTTCATGAAGTCGCGCCACTGCCGACGCGATCAGCTTGCAGTGATGATATGACATATTCAACTCCTGTCCCATTTGGGATGAAAGGATGCTTGGGAACAGTCCTGAAGCGAGCCTCGACCAGATTGTAACAAAGGAGCGGGTTGTCTCACCAGGAAGATGTGGTCCGCCCCATCCGGCGTGGGCATGAACTGGAGAGGGTAGGTGAAAACGCTACAGTGCATGCAGCACCCGCCCGGCGCGAGCAGAGGAAAGCCAGCCTTGCCATAGCCCTGGATGGATGGGGGCATCCCTTGACATATAGCTATCTTGACGATATAATAGATATATGAGCACACCAGAGGAACCCACAACGAAATCGGTCTCGATCCGCTTCCCGGTGGAGTTGCTAGAGGCGTTACGGCAACTTGCCCGCCACCATGATCGCTCCCTGAATGGGGAAGTGCTCACGGCCATCCGGGAGCATCTCAAGAAAAGCCAGAAGGAAGCCCACCAGTCGTGACCAAGAACGGACAGACCACACCACGTCAGACGAAACGCATGCGGCAGCCAAAAAAGCCGCATCTGCGTCGCCGTGCCTACAAGTTTCGCATCTATCCCACCAGGAAGCAAATTGGCACCCTAGAATGGACACTTCGCCGCTGCAAAGAGCTGTACAATGCGGCACTGCAAGAACGTCGTGAGGCCTATCAGGTGTGTGGCGTGTCCGTCTCCTATGGTATGCAAGCCGATCAGTTACCAGCTATCAAGCAGTTGCGCCAAGAGTACCAGGACATCCATAGCCAGGTCCAGCAAGATGTGCTCAAGCGACTCGACAAGGCGTTTGATGCGTTCTTTCGGCGGGTCAAGAATGGACAGACGCCCGGCTATCCGCGCTTCAAGAGTGGCGACCGCTATGACTCCTTCACCTATCCGCAGGGCGGCTATGAAATCAAGGGCTCGCGCTTGCAGCTCAGCAAGATCGGACACATCAAGATCAAAGTGCACCAGCCTCTAAAGGGCATCGTCAAGACGTGTACCATCAAGCGTGAAGGGGAACAGTGGTACGCGGTGTTCGTCTGCGAATACGCGCATGATCCGTCCACGATCTTTCATCCCTCGGAAGAAGCGGTGGGTATTGACTTGGGAGTGAAGTCTTTTGCTGTGCTCTCGACGGGTGAGTCCATTGCTAATCCGCGTTTCTATCGGCACACAGAAGACAAGATCAAGGCGGCTCATCAGAAGGTACATCGACGTAAGAAGGGGAGTCACCGACGAGCATGTGCCAAGAAGGAACTCTCTCGTCTCTATCGCAAGGTGCGCCATCGTCGCTGTGATTTCTTGCATCAAGAGTCGCACAAACTCGTCAAGCAGTACGGCATACTCGTCTTTGAGGACTTGCACATTGACCATATGACAGCACGTCCTCAGCCGAAGCAAGACGAAGAGACGGGCAAGTATCTGCCTAACGGAGCCGCCGCCAAGGGCGGGCTCAACAAGAGTATCCTTGACGCTGGTTGGGGACAATTCGTCGCACTGTGTAGCCACAAAGCGGAAGAGGCTGGTGGCAAGGTGGTGCGCGTCTCCCCCAAGCATACCAGCCAGGCGTGTAGCGGGTGTGGTCGCATCGTCAAGAAGGATTTGGACGTGAGGGTGCATACGTGTCCTCACTGTGGGTTGGTCCTGGATCGGGACGAGAATGCGGCCATCAACATTCTGGCACGAAACCCGCAACAAAAACCAGCTGGGGCAGGAAGTGTCCCATGCAAGCCAGTGCGGGTACGTTCCGCCTCTGGGACTGCGTAGAAGCCCCTGGCTTCTAGCCCTGTCTTTTACCCACATTTTTGGGAAGTCGCTTGACAAGGGGATCGCCAAAGCAGAGATTATATCAATCTCTACAATGGCAATTGTCTTGCCAGGCTCTTTCACAAAATCGATTTGTAAAATGTGGGTAAAAGACAGGCTTCTAGCCATGGGGCGCTTCACAATGCTTATATCAACATGGGTCTCGGCCCTCACCTGCCGTGGCACCACTATATCGGCTGGCTCAACCACCAACCTGTCGCGACATCTTCGTTGCTCTTGTACGCAGGCGTAGCAGGCATCTACGGCGTCTCAACCATCCCACAGGCCCGGCGACAAGGGATCGGAGCTGCCATGACGCTGGTACCGCTACACCATGCCCGTTCGCTTGGCTACCATGTAGCGATACTCTCCCCTTCAGAGTTGGGATTGGGCGTGTATCGCCGCATTGGCTTTCAGGAGCACAGCAAAACGAGGTTTTATTACTCCTAATTATGGTTGGGAATAACCTGCCTAAGCAAGATCAAGAGTTATTAACCAGTGGTTACTAAGAGCAGAAGTCCCATTTATGAGCTACCAAGCACCATAACAATTCTATCACAGATCGCGATCCCATTGCAAAATCATAACCACATTTTCAGAGCAAGGCCTATCTCACTTAAGCTCTTCCTAGTTCTTTGAGGAGTACATCAGGGAAGTCAAAGGTCATTCCGTCAACGCCAGCGGAGATTGCACTTCTCATCAACTCAGTGTTTCTTTTCCCGCACGCCCGCACAAACAATCCTAAAGAGTGGCATTGATCAACTAAATATCTTGTAACTTTTTCGGCCCTTGGGCAAAAGACCTGTATTCTTGCCCCGACGACTCTTGTTAAATTTTCCTCTGAGACATCTGCTGTTATATACCCAACGCGAGCAAGAGGATTTTTCTTTTTGATATTGCAGAGTGTTGGAAAGTCTTGAGAGGTAAAGGTGATACGATCTAAAAGTTTTAATTGCTCAACCAAGCTCAAAACTTCGTCTTCGATGCCAATTTGTTTTACTTCAAGGTCGAAGTAGGTTCGCGCTCCATATCTCTTCAGTGCCTCTAGGAGTAGAGGTACACGCTCACCTGTATATTTAGTATCAAACCACGAGCCTGCATCGAGCTGCTGCAATTCCTGCCATGACGTTTCTTGCAAAACTCCTGTACCATTGGTTGTTTTGTCTAGACGGTCATCGTGGAAAAGCACTAACTTGCCGTCTTTTGTACGTTGTACATCGGTCTCTAGCCCATCGACTCCAAGTTCCAAGGCAAGATCAAAGCCCGCAAAGGTATTTTCCGGTGCCAGCCCTGCTGCTCCGCGGTGCCCAATAACTTTCATATTTCTCTCAAAACCGCCTTTCTGGCAACATTTGCATTTGAACCATCTGTCAACTGTATCCGCCCTTTGGCAGCTACCTTATACAGAAAACGTAATCTGAGACAAAATTCTATCTCGGGTAGCGTAGCTACGTCAAGCTCCATCCTGCTTGATTTAGAGCTAACCCTGCCTCTGCAAAAATCGTATACGCACCCGGTTAAGAAATCATAATCCTACCTTGGTACTTTCCTGCTACCTGTCAATTAGACAAACAAAAGAGAAAAAAGGCTATGGTAATATCGTAACCATACCAGAACATCTTACCTCAGTTCACAGTGTTTCAACTGGAACTGCCGCTGCATCGGAGACAACAAGTGGGTTGTCAGGTAATGAATATGCTCGTTGAGGAGCATAGCCCTGGAGGAGGGTCTGCTCGCAGGACCAACCATACGGAGCTACTAGATCTTATGCTAGAGTTTTTAAGCGGTAATCTACCAGGGCGTGACACGTTAGGAACAGAACTGCGCTTTTTTTATCAAGAAAGGGGGTTGCCTATGAAACCAAGAAGCGCTTAGCAAGCCTCTGCTGAACGCTTCAAGTGACCTTTTCTTGCATTGTTGTGTACTGTGGCACATTCCGAGAGTAGCACAGTACATAACACCAACAAGCCCATCCTTTTTACCGGTGATATAGTGGCAGCATGAACCTTCAAGTTAATGCAGGATTTTTGCTGCCCGGACAGGCGAAAGGTCTAAGCACAGTATACGCGCTTGTGGCCTTGCCTGTCAATTGAGAAAGGCAAGACATGAGCATCAATATTCTTAGGAAGCGGCAATTCCTCCTTTTGCATCTTCCTCTCTTTCTTCTTCTTATCCTTCCGCTAGTTGTCTTAATAAGTCAGCAAAAAGAACCAAATATTCAGCGGGCAAAAGCAGCAATAGCTCCTACACTTGGCAGCTGTCAAGTCTTTTCTTCAGATAATGTTTGGAATTATGATATCTCTTCCTTATCTTTGCATCCCAATTCTGCAAACTACATTAGCTATTACTCGACAGATAAATTAAATGCCTATTTTAGCTCAGGAGGTGGATATGCTGGGTTTCCCTATGCTGTTGTCCCAAGCACCCAACGCGCGGTGCCGATTACTTTTACCAAGTATGCATCTGAAAGTGATCCAGGACCCTATCCTATTTCTACTAATGCTCCTATTGAAGATCCAAATAGCTCAGGGAGTGACCGGCATGTGCTGGTTGTTGATAGTGGTAGCTGCAAGCTCTATGAAATGGCCGGGAGCTATCCGCAGGCAGATGGCAGCTGGAATGCATATAATGGTGCAGTTTTTGATCTTACCTCTGACAATCTTCGGCCAAATGGCTGGACATCAACAGATGCAGCAGGTTTGCCCATACTGCCTGGACTGGTGCGCTATGATGAAGTGGCAGCAGGACAAATTAATCATGCCCTTCGGTTCCTTTTGCCATATGCTCAGAATACCTACCTTTGGCCGGCACGGCACACTGATGGACAATTAACGGATACTAATGCTCCTCCTGAAGGACTTCGTCTGAGACTGAAAGCAAGTGTTAATATTTCGACGTATCCTCCACAAAGTAAAGTCATTTTGCAAGCTTTAAAGCAATATGGGATGTTCCTTGCTGACCAATATGGAAACCCCGCTGCAGGACTTGTAGAAGTGGCCGGTGCTCCTGACAGCAGGTGGAATATGACTGATCTGGCAAGTTTAGGCAATCTTCATTTCTCTGATTTTGAAGCGGTTGATGAATCAGGAATACAAGTTTCTCCAGATTCAGCTCAAGTTGCAGGTGCAGCAACCCCAACGCCAACCCTAACGCCGATGCCAACGCCCACGCCAACCCTAACCCCAACGTCGCAACCAGGAGGGATTTCGCTGCGAGCAGCAGCCACCGGCACTAATAGCGCAGGAGGATCAACAGTCACCATCACGAAACCAGCAGGAACCCTCAGTGGGGATGTCATGGTGGCCCATGTGGTTGTTCGCACCGCAGGCAATACCATTACCCCTCCAGCAGGTTGGAAGCTGGTGCTTCGGCAAGATAGTGGTTGGTCTATCTCGACGGCCAGTTATGTCAAAGTCGCAGGCTCAGCAGAGCCAGCAAGCTATACGTGGAGCTTCGGCACAGCCGATGAGGCCTCAGGGGGCATTGCTAGCTACAGTGGGGTCAATACCACCACTCCTGTGGATGCCAGTCATGCCCAATATAACCGCTTAAGCAGTAATGATGATAATACCGGGGTGACAACCACGACGGCCAATGATCTGTTAGTCTACGCTGTGGGCATCACGGTCGCCACGACTGTGAATGCCCCAGCAGGGTTTACCCAAGAGTGGAGTACCACCAGTCATTCGTCGACCACCTCAGAGATGTCCCAGGAGATCTTCTCCTCAATTGGTGCCACCGGCACTCTTCATGGCACGCATAATGGCGGAGCCAATTCTAATATCACGCTGCTGATTGCTCTCAAACCCGCAGGGGTAGCTGCCACAGCAACCCCAACCCCAACCTCAACGCCCACGCCAACCCTCACGCCAATGCTAACGCCAACCCTAACCCCAACGTCGCAACCAGGAGGGATTTCGCTGCGAGCAGCAGCCACAGGCACTAATAGCGCAGGAGGATCAACAGTCACCATCACGAAACCAGCAGGGACCCTCAGTGGGGATGTCATGGTGGCCCATGTGGTTGTTCGCACCGCAGGCAATACCATTACTCCTCCAGCAGGGTGGCATCTGGTGCTTCGGCAAGATAGTGGTTGGTCTATCTCGACGGCCAGTTATGTCAAAGTCGCAGGCTCAGCAGAGCCAGCAAGCTATACGTGGAGCTTCGGCACAGCCGATGAGGCATCAGGGGGCATTGCTAGCTACAGTGGGGTCAATACCACCACGCCGGTGGATGCCAGTCATGCCCAATATAACCGCTTAAGCAGTAATGATGATAATACCGGGGTGACAACCACGACGGCCAATGATCTGTTAGTCTACGCTGTGGGTATCACGGTCGCCACGACTGTGAATGACCCAGCAGGGTTTACCCAAGAGTGGAGTACCACTAGTCATTCGTCGACCACCTCAGAGATGTCCCAGGAGCCCTTCCCAACAATTGGTGCAACAGGCACTCTTCATGGCACGCATAATGGCGGAGCCAATTCTAATATCACGCTGCTGATTGCGCTCAAACCCAAATGATTGCGCTCAAACCTGGAGGGGTAGCTGCCATCTCGCCCTGTCCCGTTCCGTTCTCCCAACCAACGGGTTTGGGAGCTAGTTCCTGCTGTTGTTTTTTCGTGCCCTGCCATCCATCGAATTTTCAGGCGAAATGCCCTCTCTGGAGTCACTTCCCCACTTCTTTGGGCCAAATCTTGGCAGCTGCAACAGCAAGATAAGTACTAGAACGAGAAACACAATCGCGAGCACACATGCCACGATGACCAGTATATTGCTCGTGATCATCCCTTGCGTTGATGCTTGTTTTGCGAGTGCCTCTGGCGGAGTGATATGAGTAGATGGTGGATAGAGGCCCGTGATGACAAAGTGGGGCGTACCACCTACATCGACCGTATAGGCAATCTGCCGACGCAGAAGATCAAGCATCGCGACCTTGCCTCCACGGAAGGTAATAAAGCGGCTCCACTCCCTGCGGCATACAGGATATTGCTGTACTGGTCAAGTGCCAGGAATGCAGGTTCTCCAGGGAGGCGAGCTGTACAAACAGGCCGCCCTGTTTCAGCGAGGATTACGCTCACCTGTCCCAGCCCTGGTTGGGTGACGTACAGAAAACGCCCGTCGAGGCTGAGCAGGATGGTATGGGGGTCACCAGCTACGGGGATTAGCTTCGTTACCTTTCCCTGCAGCACGTCAATCACATTGACGCCAGAGGGTGTTCCTGAGACATAGGCCAGGTTGGGTGCTCCGCCATCAGCGTGAACTCTCAGAGGGGGGCACATACAGAGCAGTGTAAACACAAGCAGAAACGAGAGAGACCAACGACATCTTCTTGAGACCGTTCTCATCACTCTATTGCCTTTCGCGGGATGCAAGTTGCAGGTGCCACTACTTTATCCGAAAAGTTAAGCGTTTGGCCTTCCACACTGTTTTTTCTCACCATCACGGCGCTTGCCACACCTGCACTGTCTTATCCGCGCTCCCCGAGGCGATGCTGGTGCCATCCGGCGACCATGCCACTGTCCATACGGGGTTGGAATGCCCGCGATAGGTGTAGACATGCCCGCCATTTGCTGCCACCCTGTCGCCCCCGACAGCGTCCCACACCTGCACTGTAAAATCTTGACTCGCTGAGGCGATGCGCTTGCCATCGGGTGACCATGCCACGGCATTTACACGACCCACATGCCCGCGATAGATATAGACCCGCCCGCCATTGGCTGCATCCCAGACCTGTACTGTCTTATCCCAAGAGCCCGAGGCGATGCGCTTGCCATCGGGTGACCACGCCACCGCATTTACCCAACCAGAATGCCCGCGATAGGTATAGAGAACCGTTCTGAGAGAGGAGGGAGTGGGGGTCTGGAATGCGGACGAAGCTTTGGCAGGATAGCCACACGAAGTGACAAACGATGTGACACTCCCTCCTGCAAGAGTGAGTCCTACCAGCCTCCGTAAAATGGAGCGGCGAGACATCCGCTGCTCACCAAGCAACAGGTCAAGTGGATTGGCGACTTGTGAAAATGAATGTTGATGAGCCATAAGAAAGGCTCCTTTCTGTTGGAGTACGATGGTTTCCTTTCTAGTACTATATTCGTTCTATATTCGTTAAACGCGATAGGTATAAAAACAAGAGGAGGGTAGCACGAACTGGCTCCATAAGACCGGCTCTTATTTTACCACATTTGGTAACTACTCAGGACTGCTCGTCGCCTGCGGCGACTCGCTCAGTTTGGTGGTGAGTGCGGGCATTGCCGCCCGCAGCGGCAATGCCCGCACTCACCACCAAACCCCTGCGAACTGCTGTAGAGTGCCGATTTATCGAGCACGTGCAGTGAGGAGTCTCAGAGAGAAGAGACCTGAGTAGTTACCAAAATTATTAGGAGCAGTGGAGCCCATAAAATTCGCAGAAACAGTCAGTTGATCGGAAGAGACGGTAAACTCAGTAAGCCCATTTGTGGGGTTAATGTTGTTTCCCATCCACTTAGCAAAGTAGCCGGCATCTCCATCAGAGGTGTTATGGTATGGAGTCCTTCTCCAACAGTGCCTATAATAACAGCTACAGGTCCCAAACCTTGCGTGTAGTTTCCTGTTGAACCGTCATTCACGACACAATTGCTATTGTATGTTTCTGCTTGAATAGCGGTACAAGTTGTACTATTTAAAGCGAGTTGTTTACTTCTTTGGTAATCATGGTCATGCGCTTGCAAGATAAGATCAACTTTTTTACTTACCAGAAGGTTAAAGATATCATTTCCTATATCACAAGGCATTATACCCATGCTAATGCAGGGTTTATGCATGGCAACAATCACCCACTTTATTCCTGCCGCTCGTGCATTATCAATAGTACTTGCCACCCAGTTGTAGTGTGCGGTTCCGGCTGCGTATGAATAGTATCCTCCATTTGTAAAAGTAAGAGATGGGGAAATCATAATAAACCGCGCGATGGGGGAAGAGGCAGGATAATCAAAGTAGTATTCTTTCCCATACGTTCCTACTGCTCCCAACCTGTCAGGAAGGCACTGAACAAAAGTATCTATCAGTCCATCTTGATAGTCACCTCCATCCTCATGGTTGCCAGAGAGAAGTTCAAATGGAAAGGTGCTGCCCACATGACTTTGTATATATGAGCACCAGGCTGATTCAGGAGTGATCTCTGAGTAACTGAGGTCCCCGATAGCTAAATGGAATTGACTACCAGACTTTGCAATGAGATCAAGTGTTGCTGAACTGTTACTATTTCCTCCAATGTCTCCTCCTGCTGTAAAGGTAAAGCTTGTAGATGCCGGCTGGGACTGGATATGGAGTCCGCTAGTAGCTGCTTTAATGAATGATACTATATTATTTGAAGCAAACAATGATATAAATAGTGGTATAATAAAAATATAGTAAAGGAAATACTTTTTCGTATATTTCGCTCGTGATGAGAAAATTTTCAAATTGATAGGGAGGTTCTTATTATTTTTATTTGTACCACGTAGATCGCTCATGTTTTTGCCTTCCTGCCAAGTTATATAGCGATGCCTAAGGCTACTGCTTTCTATTATGGAGGAAATACACCGAACCGGGGAAGAGCAAAGCGGTGAAGATATAGTTAAGATGAGGTTATAATTTTATATCAGAAGTTAAGCTTTCTTAACTTCTGGCGTAACGAATTACCTTTACCACTATCAGCGATAAACATACCATAATGTTGTCGGCCATCCTCTATGGGCTTGCATGCCCAGGACAAATGTTATATCATCGATTGTGGCAATGCGATCACATGCGAAAAACCTGATGGCATCAACAATGCGCAGTGAGGCCATGCCGTTAAAGACGGTTATCCTCCTCACATTTGAGAAAACCTTTTTAATACTGAGAGGAGGTAGGGCAGTGAAAAGGCGCTTAGAGTGTTTCCTCATTGTGTTCCTGTTTGTTCTCAGCGTACAACTTTACCTACATATGGCAAAATCCACTTCCTCCACTCCTACTATTGGGGGCTGCCAAATTTTTCCTGCCAACAACATCTGGAACCACGACATTTCCAATTTACCGCTTCATCCCAAGTCTGCAAACTATATCCAAGCCCTACAGACCGACCAACTGCAAAATGACTTTGGCCATCCTGGTTTCGCAGGCTTCCCTTACGTCGTTGTACCAGGCACTCAGCCAAAGGTCCCAGTGCATTTTTACGACGCAAGCGAAAGTGATCCAGGGCCCTACCCTATTCCGCCGAATGCTCCAATTGAAGGCCGCGCTGACAGACATGTGCTGGTGCTGGATAGCGGTACATGTAAATTGTACGAGATTGCTCCTGGTGTCCATCAGAGCGATGGCAGTTGGCGAGCAGAGAGCGGAGCCATATTCGACTTAAACTCCAATCGCCTGCGTCCAGATGGTTGGCCCTCCGCGGATGCTGCTGGTTTACCTATTCTCCCAGGCCTTGTGCGCTATGACGAGGTAGCAGCAGGAGTCATTAAGCATGCTTTGCGGGGGGCTATCCCTATCACGCAAGATAGTTACCTTTGGCCTGCTCGCCATACAGATGGAACAAGCGAAGACCCCAATGTGCCGCCAGAGGGTCTTCGTCTCCGTCTTAAATCAAGTGTTGACATCTCATCCTTTCCTTCCCAGAGCCGTGTTATCTTAACAGCTCTGAAGCATTACGGCATGTTTGTGGCTGACCGTGGGGGAGGTGACTGGCATAATATAGCCTTATCAGGTGCGCCAGGCCGTCGCTGGGAAGACAGCGACTTGGCAAGCTTGATGCGCATACACGGATCAGACTTTGAGGCGGTTGATGAATCTTCGCTGCAAGTTTCTCATGACTCTACAATGGTAGGCTCTAGTTGGCAGTTTCTAACGCTAAGACCCACGTTAGGTAACCTGCCAGTCAGATCATTTTCTGATATTATCTCAAATACTTCAGCATATGCTGCACGAAAAAGAAGGGCTCACGGCTTTCAAGTGATTTAATCTCATTTCTGTTCTTGAGTCTTCAATGTCAAGTTAGGAAATGCCCTCTAACCGTTTATGAGGCAAAGGAGCTTGGTGTAGATGGTCAACCATCTGCTGGACCGTCACAAACTGAAAGCCGCGTTCTTGTAATCCCGCAATAATTGCGGGGAGCGCGGCCACCGTTTGTGAGCGATCCTCATCACCGTCATGCAGAAGGATAACTGTGCCGTTAGCTGCATCAAGTGCGTGACGGATGATGAAATCAATACCTGGCCTTGCCCAATCTTCCGCTTTGTCGTTCCACATGATAGTGATGAGACCTAAACGAGAGGTTTGTATCAATACTTGCCTGCTCAGGGAGCCATAGGGGGGACGAAAGAATGTCGATCGCTCTCCTATAACTGCTTGAATAGCGTCAGAGGTACGATTGAGTTGTTTGCATATATCTGCAGTAGAAAGTATCCCTATATCTGGATGATCCCAACTGTGGTTACCTATAACGTGTCCGGCCTCATACGCTCGCCTGACAAGACGGGGATATGCTGCAACTTGACGGCCGATACAGAAAAAAGTGGCTTTTACTCCGTATTGCTGGAGGATATCAAGGATTTGTGGTGTATAGTAGGGATCCGGGCCATCATCAAAGGTTAATGCAATTTCTGGCAGATGAACATTACCGCTGTAGAGGATGTGATCTTGTGCCCGAAGACGTGCTATCTCTTGTTTCATGCTCAGCTTTCGGATAAAACGCTTGCACTTTGAGATGGGATGTAGCATCTGCATCGCCCAGACCTGTAATTGCATATTTAACCTCCTTATCGCGAACGTAACTGCTCAGGACTCCTCACCACACGTGCTCGATAAATCGGCACTCTACGGCAGTTCGCAAGAGTTTTTGCTGCGGGCTTTGCAGCCTGCGGCTGCAAAGCCCGCAGCAAAAAAGACGCGAGCCGCCGGAGGCGGCGAGGAATCAGGCACCCGAGTAGTTACTCACGAACGATCACATAGCACGCTCATTGGATTTTCTCTTCAAAAGCCTCATTCTGACTCTTTGCAGCACAAAACGAGCAAAACCAACTGTTGCCGTCCAGGCCGGAAGAGGGTCTTTCCGATCAACATAGGGATATCCCATAGGGATGAAGAAAGAAATGCAGAAATCCAGTATTGTCCTGACTGGCGGAGTCACACCTGGTCTACCACGCTGGCGCACGGCTGCAAGCGTGGTCATCAGATCGCCCTTCAGATCGCGCATCCAGCCACCTGTTCTATAGCTCGTCACTCTATCGATTTGCTCTCCATTTGCCCATTGATAGAGCAGGTAGGGGAAGTCAACCCCTGCGTGTACGGCATTCTCAATCGTCATATTGAGACGTGGGTTGATCTCCATCAGGTAGGGATTACCGACATCATCGCGCCGGAACTCGAATTGGCTGTAGCCTTCCAACTCGATTTCACGCACTAAACGCTCTGCTTGATTGCCAATGTCTGGGGGGAAGGCAATGCTCTGATGCAGGACACTTACACCACCCAACGGTGGATCGGAGCGCTTGGTCCATTGAGCAAAACGGGCATAGATTTCACCATTTGCATAGAGCAGCCCCAGAGACTCACGCCTGCCGGAGAGGAACTGCTGGAAGAGGATCCTTCCTCCAAAGCGTGTCAACTCCTCGACAGCACGACGAGCCTCATCAGGGGTCGTCACTAATCGGGCTTCAACCTTAGCTCCCCGCCGTTCGCCCTTTGACCACGATTCTACGGGCTTGACAACCGCAGGCAGCCCAATCTCACACAGTGCCGCCGCTACCTCGCTTACGGTGCTCACAGTGACGCCACGAGGAACTCCCAACCCGAGTTGCCCGGCAATCTTCAGCGTTTGCTCCTTATTGATGGCTATGCCCAGGGCTGGCTCTTTGGCCAGCGCGATACGGACCCGCTGCTCAAGTTGCTCTCGATGCCGACGAATTAAGGCTATAGTGCCATCTGAGGAGGCGATCAGCACCCCTACATTCGTATGATCAAGTAATTGCTCCAGATACGTAAAATATTCCTCCGTGCCCTCATCTGCCATGCACACCAACGCTTGCCGACACCAGCGTGACGAGAAGGTGGGTACGCCAGCAAAGGTTTCAAGTGCAGCAGCTTGCAGTCCGCGGCTACCAAGTGAACGCACGGTCATCAGCGATTGGCGTAATCTAGCATCAAGTACTAGAGCGTCATATGTTCCTTGCCGGGTTGCAAGTGATGAGCCCTGTGGGCATTCGTCATCCATTTCTGGCAATTGATAGCTGGAAGTTCGAAATCTGTCTAAGGAGTTGCTCACTGCATTCTACCTCATTACCTGCTGATATTTTGACATTAAAAATGTTAATGGCGAAGTTACTATCTCTTCCCCAGCCGCTATCTGCAGTATGAACTCCGCCGCATGTTTCAAGCTCATGGCAATATGGAATGGTCCATCAGCTTCATGGGAGTGCTCACGTAGCTGTTCCATACCCAAACCAGTGAGTACCAGAATGGTACGTACGCCAGCCGCTATACCAGCACGTACATCAGTGATACTGTCGCCAACAAAAATGGCATCCTTCATGTCGATGCCCAACTCATCACGAGCGCGGAGCAACATGCCTGGGCGAGGTTTGCGACAGAAGCAGTTCTCATCTTTGCCATGGGGGCAGTAATATATCTTCTCTATTACGCCACCGACCTGAGCAATCTCAGCTACCATGTGATGATGAATGTCCTCAACAGTTTCTACCGACACGATTCCACGGGCTATCGCGGCCTGGTTGGTGCAAACAATAATGCGGTGACCAGCATGCGTGAGTTGCGCAATGGCTTCCCTTGATCCCGGCAGAAAGCGAAACTCCTGCCAACTTTTGACATAATCTGATCGATTTTCATTGATAACTCCATCCCGATCAACAAATATAGCAGGCACTGTGAGACTCCTATATGAGAACTTCAGCAACAGATTGCTCCACTCGAGGAACTGCCATACGCACCACTTCACGCATATAGCGCGTAATAGTGTGCGCCAGGATCATATGGGCATCTTCTTCCTGCTCAATATTCTGACCAGGAGCAAGCACATAGGCGTCTACGATGTTTTTGATCTTGCCCCCTTCTGCTCCTAACAAGCCAATGGTGGCAGCGCCTGCCTGTTTCGCCAGACGGAGTGCATTAATTACATTGGGTGAGTTCCCGCTCGCACTAATGCCAATTGCCACATCACCTGGCTCGATCATACTGGCCAGTTGCTCCGCGAAGACGTGTTCGTAGGCAGTATCGTTACTCCACGCGGTGATTAGCGGCACATGATCGGTTAATGAGATGGCCTTCAGGCGTGGCGCTCCTGGCACAATGGTATTCTTGGCCAGATCCAGCGCGAAATGGGAAGCGGTGGCTGCGCTACCACCATTGCCCATGATAAAGATTCGATGGCTATTCCAGTAGGCTTGCTCTAGCAGGTACAACACCTGCTGGAGGTGCGGCCGGGAGATGGCATCCAGCATGTGTCCAATCGCACTAAAATAAGTATCGATCGATTCCAATTTCACTCATCCTCCTTCCTGGCACGTTTAAGGTTGAGGTCTACGTAAGGTGCAATGCAATGATGACTGAAGTGAGCAACATTGAGTATCACAGTAGCCCCCTGGTAGTCAAACTGGAAGTTCATGCGCTTGAGTCCATGATTCTCCAGCACAGTGGTCAGCGCCTCCTGTGAGGGCTCATGGCAATAGAGCAGTAGAAAGCCTCCCCCACCTGCTCCAGTAATTTTTCCCGCAGTTGCTCCATGTGCAAGTGCTAGAGTGTAACACTCATCAATAAAGTTGTTGGAGAGACCAGGGGCGAGACGGCGTTTCTCTCGCCAGGAGTAATCCAGAAGGCGCGCAAACTCGTCCAGATCGCCACGCTCCAAACATGTCCGTATCTGCATAGCTATCTGCTTAATGTTGTGTAATGCCTGGAGCACTGACTCATTTTGCTCTTCCGTTGATTTACGCTGGTGCTTGAGAATAGATGTAGACACACGCGAGCTGCCAGTAAAAAAGAGCATAAGACGACGTTCCAACGTCTGCTGTATTTCAGGGACAATCTGTAACGGTTCAACTGCGATGCCCTCGTTCGTAAACGTAATCATATTCAGCCCGCCAAAGGCCGCTGCGTACTGATCTTGCTTCCCAATGGGCATACCCATTTTGTTAATCTCAATAAACGAGGCAAGTTCTGCGACCTGCTGCTTGGTCATCGGTTGTTCCAGTAGCGTTGAGAGAGCACGCACCAACGCTACTGCAGCAGCGCTCGATGATCCCAAGCCTGTACCAGGAGGCACCTCACTGGCAACAAAGAGATTCATGCCTCGACGCACGCCAAATTGATGAAGAATAGCTTTAGGCAGTGCGAGATCGCCATCCCAGAAGAGATCTTGGTAGGGCGAGTGACGGAACAATGAGCGATAATCTGCCGAGATGAGCTGGAGGTCATTCGACTCATCAGTGGTGATAATCGTATAAAAATATTTGTTGATCGTCGTACTGACCACGAGGCCACCATACCTACTATAGTAGGCTTCAAGATCGGTACCACCACCGGCAAAGCTGATGCGCATAGGAGCCCTGGCAATGAGCATTTTTTCTCCTCAGGTGTGTATCATGCTACAGTTTGATCTAACACCTCGTTAGTGTCCTGTATGAACGACAAATACCTTCAGCGTCTTGAACAGGATAACAAGGTCAGAGATAGATGAACGATGGTCGATATAATGCATATCAAGTAGAACGCGCTCATCATAAGAAAGGTGCTGACGCCTACTGATTTGCCATAAACCAGTGATACCAGGTTTCACTGAGAGCAGTTTCTGCCCATACTTGCCATAGCGCACGAACTCGCTTGGATGAATGATGCGTGGACCCACGAGTGACATCTGCCCAAGCAGAACATTGAACAATTGTGGTAATTCATCTAGACTTGTCTTGCGAAGAAATCCGCCTATGCGGGTGACGCGGGGATCATCCAGCAACTTCATGTTTTGTAGATATTGGTGCCTCAGTTCAGGACGCTGTTCGAGATAGGCATCGGCATCAAGTATCATCGTGCGAAACTTTAGGGCGAAGAAATGCCGACCCCGGAACCCAATGATTTCTCTGAAATGAAGTATGTCACCGCCATCATCGAGGTTGATAGAAATAGCAATGACGAAGAACACTGGTAATAGCGCTATTATACCAAACAGAGAAACGATTATGTCAACAAATCTTTTAAATATAAAATAGAAACGGGAAGGTGATTTGCAAGCGACATCAGCACTTGGAATGCTTTTGTTAAAAACACTACTTCCCGTTGAGTGGAAAGCGAGGCTTTCTTCTAGCTGCTTCGATGTGCTTATTCGTTCCATGTGAGCGTCTCTCCTCTCGGAAAATTCCCTAACGAGCTAAGATATGGTTATTTGCACCATTTTCTAGCATAAATGTTTGCCTTCCAAGGCGTGATTACGCCTTTCCTTTCACTCTGAGGACTCCGCTTGAAGGACTTCTCCTCAGCCACTGCAGCAAAAAACGTAGATAACCGAGTGTTGCTGCCCAGGCTGGAAGAGGATCTTTCCAATCAACATAGTCATAGCCTGTAGGAATGAAGAAAGAAACTAAGAAATCGAGAATCGCCTTGATGGGAGGGGGCACTCCCGGCCTACCACGTTGCCGCACTGCTGCTACTGTTGTTGCTATATCGCCTTTCAGATAACGCATCTGACCACCCACACGATAGCTCTTCACGCTATCGATCTGCTGCCCATTTGCCCACTGATAGAGGAGATAGGGGAAATCGACCCCTGCACGCACGGCACTCTCTATGGCTAAATTGAGACGCGGATTAATCTCCATCAGGTAGGGATTTCCAGCGCTGTCGCGTCGAAACTCTACTTGAGAGTAGCCCTCCAACTCAATTTCACGTACTAACCGTTCTGCCTGATCGCCACTGTCTGGTGGAAAGTCAATGCTCTGGCGCAGCACATAGATACCTCCCAGGGGAGGGTCTGTGCGCTTGCCCCAAAAAGCGTAACGCGCATGGATTTCACCATTGGCATAGAAGAAACTCAGGGACTCACGTCTGCCCGTGAGGAACTCCTGGAAGAGGGTGGTCCCGCCAAAGCGTGTCAACTCCTCAACGGCACGTCGTGCTTCCTCAGGGGTCGTCACTAACTGAGACACAATTCTGGCTCCTTGTTGCCCACTGCTCGACCATGACTCTACAGGTTTGATAACAGCTGGTAGCCCAATCTCACGCAGTGCTGCTCCTACCTCGCTCACTGTTCCCACGCTAACAGCACGAGGAATTCTCAAACCCAATCGCTTGGCAATCTCTAACGTTCGTTCCTTATTGATGGCTATGCTCAGGGCAGATTCCTTGGCCAGGGCAATGCGTACCCGCTGCTCAAGCCGCTCACGTTCTCGGCGTATCAATGCGATGGTGGCATCGGAGGAGGTGATGAGCACACGAACACCGAAACAGTCAAGCACGTGTTCCAGATAGGGAATGTAGTCTTCTGTGCCCTCACCTGCCGGACAGACAAACGCTTGCTGACACCAGCGTGACGAGAAGGCAGGCTCACCAGCAAAGCTTCCCAAGGCCGCAACACGCAGCCCGCGGCTACCAAGTGAGCGCACAGTCATCAGCGATTGGCGCAACCTGGCATCAAGCACCAGAGCATCATACATTACCTGGCGAGTTGCCAGTTGTGAGTCGTCGTGTCTGAGTTCGTCACCCGGCACAGGCAACTGGAAACTGGAAGTTCGAAATTTGTTCAAGGAGTAACTCACTGCAATTCTACCTCTTATTCTGCTTAATTTACCAATATCCTGGCATGAGAAGTGTTAACGGCGAGGTTACTGGGTCGCCGGACGCCGACTGGGGAGTTCTTCCATAGGGAAGAGAGTAATTGCCATACGCCCACCGTCTCTGCTGCCATGATGAGCCAATGCCGATCAACACCAGTCTCAATGCGCCGAAGTTGGTAAGGATCGCTCTGTGGAGTATTGATGCCATCAATAGCGATCACTGCCCAACTATAGCCCTCATCGCGTACAGCTCGTAGCGCCTCCTCACCAATATGCTCATGTCCACCAACAGGGTAGGCAAATATACGCACCGGATGGTCCAACTGCTGCTCCAACACGGTACGACACTCACTAACCTCGCGCTTCATCTCGGCAGGATCCTTCAGGCATGCTAGAATGGGGTGATGCATGGTGTGCGCACCGAATGAGACCCACCTGCTCTCCTCCATCTCCCGCACCTCTGCCCACTTCAATGGCAGAAGAGCCTCTTCTACAGAAGCCGAAGAAGGGACTGCCAATGCCTCACGTACCAGTGCAAGGAACTCCTCACGCTCGGCAACCGACGCAGCATAGCGTACACGAGCATCGATTGTTCGTACGAGTGCGCTTTGCTCCTCTGGCTGTTCCAGAAGATAGGTGCGTCCTTCAATCGTCACCTTGTCTACTTGCGCATGACATACAAGACGATCAGCCTCCAACCACCAGAAGTAGTTACCGCTTCCGACATAACCCGGAATGAGAAAGATGGTAAAAGGAACCAGCAACTCGCGTGCAAGGGCAAAGCCATGCGTATAATTGTCGTGGTATCCATCATCAAATGTTAGTACTAATGGTGTACGGCGGTCGGACGGCTGCTTTCTCTCCTTATGAGGCATATAGAATTCTTCCAGAGCCTCTTCCAGATGTAGCAAACGATAGTGACGACGTAGGTAGAGCAGATGACGCCGCAGATCACCCCCTGACGCACGATGATAGCTGAGAATAATCAAGCGTTGCCTAAAGCGTTGTGTCCACCAGCGCAGAAGTTTCACTAGTCCTCCATAGTAGAGGCATGCTGCAAGGAATAGCTTTATCTGCTTATACATAAGTTATTTCTCCCTACAGAACGCAGTCATACTCCTGCGTTGGTTGCTGTCCATGTTAGCTGTTGCGAGCTATGATGGATCACCAATTCATGCATTACATGTAACATTAACTCTTGCATGCCAAGTACCACTGGATTCTGACCACCACATGCTTTGTCCACTGACGGTCGGTAGCTATCAAGTGCAGCAGTCCAGTAAATGGAACCGGTGGCAAAGACCAGCGCGCCAGATGGGGCAATATAGTAGGTAGTGTTGCTGATATCAGGCTTGTTGTTATAATCTACAGTGTAGGAGGTACCAAGCACTTGTAATCCCGCAGGTGTAGCGCCATTGTTAAAGACACGATCCCATTCATAGCCCACCAGTCCGCAGCCATATTGCTGTCCTGGTTGTAGGCCAGTGCCATCCAAAAGCGGCGATTGGACCTGGGGACTCATCTGCCAGGGAAAGCCATTCTTTACGTTTTCGAAGCTACTATACATAATGCCGATTAAAGCATTCTCTGGGCGATTGAGTAGAGGATCGCGCCACTGAGTTGTCACGCGCGAATTGTCCTTCCCATAGAGAGGATCGTGTGTTAAATTATTGTGTACTGTTTGCACCTTATAACAGACAATTGTCCGATCTTTGATTCCTGCGCTATCTGGCTCGAAACGCATCTGCCAGTAGGACGCATCTGCCCCCAGGAATGCAAGACCTACTCCATGATCGCGGGCATTCTCTACTCCATCACGCATCTCTTTCGTCCAGTACTCATCGTGGCCGAGCGAGAGATAGGCCTTATGTCGTAGCAGCTGTCCAGGGTTTTCGTGCAGATCCACACTACTTAGATAGGAGAGATCGTAGCCCATGTGCTCGAGCCAATGGATAGCATTGGCCTCAAAAGCAAGCAAGTAACCCGAACCGTTCCCCTCTGTATAGGGCCGATCGAAAGATACCTTTACAGCTCTGGGTGGCTCATTTGTCTCCAGGTTGCTAGAGTGATAAAGACTATATCCTCCCCATTCGTTGTATGCTGCATACGTAGTGTCTGACGTGACAACGACATAGTGGGAACCCCTGTTCCCCCGTACATCGAATGGTGTATACGTCTGAAAGCCATTGGCATCGATGAATTTAGCCAGGTAGACCCCGGTGACCCAATCAGACGGCACGTTGAGTGTGTAGGAGGGCTGCCAATTGGCCTCAACAAGGCCAGTCGGTGTATTGATGTGACAGGAATTGCAACCCACCAGCAGTTGATGGGATCTGTCATAGTATCCTTGCGCATGACCAAGCAGATTCGCTTGCGAGACTACCAGTCGTCCACCAAGACCTCCATACCAGCCAAGCCGATAGATACTCATCGCATAGGGAGTGCCTTCTGTTTGCGTGCTCACATAAAAGGTCAGTCTCTGGTCTGGTGTCACGGATGTTGCACTAGCATAGGCCTGTATCTGTGTAGTAGCCTCTTTGCCCACAGGAATCTGCCAGGCGCTTGTCCCTAAAAGGGCATTCTCACGTTCAATCAGATTGCCTGGTCCACTACTACCTGTAGCCGTCGTTGGCAGTGAGATCGATTGACTTGCGGGTTTCGCACCGACAGATGACAAATAAAGGCCAACTAACAGTGCAATCACAAGGACTGCAACAATTAGCAGGAACACTGTATTACTGCTAGTTAGTCTTAATCTCATACAGCACCTCCAAATCCGCAGCGGCTGTACAGTATCTTCTGATAGAGGCCGATAAGTTCGTTACTTTCCTTCTCCCAGCAGAGATCACGTTCGGCTGCTTCCAGGGCATTGCGGCTCATACGGGCTAGAGCCTCGCGGTCTGCCAGCATAGCATTGATCGCAGCGCCAATGTCCTTAGGTTCAGCCGATGGTACGATTCGTCCAACATCATAGGTCTGGATAATTTCTTGGACAGCATCAAGTTGAGTAGCGAGGACAGGCACTCCAGCCATCAAGTATTCAAAGACCTTGTTGGGCAGGCACAACTGAATACGCAGCGAGTAATCCGGCGGTAGGACAGATAACCCGATATCCGCTGAGGCCGTCCAAGCGAGAAGTTCTTCATAGGGGACAGGAGGAATGATTTTAACACGATCGGTAACTTCCTCGCTGGCAATAAGGGATTCTAGCTCAGATAGTATCTCTTTTGATCCTTTACCCATCATAACGATGACAGTGTTCTGTTCCAGGAACTTTGCTGTGCGAACCAGTTTGTCGAGCCCACGATCGGACTGTATATTGCCCTGATAGAGGGCAATACGAATATCTGGATTGAGGCCTAGCTGTTGTCGCAATAGATCACTCTTCTGCACAGCTTTATAGGGAGGAATATTGCGAAGCAGGCATATGTCTTTCAGATGAAAATGCTTTTGCATCTCGCGTGCGTGGAAAGGTGAGGTAGCAATGACAGCTGCACAGCGAGGCAAGACGAAAGCAAGAAAGTGGTTGAGGAACTTCGCCGATTTACGCCAGAAAGCCACAGACGTTTCAGGGTAGGGTATAGGGAGCTCATAGGCCTCATACACAAGTGGCTTACGACGCAGCACTGCAACGATACAACATGCAGGTAACGCAGTTAACTCCGAAGCATGGTAGATGTCCGCCCGGCTCTGCACCAACCGAACAATGCTGAGCATGAAAGTCCGTAGAGCTATGATGAAAAACCACAACTGGGAGCGCCTGGAGGTAAACCAGCCAGGTATGAGTAGATGGTTCATATGCAAACCCTGCACGTCTTCTTTAGAAGGGCGTGAACGATCATGTTGAACATCAATAATAGAGACATCGAATCCTTCTTGAATGAGGGTAGTACCGGCACGTATTGCTCGAACATCATGGCACGCATCTCTTAGAACATGCATGCACACTTTGATGGGCATTTTGGCTGTAGCAGTGTCTTTGGCTACAGGAGGGTTGGTAAGTGGTATACTTTTCAAGATACAAATCCTCCTACAGATGTGGGTTTATGACTACGATCTGGCAATTTCCCAAGCACAGTAAGGCATGCGCCATACAGAGCGAGACTAGCAATACGTATGCCCCAAGCTACGTATACAGCCTGAAGTTGTGCAAGAAAATTGCTCCCTAAATAAAGGGCAATGCCGATAAGCACCGCAACGCTAAAGAGGCCAATCTCGAATGGAATGGGGTAGATCCGCCGATTCACGATATACGAGATCACGGCAAGCACGATATAGGCAATGAGCGTTGCTATAGCTGCACCCATCGCCCCATAGCGGGGAATTAAGATAAAGTTAAGAGCGGTATTAAGAAGAGCCGAGGATCCTATAGAGATAGTTAAAAGCCAGGTTTTGCGCGTTAAAGAGACTCCGACCGTAAATATTGTATAGGCTCCATAGAACACCATGGACAGCGCAACGGCTGGAATTACTGGTGCGGCTGAATGGTACGAAGGCGGGAAAAAGAGGTCGAGCACGATGACGCCAAAAGTTGAAAGGCCAAAGGCGGCAAAGAGCAAGAAGAGACTGAACCAGCGGAATATTAATTGAAAGACATGCTTCGCATTATCCTTTTTAGCAATGCTATACATAAGGACCCACCAGGCCATCGAAAATGGGGTGATTATTATAGCGCTTAGAGTTCCACCCAAGCTATAGGCCACAGCATAGCTTGCCGTCTGAGCCAACGATCCTAAAATACCAAGCAGATAGCGATCCAGGAGTTGCAACACCCATCCCGCTATAAGACTCAGGACATGCGGCCAGCCAAACACCAGCATCCCCCTGGCAATATCGAAGCGTAGACGAACGCCCGCACGCCAAAGAACAATCGGTAAGGTGCAGAAGACGATAATAGCATAGCCGACTCCGGCGGCGAGGATTGCCCCATCAATGCCCATGTGCAGTATGCCCACGAAGAAGATGGTAGCAGCGGCACTTGCAAGGAGATTGAGGATCGATACAATTGAAAAGAAGACTGTACGAGACTCAGCACGTAACCATAATAATCCTGGCAATGTCAGATTCTGTACAAGAACGACCAGGGCAGAAGCTCTTATCGCACTACTAAGCAAAGGGGCGTTCAGTAGGAAAACAGCCAATGATGGCGCTGTCACTATGGCCAGGATGACAGCAGGGAATGAGAAGAGTACTAGCAGCATAAGGAAAGTTGAGACGACCTCCAACCGATCCCGTCGAGACTCATAATCATACCCATAAGCTCTAAAGAATGCAGCATTCAAACCAAGTTGTGTTACTCCAGCCGTCAGGGCAATAAAGGTATTGAGGATAGCAAGAGCTCCATAATCGGCACGTGAGAGATGATGCGTTAAAAATGGCGCGAGAACGAGCGAAATGAGAGGAGATGCTAACGAAGACAGAGCATAAACGCCTGAGTTTTTGACTAAGTCACGAATTTGTGAGACATAGTCCTCTCCTCCCGCGGCCCGGTATCCAGCTTTTGATTGCTTCCGCGCATCCGGCTCCACAGGAATAACCCTGGTCTGTTGCTCGTCAAGAGGAAGGCCATCAATCGTGGCGGAGTCAGATGACGATTCATTCAAAGTATTGTTACGATCTTTCAGCTCATCTAATGATGCCATAGTCAGCTACCAACCTCTCTTTCAACTGCCTCGGTCTTTCTGCCCCTATCCAGAATCTCATCCAACGCAGACCAGTAGGTCACTCGCATTAAGGTGCGCCTGAACATAGCAGGACTATGATGCAGCGCAATATAACCTCTGGCCAGCTCTCCCATCTGGTGACAGAGTCCTAGATCGTTCACAAGGCGCACAAGTGCCAGGGCGGTCTGCTCTGCTTCTCCTGCAGGTACAGCAATGCCACGACCTTCGGCTAATAGATGCGCATTTGCCATTGGCTGTGTTGAGGCAATAACCGCACAGCTAGAGGCCATTGCCTCCAGGACAGCCATAGGAAAGCAGGTGCCTCGTGTGCTGGTGTAAAGGAATATATCGCTGATGCCAAGGAGCGTGATCACCTCTTCAGCTGGAATATCTCCCCAAAATACACAGGTTTGATCCAGCTCAAGCCGTTGAATATCTTCTTCTAGCCGCTTGCGCAGCAGGCCATCACCCGCAATGACGACACGTACGCGGGTGCTCACCTCGGGAGAACATGCAGACAAGGCTCGATGAATACTCTCGACCGCCACTTCTAGACCTTTTTCGGCCTCAAGTCGGCAAATGATCGCGATAACGATGGCATCAGGAGCAATCTTCTTCTTCTCACGCACGTGCGCCCTGCATTCAGCATCAAACACAATGTGGCGTTGGATATCGATCATACTGGCAAAGCGCGTAAGACGGCCAGATTGTACGCCAAGTCTATTGCATACTTCCCCTACTTCGTCACCAGGAATACCGGGGATCAGAAAGTGATCGACGAAATGCGCTGAGATGCGTGCTAGCAGGGAAAGTGAAGGCCAGTATAGCTTCAACATGAGCAGCACAAAGAGTTTAAATGTCCAATGCCAATGGTTTCTTCTTACAGCCGCAATTTTTTCAGCACGAAAGAGGCGATTCGTAGGCCAGGTCAGGGTAGAATGATCGATGCATACGACACGAATGCCAGCTAGTTTGCCAATCAGTGCAGCAAACGCTGCCGTGTAGAGACCATCTTGCGGCATAATCACCTGGTACTGAGCACCGTTGCGCAGAAGTGAAACGAGCTTTTGTGCCCCTGCCAAAGCATGCAGCCAGACAAGGGGGAAGTGCCAGGGAGCCATTTGCGCAGTGCCAAATCGATAAAGTACATATTTTGCTGCGCCAGGGCCGATAATTTGTGCCAGATATTCTAGGTGCCATATATCTTTTGTGACCTGAGCAATCCCTTCCAACACAGTGAGTACCCCGCCGGTGAAGGGAAAAGTAGTGAGAGGGATACAAACACGCACAGGCTGTGAAGCTTGGGGGCGAGGGAAAAGGGCGGTTCGCACTCGCGACCAGAGAGCGCGGTTCAACGAGGCGCAGTGGTTGGCGATCAGGTAGCGCAACCGAGAACTCAGTCGTCGTTGATAGCTTCTCCAGCGGGAAGCTAGCGTCGAGCAATGCTCACAGCCAGAATAGTTGGCAAGCGTTTCCAGAAGCATGACTTGTAAAGTAAGTTCAGAAGAGGATGCAAGGCGTCGATGGAGTAGATCAGAGTGTGTCCAGAAGCCAACATCAAATTCCTCAAGGAAGCTATGCATAGTTACAAGGCTGCGAGAGATGAGTATTTCGATTTGGGCATCGCCAGTGAGTGACACATAATCGTAAAGGCCAAAGAGAGCAAAGATGAAGCCACTGAGTGTATGTGCTGCCGGATAGACCGCGACCTCCTCAAAGTAGACGCCATCCACGCCTACCGGTGTACTGACGCCACCATCGAGAATGTCGTGCTCAAAGGTACGAACAGCACGATGTGCTATTGCGAGAAATACGTCCTCGTGAGTAAGTTGATAGGCTCGCACCAGTACAGAGAGAGCACTCCCCTGCGCCAGAGCAGATAGCCATGGACCGCTCGTGTGAACGTCGGGGTGGGGAAGAGAGATTGGCCAGCCGGTAGAATCTTCCCCAATGCTGATCGCGTGCTCAACAAACCAATGTGCCTGCACCAAGAATATGTGAAGATGATATTCGTCATTGGTTACGAGATATTGGTTCCAATGGGCTAAAGCATACTGAGCAACCGTGGTTGGATGATATTCAGGCGGACTTCCATGGTATGGTATACCTGCTGCGTCAAGAGTGCAAAGAGGTAAAATAAGGAATGATGACATATCAATAGGATACGGAAGCAATTCAGAAACATGCTCCGTGTCTACTAATTGCGTTTTGCTTTCTGTCTTACTCTGTTGTGCAGTCATACAAACTTCTCCAGACTCCATGAAGAACGGTTCGTCGTGGTATTACTTTTCTCTGGCTCCATTGCGCGCTCTCGGCCCTTTGCAAGTAAAGGAGACGAAACAACACCAAGGAGCAACCAACTAATCGCTACTAGGGGAGGCAATGTCCAGCCATCGATACTCCAGCTATTAACGCTCAATGCGATGATAGCCGCTATGCCAGCGCCAAGCAGGGAACGCCCTCTTGGATCGGCTTGTTTCCAGTGACGCAGAGCTTGCGATAAAGCAAACAAAAGGAGAGCAAGAAACACGAACAGGACTGGAAGCCCTCCCATAGCACCGTATTCCAGGTATGCGTTATGGGGATGATCTACGGGAACAAACTGTGCAGGCACGCGAAATGGCTCAGCACGCACTTGATAGGCAAGTCGACCGAGGCCGACTCCTGTCAGTGGATAAGCAGAGATCACACGCAGGGCGGTTTGCCAGGCTCCAGTACGCAGTGTCACCTCATCACGGCCTGTTGCATGTTGGAGCAGCAAAGCAAGCTGTGCTGGAAACAAGGTAATTATTAGGGCGATGGCGAGACCTAGAAATAGCGAGAACTGGATACGATCACGAGCGCGTCCGCCGAGTATGATGAAAGCCACAATTCCTCCAAAAGCTCCTATCCAGGCACCTGCGCTATAGGTGAAAAGTAATGCGGGAAGGATAATGAGCACTTCAGCCAGGTAAAGGACTTTTGCTAAGAAGAATGGACTTTCAACAAAGAGCCCCAGGGGAATAAGGAGCATCATCGCCAAAAAGGTGCCATTCCAATTGGGATCCACGAAGAATGATCCGAGGCGATAGATAGCAGTACCTGTAACCAATTGATAATTTGTTACAGTAGTAAGGTAAGCATCAAAATGTGAAGAATCCAACAGGGTGATACCGAGCTCGGCCTGAATGATAGTATGTACAGCAATAAGTGTGGCGAAGATAGAAAGTGCCTGGAAGAAGCGGCGAACACTTGCAGTATCTCGTGCAATAGTCGTCCCTAACCAGAACATGAGAAAGGCACCGAAAATAATATTGGGATAATATTGAAGAGTATCGCGGGGAGTGAGAGCTCCCCGTATTGCAGGGTAAATAGCGAGTGTAAGAAACAAGCCCCAGAGCCATAAAACACGGGGCTCTACCCATGGAAATCGAGGAGATCGAGCCAGGAAGAAAATCAATAGCAGTGCAAGCGCTATCGCATAAGCAACAAGTGATAGCCCCACGTACCAATCAATATAAAGATGAACCGCAATGACAACGACTGCCGCCACCTGATCCTGACGAAGAACAATAATAATTGTTAAGAAAATTGCACCGATAATTAATGCCCACAAAGCAGTGTTAAGCGTTGCTAGTCCCGTTACCACCTTGGCACTAATGACTACCGGAAAGAAGTTCATCATAGAAGAGACAAGCATGCCAATCCCGGCACTCACTAGCAGCGCAATCATCGCCCTCAGAACGGGAAAGGGGGAAAAGAAGCTATTTTCTGTGTTTTCTCTACTTATACTACTTTTCATCATTAATCTTCACTTTTTCTTATTTTCTATCTATCACTTGCAGAGAGTTCACATTTCTTTCTCAGGCATATTTAGTGAAATTGTGTTCTCTGACTTTTTCAAGACATCTGATGTAGCAGATGAAAGAACAGAAGAATGCAGATTTTTCGCGTTGTGATTATTCATACTATCCTGTTCATCAGTGCTATAGTAGGAGGAATAGAGTGTGTCGCTACGGCTACGGTGTTGTTTATTCACAACACAGCCAAGGACGCGTGCCCTAGCCTGCATCAGTATTGCTTTCACCTGCTTGAGATTTTCTTTATTGGCGCGGCTAATATCGGCCACAACAAGCGTGCCATCCACCTTTGATGCCAGAATGCTTGCATCTGATAAACTCAGTAGAGGAGAGGTATCAAAGATGATCACCTCAGCTCCACAAGAGGCAAGTGCCTCAAGGAGGCGCTGCATTGCTTTTGATTCGAGTAACTCCGACGGATTCGGTGGTAGTGGTCCTGAAGGCATGACACAAAGGTTTGGAATATCTACTGCGTGGACAAAAGGGTCAAGAGATATTCTGGCAACACCAGGTGAACTCGAGGGCACAAGTGATGTGGTAGGAGTGTGCAGCTGCTGATAATCGGACAAATCAGCGGTCGTCTGCTCACCAAACGCTAATATGGCGTTGCTGAAACCCATCATGTCCGCTGGCAGGCCAAATAGCTCACCCTGTATTGGGTGACGGAGGTCTGCATCAATGAGGAGCGTATTTTTACCCGCCTTGGCCATAAAAATGGCGAGATTAGCCGCAACGACACTCTTACCATCACGGGATGTAGGACTCGTCACTACTAAGGTATGCAGCGGCTCATCTATCGATGAGAATCCAATATTCGTACGTAAGATACGAAAGGACTCGACATTAGAGTTGCGTCCCTTTGGATTAATAACATCTTCTTTAGACTCTGTCTGCCAGATGGTAGCCAGAACGGGCCAGCCGAGCAATTGGTTGAGGGCCTCTGATGCACCAACACGGGTATCTAATCGCTCAAACAGTATCGCTAGTAATATACCCAGCAACAAGCCTGTCAGTAGCCCTGCGCTAGTATTGAGAAGTATATTAGGACGTACGGGAGTGAAGGTAGGTTGAGCAGGCTGAGTTATAAGGAAGAAACTATAAGCTTGCGCCTGTTGTTGCTGCGCCATCCGTAGTTGTTGTTGGATCAGCGTCTCTGCTATATCGTTGGCAAGTGCGGCTGCTCGAGTCGGGCTCGGGTCTAATACATCGATCTCAAAAAGTTGTGTATTGAGCTTAGGAGTTGCTGTCACTTCTTTGGAGAGTTGATCAACCCTCAGACCGGAGTAGTGCGAGGCAACTGTACGAAGGATGGGATCACTGGTTGCCAGAATTGCCTCTGTCTGAATGAGTTGCTCACTTGCAAGCAAGCTGCTATAGGCTGTTTGGGTATCTATAGAGGGAACAACAATCTGTACAAGTTCTGTTGCCTGGTAAAGGGGAGTCATAAGTTTACTCCCAATAAGCGCTCCCAGTCCTACTGCCAAAAAGCAAATGACGATGAGTTTGTAGCGTTTTACTATTATAGTCCAATACTGTGCAAGAGTCATTCTCTATTTCTCCTTCCTCAGGAATGTGTAGTTGAACCTCTCGTCTACATCGACTTAGCCTTTGAGATCGGTGTAGACGCCATGAGCATCCCACACTCATGATCGCGTGGAACAGCTTGTTTTCTTCTTGTTGTTAAGCAAGTTTACTGAGTTGTCCAGCCACTATGGCTGATTTTTCTCGGCGGTCTCCTTAATAGGAGTGGCTGCCATTCCTATTAAGACAGGATCAGCCGTTGCTAGCTGAGCGACCGACTTTTTCTTTTCAAGTAGCGTCGCGATATGCTCAGCAAGGATTGCTGTGAGATGGTCATAATCAAATCGTGCCTCAACATAGGCACGTCCCTTTTGCCCCAGTACCGTAGCCAGGTCAGGCCGCTCACGTATGTAGAGAACTGCAGATGCCAGTGCAGCAGCATTCTCAGGTTCCACGTATATTGCAGCGCCTGCTTCCTGCTCAGCAAGGCGACGGGCTTCACCATCCACCGCTAGCACAATTGGGCGTGCGCAGGCCATAGCTTCATACAATTTTATAGGGAGTATGCCTTCCCCTATTGGCACTCTGCGCACATGAGCCAGGCATATATCACCGGCAGCTAAGAGGGTCGGTACAAGACTATGCGGCACGGGGTCCAAAAACGTAATATTCTTGAGCCCACGCTTCTGAGCTTCTGCTACCAAATAGGCCCTATCTGCACCATGGCCGACTAAAATGAAGCGTATATCATCGTGAGGCTGTATCTGCTCTGCTGCGTCGAGTATGGTGATGAGTCCATGGGTCACTCCAAGGGTACCCACATAAAGAACGGTAAATTTATCATCCCAACCAAGCTCGGCACGCGCTTGTGCTTGTGGCAGCGGGCGAAACTTGGTAGTATCAACTCCGTTAGTTAAGAAGAAAATACGGTCAGGGGGAAGTCCACGCTGGATGAGAAAATCACGAATCCACTGCGTGACCACCCAGACCAGGCTGGCTCGTTGATAGGTCGACCATTCTAGCCATTCAGAAAGCCGGATCAACACCCGATTACGCAATACACCCAATTGAACTGCCGATTCAGGCCAGAGATCCGAGACCATAAAAATGAAAGGGCAACGCTTCCACCAGGCCAGCAAGCGTGCTGCAATTGCATCGAAGAGCGGAGGTGACTGGACAATGATAATATCGGGATGCCCAACTGCTCTCCCTCCAAGCAACGGAGCCAGCAAGGCAAAGGAGAGTTGCGGCACAATACGGCGCAGAAAGCTTGTATTCGGACTGACATAGCTCCAGACGCGAACAACATCAACCCCATCACGCACCTCACGCTGAAGTAGACGACCACGATATTCTGGTGGAACGATGCCGGCTGGGTAATTTGGAACTGTCGTCAGCACCGTCACTTGATGTCCCCGCTTCACCAGGCGCGTGGCGGTCTCACTGACGCACACAGCAGCAGCACCGTTCTCTGGAGGATAATAAGGAGTGATGAAGAGAATATGTGACATTATTTGACTCCTTGTTTCACTTTCGTTAGCTGTTTCTCCAGCGCCTCCTGCGCTGCTGCCAACACCCGCACTACCTCCAAGCCAACACCACCATGGGCACGTGGTGGTGTTGCCAAACGAATAGAATTAGCGAAATCCTCACACTCCAGCCGCAGTGGCTCAATCCAATCAATGTGGGGAATAGTGATCTCACCGAAACGGTAGGAGACTACGGGGTCAGCATGAACATCCGCCCCTTTGTTGTAAATCTTGAGCATTTCTGCCGGGTTGGTATCGTCATAGACCACCATCCGCACATCACCAATAACGGTCACGCGGCGAATTTTACAGGGATGCAGCCAGCTCACGTGAATGTGTGCAGTCATCGCATCCGCAAATTCTAGATCGATATACGCAATATCATGGATATATCGCTGAAGGTGCGCATGCGCCCGGACTCTCACCTGTTCCGGCTTTTTACCAAGCAGATAGAGCAGGATCGATATATCATGCGGAGCCAGGTCCCAGATCACATTGATATCATTGCGAAACAGTCCTAAATTCAACCGTTCCGCTTCGATGCAGTAGATTCTTCCCAGGTCTCCGCTCTGCACGAGTTTGCGTAACTCGTTGACCGCAGGACTGTACTCAAAGGTATGCCCTACCATCAGCACACGTTGCTGCTTCTGTGCTAATTCAATGAGTTCTTCGGCCTCTGTGACGTTGGTAGTGAGTGGCTTCTCGACGAGCACGTGTTTGCCATGCAATAAGGCTGCTTTGGCAAGTTGATAGTGTGTTCGTATAGGCGTGGCAATGACCACCCCATCGACATCAGAACGAAATATATCCTCTGGTAGTGTCGTGGTCTTTACCCATGACTGGTTCACTGCCAGTGATGCCAGGCGAGTGGCATCCTGATCTGCAATCATGGCCACCATGGCATGTGGCAAACTATCGAGATTTCTTGCAATCTTTGGACCCCAGTATCCCCAACCGATGACCCCAAAGCGTAAATCGGTCATGCTCATCATGTGCCTCCCTGCACCTGCTCCAACCAGGAGTTTCGATTGTGTGTGTAGCTATAAAGTTATCGCTTCCAACACGATGCTTTTCTTGACGGCATCGATAACTAACTGCCTCTGTTCAGCAGTGAGTTCTGGGTACATAGGTAAGGAGACGATCCGCTCTGACAAAGTCTCTGTCACGGGAAGCCTGCCACGCACATAACCATAGTGGGCGCATGCTGGTTGCAAATGAATAGGGGTCGGATAGTGGATACCGGTTGCTATCCCCTCTTGCTCTAAGACTTTACGGACCTGATCGCGTTCCTGCACCTGCACCACATAGTAACAATACACATGGGTTCTCCATGGTTGAACGAAAGGCACCCCTACTCCCATCTCTCGTAGGTGCTCTGTATAGGCTTGCGCATGCTCCTGGCGGGCAGTATTCCACTGATCTAGGTAACGCAGCTTGACACGCAACACCGCTGCCTGCAGCTCATCTAGGCGCGCATTGACCCCCAACATCTCATGTCGATAGCGTATGCGCGAGCCGTGATCGCGTAGTATGCACAGAGACTCTGCAAGGCCGCCATCGTTGGTCACGCAGATACCTGCTTCGCCATAGGCGCCCAGGTTTTTACTGTAATAGAGGCTAAAGCAGCCGATATCCCCAAAACTGCCAACCCGCTGGCCATAATAGGTTGCCCCGTGCGCCTGAGAAGCATCCTCGATTACGCGGAGGCCATGCGTACGCGCAAAATCGAGTACAGGCTGCATCTCTACTGGATGACCATAGAGATGTACGGGGAGAAGAGCACGAGTGCGAGGGGTAAGTACCTGGTCAAGTTGCTGCCAGTTCATGGTGTAGGTGTCTGCATCTATATCGACAAAGACAGGTCTCGCTCCTACCAGAGCGATCGCCTCAACCGTCGCAATAAAGGTGTTTGCAACGGTGACGACCTCATCGCCAGGACCAACGCCACAGGCACGCAGAGCCAGAGCGAGAGCATCGGTCCCCGAAGCCACGCCTATCCCATGATGACATCCGCAATATGCCGCAAATTCTTTCTCGAACGCCTGCACCTGTGGGCCGAGAAAAAGCTGCATGTTCTCCAGTACATCTTCAAAAGCCGCTGTGACCTCGTGCTTAATCGTCTGGTATTGTGAGCGCAGATCTACAAGGGGTACCGGCATATGTCACGTTGCTCCTCGATGCACGATCATCCTTATCCTTACAAGCAAAAATCGTAAAATCGATCACTGCAATTCTCACTCACATAGCGCAATTACCTCCCTTACAATTATTGCGAGATCTTCCTCGCTCAGTGCCGGATGCACCGGGAGCGACAATACCTGCTCCGCAGCACTCTCTGTTGCAGGCAAGCGCGCGGAAGGATTCCCACCTTTCACATTCGACCTTCTACCTGGCCTTAAGACACGAAACAGAGAGGACATACGTCGATAGAAAGGTTGCTGATGAATTGGAATAGCAAATTGAACCACCGTCTCAACTCCCTGTGTACGCAACTTCTCCACCCATTCGTTGCGACCCAAAGGGGCCCGGATGGTATATTGGTGGTAGACGTGACGGCACCCAGGACGCACTACCGGGGTCTGCACTGCCCCTGTGAGGCGTTCTGTCAAGAATGCTGCGTTGGCAATGCGCCGCTGTGTAAAGTACTCCAGTTTCCTCGTTTGGGCGATGCCAAGGGCTGCTTGCAGCTCCGTTATGCGCAGGTTATACCCCAGAGCTACATGGTAGTAGCGCGCTTCTTGCCCCTGGTTGCGCAACAGTCTCACCCGTTCAGCGATGGCCGGCTCATCGGTCGTAACCATCCCTCCTTCACCAGTCGTCATATTCTTAGTCGCATAGAACGAGAAGCAACCCGTGCCAAAACTCCCTACCAGCCTTCCATCTATTGCGGCTGCATGCGCCTGGGACGCGTCTTCGATAAGCACAAGAGAATAAGCCTCCGCAAGTTGCCCCAGGCGATTCATATCACATGGATGACCGTACAGATGTGCTGGTATGATTGCTTTGGTACGCCGAGTGAGAGCCCTCTCCACTTGAGTGGGATCCAGTGTATAGGTGTCTGGCTCAATATCCGCAAACACAGGCGTGGCTCCAACGAGCAGAATAACATTGGCGGTGGCAGCAAAATTAAAAGCAGTTGTGATCACTTCGTCACCGCGACCAATATTATGCGCAAGTAACGCCAGGTAAAGTGCAGCAGTCCCTGAGGAAACAGCAACGGCCTCTTGCACATGGCATAGCTCGGCAAAACGCTGCTCAAAAATCGCGACCTGCTCTCCTTGCGCGAGCTGTCCCGATGCGAGAACTCCAAGAATAGCCGCTTCTTCTTCAGTCCCCAAAAGAGGATGCGCAATGGCAATCATAAAAGCTCCCCTCGATGGGTCTGCAGTTCCTGCGCTTCCTCTAGTAGACACAAATGTACCCCTGTGATGTGCAACTAACAGGTGGTTTCATAAGTACGCGACATCCACTTGCACTAAGTGACTGACGCTGCTAGTTTTGCATTACTGTAGTCGAAAAGCAGGAAAAATACGGGAAATACTTAGGCTGTATGTTTCAATACATCCACCAAACACAAGTATACCCAACAAATATTGGGAAGTCGCTATTTGACAACTCACTTTGTGGGAATTGATGACTGACTTTGCTGATAGTGATGGCTGATAACATGAGGATTCATAGCCTGCTCTCCAGGGAGTGAAAAGTCATCATCCGACGGCTAACTTTGCAGAAATGATACCGACTTTGCAGATAAAGATGGCTGATAACGTGAGGATTCATGGCCTGTTCTATGAGGCTATGATGACCGCGCTTCCTTGGATGGGACGTGGCTAATACTGCTTGAGGTGAGGCTTTAGATATAGTTACTTCTTTACTATGGATCGTGTTTTTTTTCTCTAGTATTTGCTTTTACTTGACTGCTTGTTTGCTATACATCGTTTAGTTTATATGTTAACATTATGTTAAGGAGGCATATTGATCTGTATTAGCTAGATGCTTTTACTGCAATACGTCTTTCTAGCTTAGAGAACAGTCCTATTGGTGGGGGGTCTCGACCGAAAGCCATAGTTAACATGGGTAGGTAATGGGTGTAAGGGCCTCTCAAGCACTGCACAAGGGGGAGTGCATCTGTCACTCAACGGCTCACATAAATCACATCGACGTACGAGGCGCTGCTAGCAGGTACTTTGTATGCCCAATATATGTTCGTTTTGGGCAGAGCGATTCCAGTAGTATGCTTTTTGCGCCCATTGGGTATTCGCCTTATGCGAAAGAAGGAAGGCTGTATGCAGAAGACGCAACCCATTTACCTCAGACAACGCGAAGAAGTGGAGACAAAAATATCTCACCTTTCTTTGCCGGGCTTGCTACCTCCAGATCGAATACTGGCCTTAAATCCGGAGACACGCACATTGTCTTTTCTCGCCGCCGGACCTTTGCTCATTATGGAACAGCAACTTAGCGCCAATGAACTGAGCGTGATAGTGCCAATTCTGGAGTATTTTCCTCACTGCTGCCCCTATGAGGTGTTGCTGGCACATATCTCCTCAAACGTCGTTACCGCAGCCTCCATTGCACATTGCCGCCAACGCTTACAGGAGGCGCTCAGCCAAGGGGCATGGCAACAGGAACTGAGGCCCATCCGTCGTGCGCTTTCATCACTGCGAAACAAGTTGCATTGCTTTAACCTGGAGATTTCCAATGTTCGCGAAAGGGGCTGTAGCTTGACCAGTTTGATATCTACATCCCTTTTCTAGATCAAGCAAAGCTGAGAACAGTATGGCACGCGGGAAGGTACGTATGATGGTAGATGTCGTCATATACCACTTGTGCCTCCTGTTCCGGCGTGTAGGGGGTCTCATCGTGCTGAAGTGCTGCCGCGGCCTCTTCGCCGCTGTGAAATACTCCTATGCCCATCCCTGCGAGTAGAGCTGCGCCAGTAGCCGCAGCCTCTTTGATCTGGGGGACTCTGATGCGGCAGCCGGTAACATCGGCCTTGATTTGCATCAATACGCCGGCGCGAGTTGGGCCACCAACCGCGATAATTTCGGGATGAGCGGGTGCAATGCCAAGTCTATGCAAAGCCTCCAGGTTATCGCGCAGCCAGAAGGCCAGACCCTCCATCAAAGCTCGAACAAGTTCGGCGCGGCCATGCGAGGGCGTGAGTCCGAGGATGGTCCCGTGTGCTGGCTTGCGACCGTGGGGAGTGCCAGCTCCTAGAAAGTATGGCAGAATGATTGCTCCACGGGAGCCGCGTAGTGCCTGAGCGCCTTCATGGACTGCCCGGGCATACACCTCGTCGGTAACAGACGTGCTCTGTCCATAGAGGAGTGTAACCAGCCATTCCAGTGCGCCACCGGCAAAGTTGATCGAACCGGGGGTAACATAGGTATCACGCACAACATAGGCATAGGTCGTATAACCTGCGGCGCGAAGTTCATCGCTGGGCTGAAAAGTATTGTTCAGGGCCAGAATAACACTTGTCGTTCCCATTGAGTCAAGAAATTGTCCTGGGCGCGTCACGCCTGCAGCAAGAGCGCCACAGAGATGATCGTGTCCTCCCGTAACAACGCTTGTATGTTGTGGCAGACCTGTTTCTTCCGCGACCTCTCTGCGTAGCGTACCGATCGTAGTACCGGCAGGGAATGCTGGTGAAAACCACTCGACGGGGATATTCGCATGTCTAAGCAGCGTTTCTGACCAGGTGAGCGCACGCTGGTCGAATACCATGGTGCGTGAAGCAATGCTGTAGTCGGTGGCGATCTCTCCACTCAGCTTCCACAAGACGAAATCTTCGATGCTCAGCCAGTACCGAATGCGCGCAAAGGTCGTGGGTTCATTGTCCCGCAGCCAGAGCAGCTTGTTGATGCCAAACGTCGCATGAAGCACGTGCCCCGTGATGTTATAGACACGCTCACTGCCGAGCGCATCATGCCACCACTGAGCCTGGGCTGTCGTGCGCTGATCATACCATGCAATAGCAGGATAGAGCACCTGCCTGCTGGCGTCCAACGGAAAACCTGCCTCGCCCATACTGGCAACCGAGATTGCACGGATGTGCTCTGGATGCTCACATTGTGCTATGGCCTGTC
>WNFT01000775.1_pt1 | contig 37360 bp, 31 predicted proteins | sample 5400191 | NCBI WGS metagenome assembly WNFT01 (sample SAMN13153359, study PRJNA577476) | soil metagenome | isolation source: 80 cm saprolite under Madrone tree | place: USA:California | collected 2016-06-14 | reverse complement strand
AAATAGGTGCCGGTCGGCACCTGGTCGCCGAACTTGAGCTCAACGTCGGCGAGCGCTTCGGCAACGGACGGGTCGTACGCCGACGGCAGCCCGTCACGGGTGAAGATCGAACGGATCATGGCGCGGTCACGCAGGCGCGTGTTGTGGGTCTTGTAGTATTCAAGCTGCTGGGCACGCTGCTGCAGAGTCGGAGCGTTCTCGCCCTTATACGTGAAGGCCGCGAGCACCAGGCGGTCGACCCGGTCGGGCTGCGCCTGCGCATAGGCGGCGGCCCGGATGCCGCCCGAGGAGGTGCCGTAGAAGTGAAACTTACTGCGTCCGGTCTCGCGCGCCACCACCGGGGCTGCGGCTTTGAGGTCCTCGACGCCGCTCGCGATGTCCGAATTGCCCGAGGTGCGGGACGACTTGCCATAGCCCTCGTGGTCCATGGTCCACACGTCGTAGCCGAGCCGTGCATACACGTTCATCATCGAGTAGTCGCTCTTGCCCGGCACGGTGAGGTCGTAGCTCGACAACGCCGCGTTGGACGACCCGTGCACCAGGAACAGCACCGGCTTTGCCGGCTCGCCGGCCGCTGGGGCGCCGACGCGCTTGCGATAGATTTGCAGCGACACCTCGCCCTTCCTGGCGGTGTATTCGGCGGTCCAGAACTCACCGGACTGGGCCGCGGCGGGCTGGGCGCTCCCGCCCGCCAGAAGGCCGGTCGCGAGGCCGGCGCCGGCCGCCAGGATCATGTCGCGGCGCGCAATGGAAGTGTCAGAAGTCATCGGTTCCTCCCGTTCAGGCCGGCCGCGGGTTGCGGAGGCGGAATTTGGGCGAAGGATTTTAGCAGATCGTAAGGAGGAGGGCAGCGGGGGTCGGCGACGGACTGTATAGCCGCTGGCACGTGTGGACCGATGGAGCCCCTCAGCTGTTACTTTTGTTACTTTTAAGAATGCAGCAAGTGAGCGATCGTTGTCCGATGCCCACATCAGGAGTCTTAAATTTCAACCCGCTGCCGTCTCTTATCCTGGTTGTATCTCTTTGACAACATAGAGGCTAAATTTGTATAAATGAGTGAAAAAGGCTTACCATCGTCACAATGATAACATTTTTGATAGTGCCCGCAAAGGACGCGCGGTGGGCCGAACGCTCCTTATTATTCAGTTTTTTGCAACGTCGATGCGAGTTCCACCGGTTTTGCGCGGCGAATGCTTCAAGGCGGTCTGACAGTTGGTTGAGCAAATGAGCGGTAGCTGACACAGGCACTGAACGGGAGGAGGCGAGCACCATGACATCGATCGAGCATCTTCCGCGGCCCGCCCGCCCGAGCGGCGACGTTGCGGCGTCGAGCGGTGCGCCGCCTGCGTCTCGAGGGTGGTGGGCGTGCATCATCAATATGGCACTGGTGCTCTGGATCCTCCGCGTACCGGTGGCAACGACCGTGCTGGGATGGTTGCTGCTCGGCGCCACCACGCAGGCGCAGGACCTGTTCACTGAGTTTCTGGATCTGTCGTTATCGACGTGGTTGCGGATGCTCTGGTTCGTGCTGGTGTTGACACTGTTCTGGGCGCTGCCGACGCATTATGCGGCACGAATGCTGGTCGACACTGATCCAAGAGCGCCGGCGTCGAATGGTGCGCCATGCCTCACGCGATCGGCCGTGTGGGCGCCGCGCCTTTTGGGATTGCTGACATTTGCGGCCGTCGAGTTTGCAATCTGGCGTTCTGACGCAAACATGCCGACCCTGGACGAAGGCCATGTCAAACAGGGGGTCGAGCACGCGCTGATCGCGATGGCGGTGCTGGTCGCGGCTGGCGCCGTCGCATACTCGGTCTGGGTCTTCAGGCGGCCTCACGATATCGGGCCGACCAGCCGGCTGGGCCGGCTCAATGCCAGTCTGGCGCCCTTCTGGCAAGCCACCTCTCCGGGGCGCGTGCAAGGATCGGCGGATGAAGCGAGCCGCGATGTCGGCCGGTTCATTCTTGCCGGCGTATTCATCATTTTCCTGATCATCTTCGCGTTCGGCGGCGATCACGTGGCCTGGCTGTTTCCGCGCGCGGCGGCGGTTCCGCTCATTCTGGGTGGATGGCTGCCGTTTCTGTCCTACGTATCCGGCGTAGGGCGGCAAATTCGCGCGCCGCTGATCGCTGGCCTGATCGTGCTGATTGCGCTTCTTGCGACCGTGCTCGGCGACAATCATTCGGTGCGCCGCGTTGCATCGAAAGACCCCGCGCTCATGCGGATCGAGGATGCGGTCGATCTCTGGATGACGGAGAACGGGTGCAATCCGAAAGCCCGCGACGGCGCGACGGTGGCGGCCTGTCCGCGCCCGATCATCGTGGCGGCGGCCGGCGGCGCCAGCCGCGCCGCCTTTATGATGGCGAGCATCATCGGCTATTTCCTCGACACCGGTGAGGCGGCGCCCTATGGCGTGACGGGATTAAGCGTCCAGGATGTGCGCAACCGCATCTTCGCGATTTCCAGCGTATCGGGCGGATCGATGGGCGCCGTGATGGTCGCGGCAGCGCTGAACGTCGCGCCTCCCGGCAGCGACAAGCCCCCTTGCGCGAATGCCCCCGTCGACCAATGGTGGGGCGTGAAGGTCAACAACTGGCGCGACTGTTTCGAAGCCCTGACCAGCGGCGATTTCCTGACCGCCGATTTCTTCGGCCTCGCCTTCAACGATGTGCTGCCGTTCGCGTGGCGCGACCGCGCCGCCGTCCTGGAAGACAGCTGGCGCAATCGCTTTCGCGAGGTCGTCCCCGCGATCAAGGACGCCGATGCGTCGTCATCGTGCCAGGGCTTGGATTGTCCGTTTCTGTCATTGCGGCCGCGGTCAGGGCATTGGATTCCGCTGCTGGTTCTCAACGGCACGTCGGAAGCGACGGGCGGCCGGATCCTGACGACGCCGCTGGAGACGGCCTACACGCCCCGGGGAAAATGCCCGACTTCCGTTGCGTCTGGCGCCTGTCCGCTATTCGTGGAGGCCGACAGCTTTCATCAGCTGCTGAAAACGAAAGTGACGGCGGAGCGCTGGAAGGATTGGCTGGGTTTTCTCGAGCCATACCTGCTGCGCGGCACCGAGGGCGACGACGTGCGCTTGAGCACGGCCGCCCACAATTCTGCTCGGTTCCCGCTCATTTCGCCGCCCGGCTCGATTCGCAACCAAAACCATATGCTCGTCGATCGCATTGTCGACGGCGGCTATTTCGAGAACTACGGCGCGCTTGCCGCCAAGGAATTGGCGTTGGCCGTGCACGCGGTTGCGCCACAACTCAGGCCGCTGGTGATTGTCATCTCAAACGATCCGGCCGATCTGCTCAGCCCCGCCGACGACTCCACGCCCGATCAGCAAGACCTGCCGCGCCCGCACGTGGCCGGGGGCGAAGTGCTGACCGAAGCAACCGCTCCGGTCACAACCTTCGCCAATGCGCGCACCGCGCATGGCGTGTTGGCCGTCGACCAGCTGCGGACGACGCTGCACGCGGCCATTCAGGACTGCAACAAGCTCGTGATCCAGGTGCGGATCTGGCCGGATGGCGACAAGCAACTGTCCCTGAGCTGGTGGGAGTCGCCGCTGGTGCAACGCCAAGTCCACCAGCAGACCGAACAACGCGATGACGGCGGCAAAGATAAAAATGAGAATCGCCCGCACCTGGAGGCCATCTGGCAAGAAATGCAGGCGCCGAGCTGCGGAGCAGGAAATCCCGGTTAGGCGCCGGCGGACGCTGCTTTCACCGCGCTGTCACGCCCAGCAATGGCGGACGGCGTGCGATGCTCACATCGGAAGTCTTAATTTCAATCCGCGATTGGCTCTTGTCTTAGTTGTGTCTCTTTTGCAACATAGAGGCGAAATTCGTATAAATGAGTAAAAAAAAGGCTTAACATTGGGACAAGGACGGTTACCGTCAACGTAATACTGCCGTGATTCGCTGGTCGTCGACGACAATGCTGGCACTAAGCGTTGGATATACTATTTTTTGAGGGGCGTGCCGTGGTGTTGCGAAGGTATTGCGTCTTTCGTCGCGGCGGCGGCGTGTTTTTGGGTTGGCTGCCATCCTGGCGGGAGGCTGTAGCGTCGATACTCAGCATCGACCCCAAGCAATTGTTTATGGCCGTCGCCAATCGCAGTTCCGACGACGATGACGACCAGCGGAAGGTGGCGCGCACTGAGCCGAGCCTGGACACCCTGGTCACCAAGGCTGCGGCCATCGCTGCAGCCTCGATCGCGTTTCGCGATCACATCGTCCAGATGCTGCGCGACGGCCATTACCGGCTGTGCGAGGCGCATATCAACGGCGGGTTCAGCGAATTCCACGCAGGCGATGGATCATACCCATTGTTGGAGGAGGCCTCGGGACTGAGGTCAGTGGCGTAATGCACCACTTGTCCGAATAGTAGAGATTTCGATGATTCTTATAGAGCTTGCTCCTGCTCTTATAGAGCTTGCTCCTGCGGTTGGGCGGTTCAATCGCTCACCGCTTCTGAGCTTGGTACATGGGAGGGGGTTATGTTTGCGTATGTTCTCCGATCGGCCTGCGTGTGCGCTGCGGTTCTGAGTTTGTCGTTTCTGACCGGTTGCGCCAACTACATCTTCAAGACGTTCGATATCGATCAAAGCAACGAGAGCCTCAGCCTCGATGCTAAGCAGCGAGTCGTTCTCGTTACCCAGCAAGGCGGCAAGAACCGCGACCAAAAGATTGTGTGCGCGGAGCCGAGCCCCGACGCACTCTCCGCGATCGCCGCATCGGCCTCAGGGGCCGCGGCCGTCACGATTCCGGGCACAGGCGGCGGGGGCACTACCGGCGGAACCGGCGGGTTCGCCGGAGGGGTGAGCGAGAGCGTCGCATCGCTCGCCATGCGCACCCAGACCATCCAACTCCTGCGCGATGGTTACTATCGGCTCTGCGAAGCCTACATGAACGGCGCCATCGACAAGCACCAGTATAACGTGGTCCTGGTCAATATCGACAGGCTGATGGAAACGTTGCTTGGTATCGACGGAATCGCGGGGACGCGCAATGTTGCTCCGGTGACGATCAGTGCAGTCGCGCCGACGACGCAAACTACGGCTTCGCCGACGACAGGTACGAGCGCAAGCGAAGCCGCAAGCGCGCCGGCGTCGACACCCGCGGCCGGCGGGGGTGAGAATCCGCCTAAGCCACCCACCATACCCCCAAGTCCAGCCGCCCAGCTAAATATCGGGGAAGTCACGGTCACTCCGGCCGGTGCCGTTCAGTCTGAGGCGATCGCCAACATCGTTTTGGCCGCCAACTCGGGCACCTCCTTCCCAGCCCTTTGCATCTCGCTGCTGGCATCTGGCGAGATGGATCCGCACAATCCCGGCCAAGGCTTGGTGCTGAAGCGCTGCGGCTACCTGCTGCACGGGGCGATCAACAAATACGTTGCCAGTCGGGCGCAGGCTCCCGCAAGCTACCGCGTGTCGAAGCACGCGGCGGACGCGCAGGGCTATCCCAAGCTATGCCCGAATGGCAAGCCGGCACCTGCGTGCTGAAGCTCCTGGCTTAGGCTGCATACGAGCAGGAGGAGCCCGTGGCGGCTCGCCTTTGGCGCACTGCGATATCCAGTGTGACGGCGCCGGCTATGGCGGCACTCGCAATGATGCCGCTGACGGGCTGTGCGAACTACATCTTCCGCACGTTCGATATCGATCAGGGCGAGAACTTGAGCATCGACGCTCGCCAACGGACCGTGCTTGTCACGCACAAGGGCGGCAAGACGCGCGACCGGACGGTCGTGTGCGCCGAGCTGAGCCCGGATGTGTTGACAGCGCAGGCTGTGTCGGCGTCGGCGCGTGGCACCGCGACATTACCCGCTGCGGCAGAGGGCGCGACGGGGCAGAGCAGTTTCTCCGGCAGCATCGCGGGAGCGTCGAGCGAGGCGGCGGCGTCGATCGCGATGCGCTCCCAGACCATTCAACTCCTGCGCGACGGGCTGTTCCGCGCCTGCGAAGCCTACATGAATGGCGGCATCGACCAGCATCAGTACAATGTCGTACTGCTCAACATCCACAAGCTGATGATCACGCTTCTCGGAGTCGATGCGATTGGCGGCATGCCAACCACGCCGGCTGTCGCCCTCGGCGTTGCGGGCAAGGCGGGTGACCAGGTTGCGATCGAAAGTCGCGCTGCCGAGCAAGCCGACACTAAGTCGGTCCAGGCCGAGGCGGCAGCCAACATTGTGCTCGCGGCCAACGCGCGCTCATCCGCCCCGGACCTGTGCATCTCGTTGCTGGCCTCGGGCGAACTGCGCCTCGACGATCCAGGTCAGCGCGCCGTGCTGGAGCGTTGTGACCACCTGCTCGCTGCTGTGGTGAACAATCTCGTCAATCGCACGCGGCAGCCGGTCCGGTCATACAAGATGTCGCAGCCGCAAGCTGCCCCGGCGGCTGCGCCAGAGTTGGCCGCAACCAAGCTGCCACAGAAGAAGGTGGCCGTCAGCACGGCGCGGATGGAGCGTGCAGTGGGAAGCAGGGCTGCCGATATCCCCTCTGCCCCGGAATTGACTTTTCAATCGAGATGGCCCGATTTCTCCACGAGTCCATCGCTCCCGTGTGAAATCGCGATCAACTGTGCCCCCTCCTTCAACTGATTCATGCAACTGTTTATTCTTCCGTATCCTGTGTAGCGTCACTGGCGGACGCCAAAGTTGACGACAAGTCGATGATCTGGTCGGCAGGGCGGGTCGGTTCCGCCACGTCGAGCCAATCGAAGCGTCAGCGCCGGTAGATCGGGTAGAAGTCCGCGAGATTGCCGGGTTGGTTCCAGTCGGTCTTCTCGCTGTGTCCTTAAAGTCGCTGAACCGGCGTCCGACTTGACGAAGCTGCAACGCCCCCGGCAGGCCACTGCCAGATCCAGACGCACCGCTGCCTATTGATGCGCCAGCCCCGTGGAGGTCGAAATGGTCCGTGGCAGACGCGACCAAATGTCCTTTCGCGCAAATGTCCTTCCGTGCCAATGGCCGCCCGGGCTAGAATTTTGCAAGAAGCATGTCTGGAGCACGTATGTATGGCGACCTCTATTCTTTCGCCAAATCCTTCGATGAAAAAATCGGTTGGGGTCGGGTAGGAGTTTTATTGAGCGTCGCTATCATCGCCGTCGCTGCGGTGGCGCTCTTTCATACACTGCGAGATATCAACTTCGACGAGATCGTGGATGCCATCGCGGCAGTCGAAAAGCATGATGTTGCCAGGGCCGCGCTGTTCGTCGCCGCCGGCTATTTCACGCTCACCTTTTACGACCTGTTCGCGCTGCGCACCATCGGCCGCGCCGACGTGCCCTATCGGGTCGCGGCCCTGGCGGGCTTCACCAGCTATGCGGTGGGGCACAACATCGGCGCCAGCGCTTTCACCGGCGGTGCGGTGCGCTACCGCATCTATTCGGCCTATGGCTTGTCGGCGATTGACGTCGCCAAGGTCTGTTTCGTCGCCGGACTGACGTTTTGGCTGGGCAACGCCACCGTGCTCGGGCTCGGCATCGTGGTCGCGCCTCAAGCGGCTTCGGCAATCGACCAGTTGCCCCCGCTCGCCAATCAGATCCTGGCACTCGCGATTCTTGGCATTCTCGCCACCTACGTGGCGTGGGTATGGCGAACCCCGCGCGCGGTCGGCCGGCACAATTGGCTCGTCACGTTGCCCAACGGGCCGCTGACGATGCTGCAGATCGGCGTTGGCATCGTCGATCTCGGTTGCTGTGCGGCGGCCATGTACATGCTGGTGCCGGACGAACCCTATATCGGCTTCGTCACTCTTGCGGTGATCTTCGTGTCCTCGACGCTGCTTGGATTCGCCAGTCACTCGCCGGGCGGCCTCGGCGTGTTCGACGCCGCCATGCTGGTGGCGCTGTGGCAATTCGACACTGAGGACCTGGTAGCGGGCCTCTTGCTGTTTCGCCTCCTCTACTACTTGGTGCCTTTCGGGCTCTCCCTCGCCGTTCTCGGCGGCCGCGAGATATGGCTGAGCGTGCACGCGGCACGGCAGGGAAAATACCGCGATCGGAACGGCAACGACCGCGCCAATCCGGACGAGCCCGCGCACTGATTGTCATCGGCGCGTCATGGTCTTGTCGTCGGCTGCGTCAGCAACTTTCTGAATTTGGTGTGCGTGCCGCCACATCGCGCTACAATGGTGCAGACGACGAAATGCGATCCGATGGCAGTCCAAGAATATCGAGGTGACGGAGCAGCGGCGACCGCCGCTTTGCGCCGGTTCCGCCGAGCGCGCCTCGTGTTGCTGACCGCGGCCCTCGTCTTTACGGCCTTGGTTCCAGTTGCAGGTCTTGGCGCGGTACCGGCGTTGATCGGGTTTGCCGCCGTGGCGGCTGCGGTGCTGATACGGGAGGCAAGCGTTCCGGGCAGGGGCGAAGCCGCGCCACACGCCGATCGCTTGATGCCGGCAATCGTGGACCGCGCCGTGGAGGCGGTTGTATCCGACCTGCCGGATCCCACGATCGTCCTGACGCCCGAGAGCATGGTTGTGGCCTTCAACGAGAGCGCACAGGAGATCACGCCGGGAATCCTGCGTGGCGAGCCCATTTCCTTCGCTCTTCGCGTCCCCAACGTACTCGAGGCCGTTCGGGCGGTCGCGGCCAGCCGCGAAATGCGCCGCATTGAGTTCTTTCAGCGGGTGCCGACCGATCGGTGGTGGGAGGCCACCATCGCGCCGCTGGTTTTGCCGGGCGGAGCTGGTCCCGATCGCCATCTCGTCCTGCTGGCCTTGCGCGACTTGACGCCGCTGCGCCGCGTGGAAGAAATGCGGGCAGATTTCGTCGCCAATGCGAGCCACGAACTGCGCACGCCGCTTGCCTCGTTGTCAGGTTTCATCGAAACGCTGCAAGGCCCGGCGCGAAACGACCCGTCCTCGCGCGATCGCTTCCTGGCGATCATGAAGGAGCAGGCGACCCGCATGGCGCGCCTCATCGACGATCTGTTGTCGCTGTCGCGAATTGAGCAGAAGGTCCACATTCATCCCGATACCACGACCGATCTCGTGATGATCGTCCACGAGGTTGCCGACGGTTTATCGCCCCTCGCCCAAGAGCGGGACGTTGAAATCAAGATCACCGATCGCGCGCAATCGCTCGACGTTCTGGGAGATCGCGACGAACTCATTCGCGTATTCGAAAACCTGATCGAGAACGCCCTGAAATACGGCGCATCGGGCAAGCGCGTCGATATCTCGCTGGCGCGTGAACCCGCGACCGGCGAGGCGCGGGACGCCATCGTTTCGGTGAGGGATTACGGGCCCGGCATCGCCCCGGAACATTTGCCGCGACTGACCGAACGGTTTTATCGTGTCGATATCGGGGAAAGCCGCGCCCAAGGCGGCACCGGCTTGGGCTTGGCGCTTGTCAAGCACATCCTCAATCGCCACCGCGGTCGGCTGATGATCGAGAGCACGCCCGGATCGGGGGCCAGCTTTTCAGTTCGACTGCCGCTGTCGCGGGCGGGCCGTGCGGCGCATATTCTCAAATAGAATCAGATGGCTAGCGTGTCACCGCAATGTCACGCGAAAGACATACGCTGATGACTTCGATGACCTAATTGTCCTGCCGGCATGGCTGTCGGCTATGTGCTGGGGCGACGCTACGACGGTCTTAAACATGAAGTGCCGGTCTCCAAGCACGCCGCATGCGGTCATGCCGCGTTTTCGGTGAACGTAACACCGACCAACCGGGCCGGTGCAACAACGGCGCTGGGGTCCGCCGGCGCTACCCGTTTCGCACATCCATGGAGAGACCAAGTGCAAGTTGTTCGAACCCTTTCACAGGCCGTCATCGCTCTCGGTACCCTGGCAGCAGCCTCGACCTACCCGGCGGCCGCCATCGATATTTCGGGCGCTGGCGCAACCTTTCCGTATCCGATCTACGGCAAGTGGGCGGATGCGTATAAGAAAGAGACCGGCGTCGGGCTCAACTACCAGTCGATCGGTTCCGGCGGCGGGATCAAGCAAATCCAGGCCAAGACCGTCGTGTTCGGCGCGACGGACGCACCGCTCTCCGGCGACGAATTGACCAAGAGCGGCCTCGTGCAATTCCCAATGGTCATGGGGGGAATTGTGCCGGTGGTCAATCTCGATGGCGTCAGCCAAGGCAGCCTCGTCATCGATGGTCCAACGTTGGCCAAGGTATTCCTCGGTCAAGTGAAGTCGTGGGACGATCCGGCCATCAAGGCTCTTAACCCCGGCGTCACGCTGCCGCGCCAGGCCATCGTGGTGGTGCACCGTTCAGATGGCTCCGGCACGACCTTTAACTTCACGGATTATCTCGTCAAGACCAGTCCGGACTGGAAGTCGAAAGTCGGCTCGGCGGCTGCCGTCGAATGGCCGGTCGGCATCGGCGCCAAAGGCAATGAAGGCGTGGCCAACAACGTGGCGCAGACCAAAGGCTCCATCGGCTATGTTGAATACGCCTATGCCAAACAGAATAAACTCAACTTTACCAAGATGATCAACAAGGACGGCAAGACGGTCGCACCCGTCTCCGAGACGTTCCAAGCCGCAGCCGCGAACGCGGACTGGAATTCTGTCCCGGGCTATGGGGTCATCCTAACGGCCGCTGAAGCACTCAAGTTCTTTGCCTGGGCGTATGCCAAGGGCGGCAAGATGGCTGAAGAACTCGATTTCGTGCCAATGCCGACCTCAGTCGTGACCGCCGTTGAGGGCGTCTGGACCAAGGAGATCAAGGACGCGAGCGGCAAGCCGCTCTTCACGGCTGCTCATTAAATTGTTGCGATCAACCCGGAAAGGCGCCGGTGGCGCCTTTCCGGGCCTCGCGGATTATGGCCGCATCGTCCGACGGGACCGCACGGTTTCAAAAGTGCCGGGATGACGTGAGTGGCTCTCCCTGTGATGGCCGAACTTAAGGGACGGGAGCCCAAAGTGTTTGAGACGAGGAGAAAGAAATTGGCCGACATAGCGCTATCCGGGAACGCCGAAGCGTCGGTGGCGGCAACGTCTCGCACTAAAATTCTCCGCTGGTTGCGATTTGGCGATACGGCGTTTCGCCACCTGACCCGCGCCGCCGCCATACTGGTGCTGATCATTCTAAGCGGCGTTATCATTGCCCTGATCAAGGGCTCGCTGCCGGCGCTGCAGGCTTTTGGACTCAATTTCCTGATCGAGGAGCGATGGAATCCGGTCACCGAAAAATTCGGAGCCCTCGCTCCGATTTACGGCACGCTGGTGACGTCGTTCATTGCAATGCTGATCGCGGTCCCGCTCGGGTTGCTGATCGCGTTATTTCTCACCGAATTGTGCCCGATGTGGCTGCGTCGACCGATCGGCATTGCGATCGAGCTGCTCGCCGGTATCCCCAGCATCATCTACGGCATCTGGGGCTTGTTCGTATTTGCCCCGTTCCTGCAGCGCACGCTGCAACCAGCCTTGATCGACTCCTTCGACAACGTGCCGTTCCTTGGGGCGTTGTTCGCAGGGCCGCCGTACGGGATCGGCATTCTTACAGCGAGTCTCATTCTCGCCATCATGGTGCTGCCGTTCATTACTTCGATTTCGCGCGACGTCTTCGAGGCGGTGCCGCCTGTTTTGAGGGAAGCCGCCTACGGCGTCGGCTGCACAACCTGGGAAGTGGTGTGGCATGTGGTGCTTCCCTTTGCGCGCGTTGGTGTCATCGGCGGCGTCATGCTCGGTCTCGGCCGCGCGCTCGGCGAGACCATGGCGGTGACTTTCGTCATCGGCAATGCCCACAAAGTTTCGGCATCGATCCTGGCGCCCGGCACCACGATCTCCGCTACTATCGCCAACGAATTCACCGAAGCGGTGGGCGACCTCTATACCTCGTCGCTGATTGCACTGGGGCTGATCCTGTTCGTGATCACCTTCATTGTGTTGGCAGCCGCGCGTTTCTTGCTGTTGCGGCTCGAAAAGCGGGTGGGGTGAACATGGACCGTTACGGCTGGCGCCGTCTGCGCAATACGATCGTCATCACATTGTCGATCGGCGCCACAGTATTGGGACTGGGGTGGCTCGTATTGATCCTGGGCTCGTTGGTTTACGAAGGAGTGAGCGGCCTGTCGCTGGCGGTATTCGCGGAAATGACACCGCCGCCCGGCGCCGACGGCGGCTTGCTCAACCCCATCATCGGCAGTTTGATGCTGACTGTCCTGGCGATTTTGATCGGCACGCCAATCGGCATGCTGGCCGGAACCTATATGGCGGAATACGGGAAAGCCGCCATGCTTACCGTCGTGGTGCGCTTCATCAACGACATCCTTCTGAGCGCCCCTTCGATCGTCGTCGGCCTTTTCGTCTATGAAATTATGGTCGCCCCGATGGGACATTTTTCCGGATGGGCCGGCGCGGTCGCGCTCGCGCTGATCGTAATCCCGGTTGTCGTGCGGACGACCGAGGACATGCTTTCTCTCGTTCCGCGGGAATTGCGCGAGGCTGCGACCGCGCTCGGGTTGCCGCGCGCCTACGTGGTCCGCTACGTCTCCTACCGGGCGGCCCGCGCCGGCATCATCACGGGCGTATTGCTGGCCATCGCCCGGATCAGCGGCGAAACGGCGCCGCTGCTGTTCACCGCGCTCAACAATCAGTTCTTCAGTACAAACCTCAACGCGCCGATCTCCAGTCTTCCGGTCGTGATCTTCCAGTTCGCCCTGAGCCCCTACGCGGACTGGCAGAAGCTCGCCTGGATCGGCGCCTTGATCATCACCTTCGCGGTGCTCGCCTTGAGCATCACCGCGCGCGCGCTCTCAGCGTCAAGGACATCGTCATGAGTTCGATTGCCGGCATCAGTCACACGGTCCAATCACCGGTCCCGACCGTCGTGGGTCGATCTGCGAATGACGCCGGCAAGCTCGCCGAGAAGATCCTCATTCGGAATCTGAATTTCTACTATGCGGACAACAAGGCCCTCAAATCCATCAATGTCGCCCTCTACGATCGCAAGGTTACGGCCTTCATCGGCCCGTCCGGCTGCGGAAAATCCACGCTGCTGCGCATCCTCAACCGCATCTACAGCCTTTACCCCCATCAGCGGGCGGAGGGCGACGTGCTGCTTGACGGCGCGAATATCCTTGATCCCGGCCAGGACCTCAATCTCCTGCGCGCCCGCGTCGGCATGGTGTTCCAGAAGCCGACCCCGTTTCCGATGTCGATTTACGAAAACATCGCGTTCGGGGTGCGGCTGTTCGAGAACGTGCCGCGTGCGGAAATCGATGAGCGTGTGCAGTCGGCCTTGCGGCGCGCCGCGATCTGGGATGAGGTCAAGGATAAGCTGCACGCGAACGGGCTCAGCCTGTCGGGCGGTCAGCAGCAGCGGCTTTGCATTGCCCGCACCGTGGCGCTGAAGCCTGAAGTCATCCTGCTGGATGAGCCGTGTTCGGCGCTCGACCCGATTTCCACCGCCAAAATCGAGGAACTGATCGACGAGTTGAAGGACGACTACACGATTGCGATCGTCACTCACAATATGCAGCAAGCCGCTCGCGTGTCCGACTACACGGCATTCATGTATCTTGGCGAATTAGTCGAGTTCGACACCACAAGCAAGATGTTCACAACGCCGGGCGACCGGCGCACGCAGGACTATATCACGGGCCGCTTCGGTTGACCCGCTGGTGGGTCGACTGCCCCCTCCCAACGCTCCCCCGCAAGCGGGGGAAGGCTAGCGAGGGGCGAACTGACGACGAAGGAGCGCACAGGAATTGGCCATCATGATGGAGCATACGATCAAGGCATTCGATGCCGACCTTCAGGAGTTGGCGCGGATGATCGCCGAGATGGGGGGGCTTGCGGAGCGCCAGATCGGCGACGCGCTGGACGCCCTCAATCGACACGACGCGGAATTGGCGCGCGGCGTCCTCGCGGCCGACACGAGGATCGACGCGTTGCAGCGCGAGATCGAAGAAAAGGCAATCCTGACGATCGCGCGGCGTCAGCCCATGGCGGTTGACTTGCGCGACATCGTCGGGGCGCTGCGGGTCTCCAACGATCTCGAGCGCATCGGCGACCTTGCCAAGAATATCGCCAAGCGGGTCGAGGTCGTCGAAAGCGAGCTCAGCCTGCAAAAAGTGATGCGCGGGGTTGAGCACATGACCGAGCTGGTGCTGACCCAGATCAAGGACGTGCTCGACGCCTTTGCGAGGCGCGACGTCGCCAAGGCGGTGCAAGTGTGGCGCAGCGATGAGGAGGTCGACGCGGTGAACAACTCGTTGTTCCGCGAACTCCTTACCTACATGATGGAGGATCCGCGCAACATAAGCGTTTGCATCCATCTCTTGTTCTGCGCCAAGAACATCGAGCGCATGGGCGACCACGCGACCAACGTCGCCGAGACGATCTACTACATGGTCGAAGGCCATGCTCTTACTGAAGAGCGCCCCAAGGGCGACACTACCAGTTCGACAAATATTCCCTATTTGAATGAACGATGACCCGCCATCCGTGCGAGAAAACATCATGACGGCCCGCATCTTGATTATCGAGGACGAGGAACCGCTGACGCTGCTGCTTCGCTACAACCTGGAGGCAGAAGGCTACGCCGTCGATTCCGCTGTCCGCGGCGACGAAGCAGATCTCAAGCTCAAGGAGAATGCTCCCGATCTCGCACTGATTGACTGGATGTTGCCCGGGCTGTCAGGAATAGAACTAATCAGGCGATTGCGCGCCCGTCCCGAAACCCAGTCCTTGCCCATCATCATGCTCACGGCGCGCGGCGAAGAGACCGAACGCGTGCGCGGGCTCGCGACCGGCGCCGACGACTATATCGTCAAGCCGTTTTCGGTGCCGGAATTGCTGGCGCGTATCCGCGCCCTTCTGCGGCGTACCAAGCCGGAGCGCGTCGCCGGCGTGCTGGAGGCCGGCGACATCGAGCTTGACCGCGAAAAGAAACGCGTCGCCCGGGCCGGCCGCGATATTTCACTGGGGCCGACGGAATTCCGCCTGCTTGAATTCCTGATGGAGAATCCGGGACGTGTTTTCTCGCGCGAGCAACTCTTGGATCGCGTCTGGGGCCGCGATGTGTATATCGACGAACGCACGGTCGATGTCCACGTCGGACGTCTGCGCAAGGCGCTCAACCGTGGGCGTGCCGTCGACCCGATCCGCACCGTCCGCGGCGCCGGCTATGCGCTCAACGACCGCTTCGTCAAGAACTCTTGATGCCTGCCCCGTTGGTAGCCCGGATAGAGCCACCGGGTCCGGCCTGAGCCTGCCATCGGGCCGGCCAAAGGCCGGACCCGGTGGCTCCATGCGGGCTACCAACGGGGGAAGGGTAGAGTGGCCCTCACCCGCCTACGAGGCGCGCCGATCCCTGCGCCGATCAGCGGCCGGCTGATAGGCGATCCGGGAATGGTATCCGCAATAGGGCAGACCCTCGATGGTCTTACCGCCGCAAAAGAAGAAATCTGACGAGCTTGGGTCGCCGATCGGCCAATGGCACTTGCCTTCGGTCAGTTCGAGGATCGAACAGCGTTGTCCGATCGGAACGATATTTTCGATCAGTGCGGGTTCGGGCTCGAGTTCCGGCTCATAAGAATGCAACGGAGCAAGAGCCGTGTTGCCACGAATGCCAGGCCGCGCAATTCGCATGAGCGTGCCATGGGACCGCGGCTTGCGCTGGCGTGGCATCGAGGCCGATGGATTCTTGGCGCGCCCGGACAGACCGAGCCGATGCACCTTTCCGATCACCGAATTGCGGGAAATGCCGCCAAGCTCCGCCGCAATCTGGGAAGCCGACAATCCATCGCTCCACAGCTTCTTGAGGAGTTCCACGCGATCGTCCGTCCAGTTCATGGCTTTACCATCCTTGGCACCCGAGCAGCCGCCCGGCAGAATCCGAACCCGCCCGCCGGACAGCCCAAAGCTGCCGTCGGAGACGCCTCGCCGCAAAAAAGCAGAAAACCGTCCGCCGCACGAACTCCCGCCGCACGAGATATCGTATCAGCGTCTCATAACGCTACTATATGGGGTGACTCTCCTGCAAGAGTCGCCACTTGGCTCCGTCCACATGTTCGATCCTTGTTGGGGCCTAAACGGGCTAGTCATCCACAACAGATATCAAGGTCGCTGGGAATGCACCGCGTTGGAAGGGTGCCGCCGGTACTCAAATGCCTACGGAGAGCATGCGCGAGGGTCGTTGACAGATGGCTCGCTCGCAATACATTGTAGCTCGTGCCGCCCAGAGAGGCGGCACATTTTGTTTTGCGCGCCCCCAAACCTAACCCTCCCCGCAGGCGAGGACGGTTGTCGGGATGCCAACCCCATCAATAAGAACGAGCCCCGTCGTGAATTCCCATCTGTTGCCAGCCTATGCACGAGTCGACCTGGCCTTTGAGCGGGGCGAGGGCCCCTGGCTGTTCACGACCGATGGTGACCGCTATCTCGATTTTACCGCCGGTGTGGCGGTCAACGGACTTGGCCATGCCCATCCGCATCTCGTCGCGGCGCTGGCCGCCCAAGCCCAAAAAGTTTGGCATGTGTCAAATCTGTTCCGGATTCCCGAAGCCGAGCGGCTGGCGGAGCGATTGTGCGCCGAGACCTTCGGGGACCTTGTTTTCTTCTGCAATTCCGGCGCCGAGGCGATGGAGTGCTGCATCAAGGTGGCGCGTAAGTACCAATACGCGACCGGGCGGCCCGAACGCCACCGGTTCATCACCTTCGAGGGCGCGTTCCATGGGCGCACGCTGGCGACGCTCGCGGCCGGGGGCCAGAAGAAATATTTGGAAGGTTTCGGTCCGGTCGTCGACGGCTTCGATCAGGTGCCGTTCGCCGATCTCGACGCGGTTAAGAAGGCAATCGGGCCGGAGGTCGCCGCGATCCTGATCGAGCCGATCCAGGGCGAAGGCGGCGTACGAGTGGCGCCGACGCCGTTTCTGAGTGCGCTACGCGAGCTGTGCGATCGGCACGGCCTGTTGCTCGTCTTCGACGAAGTTCAGACCGGGGTCGGGCGCACCGGCAGCTTCTTTGCTTACCAGCGCTGCGGCGTTGCGCCCGACGTGATGGGCATCGCCAAATCGATCGGCGGCGGGTTCCCGCTGGGGGCCTGCCTCGCCACCGCGGAAGCCGGCAAGGGGATGACGGCCGGCACCCATGGTTCCACCTTCGGCTTCAACCCGTTGGCAATGGCGGCCGGTAACGCGGTGCTCGATGTTGTCTTGGCCCCGGGGTTTCTCGACAAGGTCCGCCGGAGTGCGATCCTGTTCCGCCAACGGCTCGCCGAGATCAAGGACCGGCATCCTGCGGTTGTCGCGGAGGTACGCGGCGAAGGTCTGTTGCTGGGGCTTGTCGCCGCGTGCCCGAACGGCGAATTGGTGGAAGCGATGCGCGCCGAGAAATTGCTGGCCGTCGCGGCCGGAGACAACGTGGTGCGGTTGCTGCCGCCGCTGATCATCGAAGAGCCCGAGATTGCCGACGCCATAGACCGGATCGATCGTGCCGCCGCACGAGTCGAACGCGCGCAGCGCGAAAAGCAGCGGGACGACAAGGAGGCCGCCAAGGTGCACTCGTGAGCGCCAAGCCTCGCCATTTTCTCGATTTGATCGATATTGCGCCGAGCGACCTTCGCGCCATCATCGAGGACAGCCGCGCCATGAAACGGCGTGGGCGCGGCCATGCCGAAGAGGCAATTGCCGGCAAGGTGCTGGCAATGATCTTCGACAAGCCGTCGACTCGCACGCGGGTTTCTTTCGACGTGGCGATGCGCCAGCTTGGCGGCCAGACTACGGTGCTGACCGGCCAGGAGATGCAACTCGGACGCGGCGAGACCGTCGCCGATACGGCGCGCGTGTTGTCGCGCTATGTCGACGCCATCATGATCCGCACGCTTGATCACGAGATGCTGACGGAGCTGGCCCGCCACGCAACCGTCCCGGTCATCAACGGGCTGACGCGGCGCTCCCACCCGTGCCAGATCATGGCGGACGTGATGACTTTCGAGGAGCACCGCGGCTCGATCCGGGGTCGCAAGGTGGCGTGGACCGGGGACGCCAACAACGTGCTTACATCCTGGGTGCATGCGGCGTATCAATTTGAGTTCGAGCTTGCGATTGCAGCGCCTGCGGAACTGGCTCCCAAGAAGCCGCTGCTCGACTGGATCAGATCCACGGGCGCCGCCATTTGCATCGAGGAGGACGCCGAACGCGCGGTCGCCGAGGCGGATTGCGTGGTGACCGACACCTGGGTATCGATGGGAGACCGTGGCGGCGAGCGCCGACACAACCTACTTAAGCCTTACCAGGTCAACGCCCGGCTGATGAAAAGAGCAAAACCCGAGGCCATATTCATGCATTGCCTCCCGGCCCATCGGGGTGAGGAAGTCACCGATGAAGTCATTGACGGACCGCAGTCCGTGGTCTTCGACGAGGCCGAAAACCGCCTTCATACCCAGAAGGGCATCCTGGTCTGGTGTTTCAATACGGGTCGGCCGTAATGCCCTCGGAGGGCCCTTCGCGTGCGCCCGCTGACCTCGCGGCCGACGACACAATTCTTCCGTTCGAAGTCGCGGCTCTTGACCTGCGCGGCAGGGTGGTCCGGCTGGGGCCCGCGCTCGACGACATTCTCAGCCGCCACGCCTATCCGGCATCGATTTCCAAGCTGCTCGGCGAAGCAATCGTTTTGACCGTTCTGCTCGGTTCTTCGCTCAAATTCGACGGTCGTTTCATCCTGCAGACCAAGACCGATGGCCCAGTGCGCATGATTGTGGTCGATTATCGCAGCCCCGGAAAGGTGCGGGCCTGCGCCCAGTTCGATCCGGCGGTTCTCGGCGGCGTGGCCCCCTCCCCTCCCTCCCCCGCAAGCGGGGGAGGGAGGGGAGGGGGTATGCTGGCGGGCGATCTTTTGGGCCGCGGCCACCTTGCGATGACGATCGATCAGGGGGCGGACATGAGCCGCTATCAGGGTCTCGTTGCCCTTACGGGCGGCAGCCTCGAGGAGGCCGCGCATGAATACTTCCTGCGCTCCGAGCAGATCCCAACCAAGGTGCGACTTGCCGTGGCCGAAGAGTTGCGGGGTGGCGGCGGCGGCCCGCATCACCGCTGGCGCGCCGGCGGCATGCTGTTGCAGTTCCTGCCGAAGAAGGTTGAACGCATGCGCGGGCCGGATCTCGACCCCGGAGATGCGCCGGAAGGCACTGCGGCCCATGCGGTGCCGGTGGACGACGCCTGGATCGAAGGCCAGAGTCTGATCGCCACCGTCGAAGACATCGAGTTGATCGATCCCGACCTATCGAGCGAACGACTGTTGTACCGGCTTTTCCACGAACATGGGGTGCGGGTATTCAAGCCTTCAGGGGTCGAAGCGAAGTGCTCGTGCTCGCGCAACAGCGTCATCAACATGCTGAAAAGCTTTTCCAAGGATGACCGCGATCACATGATCCAAGATGGCATCATCTCGGTCACCTGCGAGTTCTGCAGCACAAAATACGTCTTTGCGCCCGGCGAGGTGGGAGTCGTGGAGGAAGGGTGAGTTCTCGGATTGGGCTGCCGTAACACGACGGGCTGTCCGCCGATGGCCCTGATCGAATGCTGGTGTTACGCCGCGCTCTGAGTCTCCTTGGCATGGGCGAGGCACGTCAACCTCTGGGGCGCGTTCCGATGAATGGAATCACCTCTCGGGTGTTCAGCTAAAAAGACGTGGATGGCCGGGACAAGCCCCACCATGACTCCGGATAGATGGTTCAATATGACCGGAACGCCCGCCAGACGGGACGGGGGCGGCAAGGATGGAACGGCTTGCCACTTGGATTCGAAAGGACCTATGCGGCCAACCGACGGCCGGGCCTGATGCGGCTCGCGAGCACCTTGTCGATGCGGCGCCCGTCAAGATCGACCACCTCGAACCGCCAGCCCCTCACCTCCAGATGGTCGCCTGTTTTCGGGATGCGCTGGAGGTGGGCCAGCACGAAGCCTGCGACCGTCTCGTAGCCTCGCTGTTTGGGTAGGGGGATGCCAATTCTGTCGGCCATCTCATCAACAGGCATCGCGCCAGACAGGAGCCATGATCCGTCCTCCCGTTCGGTCGCATAGGGCACAGCACCGATGGTATCGGACTTGAATACGCCTGCGATGGCTTCGAGGATGTCGGCTGGTGTCACCACGCCTTCGAAGATGCCGTACTCGTCATAGATTAGTGCCATCGGCACTGCGGCTTCACGCAGAATGCTGAGGGTGTCGAGTGCATCCATTGTGTCTGGAATGATCGGCGCCTTGCGGGCGTGCGTGCGGATGTCGAACGCCTTGCCGCCGAGAATTCCCGCTAGGATCTCCCGTGTTTGCACGACACCGATCAAGGCATCCGGCGAGCCTTCGCCGACAGGCAAACGCGAACGTGGTGTCGTGATCAAGCGCTCCTTGATCTCGGTTTCGGATACCGTGATATCGATCCAATCAACGTCCGTTCGAGGCGTCATCAGGCCGACGACCGTGCGGTCAGCGAGCCGCATCACTCCGGCAATCATTTGCTGCTCGCCCCTCTCGATCACACCAGCCGATTCGGCTTCCGCGATGAGGGCCGTGATTTCCTCGTCTGTCACTCGCGTCTCAGTCGCGGTTGACTGGCCAAGCAGGCGGAACACAAAACGCGTCGACTCGTCTAGCAGCCACACGGCAGGAGCAGCGATCTTTGAGAATGTCGTCATCGCCGTGGCCACGGCGCAGGCGATGCCTTCGGCATTGCGCAGCGCCAGGTTTTTCGGCACCAATTCGCCGACGATGACGGAGAGATAGGTGATGACGACAATCACGACACCGTAGCCGAGTGGCCCTGCAACGGTTTCGGGAACTCCAGCACTCTTGAAGGCATTCGCGGCGTAGACGCCGAACGTCTCGCCCGAGTAGGCGCCGTTGATGATGCCGATCAAGGTGATGCCGATCTGGACGGCCGAGAGGAAGCGACCAGGATCGGCAGCAAGCGCAAGTGCCCGATCGGCGCCCTTGCGGCCAGAGGCAGCGAGGGCCTTGAGGCGGGGGTGTCGAGCCGACACGACAGCCAGCTCCGAAAGCGCAAACAGGCCATTGAGGAGGATGAGGGCGACGATGATGAGCAGTTCAGTCACGGTATTCGCGCGGCCAGAGGGTCGCGTCTTGGCCACTCCTTGCTTGTCGGAAGGCCCGATTTATAACGGCCATTGCCGTTACGTTCAATGCGTCCGGGTCGTAACGCCCGGTGGTATTGGCGGGTTCCACCAGCTCAGGGATTGCACCGAGCATCCGATAGAGCCAAAGGCGGCGCCGCATCCGGGCTAAACTAATTGATCGTGCGCTTTGCGTGCGGACTGTCGAGCGAAAACGCCGGGATCTCGATGTCAAAGCGCTCGCCGTCAAGGGTGACCATCCCATAGGTGCCGGCCATGAATCCGGACGGGGTAGGCAACGGAACACCGCTGGTATATTCGAACGCCGCTCCGGGCTCGAGCACCGGTTCCTCGCCGACGACGCCGGCGCCTCGTACTTCCTGCTTTTGCCCGACACCGTCGGTGATGACCCAATGACGCGTCTTGAGCTGGACCGTCCTATCCCCACCGTTTCTAATCTCGATCGTATAGGCCCAGAAGTAACGGCTCTCCTCGCTTGACGAGCGCTCCGGCATGAAGCGTGGTGACACGGTTACCGCAATATTGCGTGTTACGGCCTGATACATGGGAACCTCGTCCACAAAACGTCGAAATGGTCGGGCATCCGTTGCAGACAGTCAACAAAAGTGCCTCGACCTGAAGCCACCGTCGTCCGGCGGCCTCATACTATGGTCGTATTGTGTCGAGCCCGATGGGTCCCTTGTGTGATTGAGGCAATGGTCTCACTTGTGAACCAATTTACTCCATCGCGAGTCATCTCGGCGCCATCCGCTGAAGGAAGCGTCATGTCGTTACCTAAGCCCGGCGACCGGGACCTGCGGCTCGACTTGTTCCGCGGCCTTGCGCTGTGGCTTATTTTCCTCGACCACATCCCCTCGAACGTCGTCAACTGGGTGACTATCCGGAATTACGGCTTTTCAGACGCCACCGAGATCTTCGTTTTCATTTCTGGTTACACGGCTGCGTTCGTGTACGGCCGCGCGATGCGCGAGCAAGGCACCCTGGTGGCGGGCGCCCGCATCCTCAAGCGAGCATGGCAAGTTTACGTGGCTCACATCTTTCTGTTTGCGATCTATACGGCTGAAATTTCCTACGTCGCTCACAGTTTCGAAAATCCACTTTATCACGAGGAAATGGGCATTTTCGACTTTCTTCAGCAGCCAGACATCACGCTGGCCCAGGCGATGCTGTTGAAATTCAAGCCCGCAAACATGGATGTCCTTCCCCTTTACATTGTGCTTCTGGCCGGATTCCCGCCGCTGTTGTGGCTGTTGCTCCGGGCGCCTGCCGTCGCGCTGGGAGCTTCGGTATTACTTTACGTGCTGACGCTGTATTTCGATTGGAACATTCCGGCCTACCCGAACGGGAACTGGGTTTTCAATCCGTTCGCGTGGCAGATGCTGTTTGTTTTCGGCGCCTGGTGTGCCCTCGGCGGCGCCAAGCAACTATCAGCCGTAATTGTCTCTCCAATTACAGCCGTGGTTGCGATCGTGTATCTCGCGTTCGCATTGTTCATCGTGTTGACGTGGTACATGCCTAGCCTCAACGCACTGGTGCCGCAGGGGTTGGAAGATTGGATGTATCCGATCGACAAGACCAATCTGGACGTGCTGCGATTTCTTCATTTCCTCAGCTTGGCGGTGCTCACGGTCCGGTTGGTGCCGAGCGACTGGCCCCTGCTGCGGTCCCGGTGGTTGTTTCCAGCCGTAGTGTGCGGCCAGCATTCCCTGGAGATTTTCTGCCTGGGGGTATTCCTATCCTTTGCGGCGCATTTTGCCATGGTGGAGATCAACCAGGGCGTCGGCATGCAGATTGCCATGAGCCTGTGTGGCATCGCCATAATGTTTGCGACAGCCGGCCTCATTTCGTGGTACAAAGGCATAGAAGGACGAAGTCCTCGATCGCGACCTGGTCCACCAGGCACCACCCTCGTGGGAGGAGGGGTATGAGACCGATCGTCATTGCCGTGCTGTGCGCTTTGTGCGCCAGCGTGGCTATTGCCAAGGAAGGCAATGAGTGCATCGTCGCGGCTGGTACGGTTGCGCCGGATTTTGGCCTGCCTAACGTAGCCCGGGCGCTTGCCAAGCACAGACTCGATATTGTCGTCATCGGCAGTGCGTCCTCGGAACTCAATGGTCCGGCGGGGACCAACATCGCTTATCCGACCTGGTTGGAGGCGACGTTGCGCCGCCTCTTGCCCGGTGTGGCCGTGAAGGTCACGACCTACGTGCGGGCCAGGGAGACGGCGCCGGAAATGGAAGCCAAGCTTCCGCGCATCATCGCCGAATCCGCACCCGCACTGGTGATCTGGCAGACCGGCACGGCGGACGCTATTCGCGGAGTCGATCCCGAAGAATTTCGCGTCGCCCTCGACGACGGCGTCGACAAGCTGCGGGCCGGCGATGCCGATGTGATATTCATGAATATGCAGTACAGCCCGCGCACGGAGGCCATGCTGGCGATCGCCGCGTATGCCGAAGCGATGCGCTTTGTCTCGCTCAAGCGGGAGGCGGTGCTGTTCGACCGCTTCACCATCATGAGGCGCTGGAACGAGAGCGGCGTATTCGATCTGTACGGAGCAACACGAACGACCAATGTGGCCGAACGGGTCCATGACTGCCTGGGGCGGCTGTTGGCGGATGTCGTCGTGGCCGGCGCGAAATTGGCGCCCGTCGTCAGCAGAGGCACGGACTAGCCGTGAGCCATCCCCTTCGCTTTTTGGCGCGCTTCGCCATGGCCGGCCTGGCGGCGACGGGGCTTTGGGCGCCGTTGTCGGCGCGGGCGGATGATCGCGCGTACGTGTGCAGCGACAATGCCCATTTGGGGCGGCTTTCTGCGCCGCTGGCTCGGATGCGGCGGCTCGTTGCCGCCGGACGACCTGTAACCATAATGGCCCTCGGCTCGTCGTCGACTGCGGGCGCGGGCGCCAGCACCCCGGCGGCATCATATCCGGCGCGTCTTGAGGTCGAACTGCGCAGCCGTTTCCCGGGGGTCGCCATCACGGTGCTGAACCGTGGCGTCAACGGCGAAGAGGCCGGCGACATGCTGGCGCGGTTTGACCAGGCCGCTGCAGACGACAAGCCCGATGTGGTGTTGTGGCAGGTCGGTACCAACTCGGTGTTGCGCGAGCATCCAATCGGCCCGATTGACCGGCTCATCATTGAGGGCCTCGCGCGAATGAAGACGCTTGGCACCGACGTGGTGCTGATCGATCCGCAATTTGCCCCGAAGGTGCTTGCGAAGCCCGACGTGAAAAGCATGGTGAGCATCATTGCGGCGGCATCCACCAGCCGCGGCGTCGACCTGTTTCCGCGCTTCGCGGTGATGAGGGAATGGCACGACGCGGCCGCGATTCCATTCGAAGCGTTCCTCTCGCCGGACCTGCTGCACATGAACGACTGGGGCTACGCGTGTTTTGCCAAGCTGCTCGCAGCCGCCATCGCAGAAGCGGCGATGCGACCGGTCGTGGCTGCCGGCACGATAACGCCGAAATAGCCGATACGTCTGTTTTTCGTTCCCCCAGCCTCGCGCTTAGATCGCGTTGAATCACCTACCGCGTCGTCGCCGGGACAAGCTCGGCCACGGACACGGCAGAGACCGCGGCTGTCACACCTTTTCGAGAGCCACTGTCAGGTCCGCAGCGATATCGTCGGGGTGCTCAAGCCCGACCGAGAGCCTCACCAGTCCATCGCTGATGCCGAGTTCGGCGCGTGCCGCCGGGGTCAGCCGCTGGTGGGTCGTGGTCGCCGGATGGGTGATGAGGCTCTTGGCATCGCCAAGATTGTTGGTGATGTGCACGAGCTTCAAAGCATTGAGAAAACGGAATGCGCCCGACTTGCCGCCCGCCACCTCGAAAGCGACCAGGTTCGACGCGCCGCGCATTTGCTTTTTGACCGTCGCCGCCTGAGGATGGTCAGCGCGGCCCGGATAGATGAGCCGGATGATCTTGGGATGGCCGGCGAGCAGGTCCGCGATTGCGGCTGCACTTTGGGTTTGCCGTGCCACCCGCAGCGGCAGCGTCTCCAGACCTTTGAGGAGCACCCAGGCATTGAACGGGGACATTGCAGGTCCGGTCTGGCGCAGCAGGTTATGGATATTATCCTGAATGAACTTTTCCGATCCGAGGATAATGCCGCCAAGACAACGGCCCTGGCCGTCGATGTGCTTGGTGGCCGAATAGACGACGCAGTCAGCGCCGAGCGGCAGCGGCGACTGGTAGATCGGAGTCGCGAACACATTGTCCACCACGAGCCGGGCCCCGGCCTCGTGCGCGATCGCCGCAATCGCAGCGATATCGAGAACATCGAGCGTCGGATTGGTGGGGCTTTCGAGAAAGAACACCTTAGTATTCGGCCGCACGGCGGCGCGCCACTCATCGAGATCAAGCCCATTAACGAGAGTCGAGGCGACGCCGAACCGCGGCAGGAATTCCTCGACTACCCAGCGGCACGAGCCAAACAGCGCCTTGGCGGCAACCACGTGATCACCCGCCTTTACCTGGCCGATGATGGCATTGTGGACCGCCGCCATGCCGGTCGCGGTAGCGCGCGCCGCCTCGGCCCCTTCGAATGCAGCCATGCGGGTCTCCAACATGTGCACCGTGGGGTTCGAAAACCGCGAATACTGGTAGCCCGGATCGGCGCCCGTGAAGCGGGCCTCGCATTGCTCGGCGCTGCCGTAAACAAAGCCCTGGGTGAGGAACAGCGCCTCAGAGGTTTCGCCGAACTGCGAACGCAGGGTGCCGGCATGAACGAGCCGCGTTTCAGGGTGCAGGTTGCGGGACACGGACATCTGGGCCTCCTTTGGGCCAACAAAAAACCCGGCCGAGGGAACTTTCCCAAGGGCCGGGTACGCGTCCCCGGCCTTTTAGCTATTTATTTAACGTGGCTGCAAGCCGGCCGGCTCAAATGACCACGGGATAACGACGCTCATAAGCGCCGGGAGCCTTTCCGTCAAGCCGGTCATCGGATAAAGCGGAACCTTCCGTAGCCCGCATGGAGCCACCCGGGTCGGTGGCTCCATGCGGGCTACAGCGAACCTGGACGCCGCCCCGTGTCGCTGAGTTTGCGTGCCGACGAAAAGGGAATCTTGCCGGATCGCCTGATTGCGACGCTCGTCAAGACCGGCGTCGTCATCCCTGCTGGCGCGCTCGATGAGAATCAGATCCAGCCTGCGAGCATTGACCTGCGCCTCGGCGAGATCGCCTACCGCGTCCGGGCAAGCTTCCTGCCGGGGCCGGATTCCACCGTGGGGGAGCGCATCGACGAATTGAAGCTGCACGAGATTCCGCTCGGAGACGGCGCGGTGCTGGAGACCGGCTGCGTCTACATCGTGCCCCTGATGGAGAGCCTATCTTTGCCGCCGGACATCGCAGCCTCCGCCAATCCGAAAAGCTCGACCGGCCGGCTCGACGTCTTCACTCGGGTGATCGCCGACCAGACACGAGGATTCGACCGCGTTGATGCCGGCTACCATGGTCCGCTTTACGCCGAGATCAGCCCACGCACCTTCCCGGTGCTGGTGCGGGAGGGGTCACGTCTGTCGCAGCTTCGGTTTCGCCGCGGGAATGCGGTGCTGACGGACGACGCGCTTGCGGCACTGCACAGCCGCGAGCGCCTCGTCGACAGCGAAGCTCCCGATCTGTCCGAAGGGGTTCCGGTCGGCGTCGATCTGGTCGGCTTCGGCCCCGACAAATTCATCGGTTACCGCGCCAAGCGCCATACCGCCGTCATCGACGTCGATCGCCGCGCCAACTACGATATCGGGGAATTCTGGGAGCCCATCCGGGCACGGCACGACCGCAGCCTGATTCTTGATCCGGACGAGTTCTACATCTTGGCCTCCAAAGAAGCCGTCCAGGTGCCGCCCGATTACGCCGCCGAAATGGTTCCGTTCGATCCGCTGGTGGGTGAATTCCGCGTCCACTACGCCGGCTTCTTCGATCCAGGCTTCGGCTACGCGGGCGCCGGCGGGCGAGGCTCGCGCGCGGTGCTGGAGGTGCGGTCCCACGAGGTGCCGTTCATCATCGAGCACGGTCAGATCGTCGGCCGCTTGGTCTACGAACACATGCTGGCGCGACCCGACGCCCTCTATGGCCGCGGCATCGGATCAAATTACCAGGCACAGGGCCTGAAGCTGTCCAAGCATTTCCGCGGGTAAGTCGACCTGCCGATTCGGGATTCCTGGGAGTAGATCGCGGCCTGAGAGTCTGCTATTCAGCTTGGCCGAAATTCGAGTGCCAAGCCGTCGACAGCCATCTGGATCGTACGCTTAAATGCATGAGACTGTTGACGTTTGCGGGCGTAGTTCAATGGTAGAACGGCAGCTTCCCAAGCTGCATACGAGGGTTCGATTCCCTTCGCCCGCTCCAGAATTCCCACCAATAGCTGCATGCATTCCGACAAAATGCCGGAACCTGTGTTCGCACCGGCGAGTCGCCGACTGGCGCCGGGGATTTTTTGCCAAATCCCGCACCCGCGTGATCACCGCGCTTATCGAACAACCGTGCGATTAGCGTTAAGTCGGGCCGTGATAATTCCGTATCGTTAATCCTTGATCCATAACATCCCGCAGCAGGCAAAACAAAATAGCGCCCGCCAGGTCGGAAAGTGGGGGGCAGCGCGTGCAGCTCGGCGACAATGACGGTTACCACCTTCCTGCGAGTTAACTCTTCCCGCCAAGGTTAACGGGCCGGCACGACCGGAGGAGCCTCATTTCACCCTTGCTGGTTGTTTTTTGCCTTTTTTTATGACACAATTGTACTTTATTAACAAACGTCACACACTACTTAACTATAGCCGATGTAACCAGTGGTGGGACATCATAACGAAGGCACGGATGGGGAAAAGGATAGTGGCAAAGCACCGACACACAGCGTCAGAAATCGCGACGAAGCTCGCGATGGCAGACGACATGGCGTCCCAGGGCCGCCTCCACGGCGATATTGCCAAGTCCTTGGGTATTAGCCTCATGACGTATCATCGTTGGCGAAAGGCCCGCGGTGCGTTGGCGCGCCCCGCCTCACGGCCAATGACCGATGTAGAGCGAATAGACATTTCGCCCGAGCGCGAACAGATGAGCCAAATTCGGGAGCTCCAACTCGAGAACTCACGTCTTCGCCGCTTGGTGACTGACCTCCTGCTTGAGAAGGTCAAGCTGGAGGAGGGTCTGCATCCCGTTAATCGCAGGGCACTGGCTCACCGCTAACTGCGCCCGCCCGCGACGATGCGCTCATAAGGGCGATAGCGCCCCCTCCCTACCCTCCCGCCTGCGGGGGGAGGGTAGAGAGGGGGTTGCGCGGCTCATTTAGATCATTACGCTGGCCGAACGCTCCAGGTCGAACATCACGGGACCGCACAATACCGATCAGCGCCGGGCGCGCGCCGTCTCCAAAAGTCGATTTCAGGCGCTCCGCTTACGAATCCGGAAAACCAGCACGTCGTGGTGGCGCGCCTTGTCTTCCAGGGTGTCGCCAGTCTCGCGCACAAGGTTGGGGATGTCGATTTCAGCCAGCGGATCGGTGCATTCCACCACCAAGGTTGCGCCCGGTTTCAGGCGCGACAGGGCCTTGCGGGTGCGCAACGCGGGCAAAGGACACTTGAGACCACGTAAATCGATGGTGGCGGCATCGGCGGTGTCGTTCATAGGTGTGCCGTTCCAACTCTAGACTAGCGGCGTGTGCGGTACGCCGACTACAGATGCCCCTAACCATGGCGACCGCCTTGGCGCGCTTCGAAAATCCCGCGACAAAGTAAACTTCACCGCTCCCTCGCGTCATCGAGAATCAACGCCGCGCCTTTCTCGGCGATCATCATCGTCGGCGCATTGGTATTTCCCGACGTGATCGTCGGCATCACCGAGGCGTCGATAACGCGCAGACCTTCGAGGCCCAAAACCCGCAGCCTCTCGTCGACCACCGCAGACGGATCGCTGTCGCGTCCCATCTTGGCGGTGCCCACGGGGTGAAAAATGGTGGTGCCGATATCGCCTGCGGCTTTAACGAGGCTCGCATCGTCATCGCCGACGGACGGGCCGGGCAGATATTCCTGGGGCCGGAAGCGCCGCAGCGCCGGTTGCGCCACGATGCGCCGCACGACGCGCAACGAATCGGCTGCGACGCGGCGATCCTCATCGGTCGTGAGATAGTTCGGACGGATGGCCGGCGCCGCGCCCGGGTCGGCCGAACGCAGCCGCACATCGCCGCGGCTCGTCGGCTGGATGTTGCATACGCTTGCCGTGAAAGCCGGAAAGGTGTGCAGCGGCTCGCCGAAGCGATCGAGCGACAACGGCTGCACATGGAACTGGATGTTGGCGCGCTCGCGTGACGGATCGGAACGGCTGAACAGCCCGAGCTGGGACGGCGCCATGGTCAAGGGTCCACGGCGCAGAAGCGCATATTCCAACCCCATCCCGATGCGGCCAAAGACCGAATGGTACATCGTGTTCAGCGTTTTCACGCCCGACACTCTGAATATCGCCCGCAGCTGCAAATGGTCGTGCAGGTTTTTGCCGACGCCCGGCCGGTCGAGCACCACGGGAATGCCGTGCTGGCGCAATTGCGCCGCCGGGCCGACGCCGGACAGCATCAGCAGGTGAGGCGATCCTATGCTGCCGGCGGCGAGAATAACATTGTGGCCGCGTGCATGCCGCAGCGCCCCATGTTGCCGCCACCTCACCCCGACGGCGCGGCGGCCGTCGAACGCGATGCACTCCGCCTGGCAACCGATTTCGAGGCGCAGATTGGGTGCGCTCAAAGCCGGCTTAAGAAAGCCGCGGGCCGCCGACCAGCGCCGACCGCGCTTCTGGTTGACGTGGAAAAGACCCGAGCCCTCATTGTCGCCAGTGTTGAAATCCGCAACCGGCTTGATGCCGGCTTGCATTGCGGCATCGCGAAACGCCTCAAGCAATTCCCAGCGTACCCGCTGCTGCTCGATCCGCAATTCGCCGCCCACCGCGTGGATGGCGCCGGCGCCCAGGAAATGATCCTCGTGCTGCTTGAAATAGGGCAGCACGTCGTCCCAGCCCCAGCCGGTCAGTCCAAGCTGGCGCCAATGATCATAGTCGGCCGCCTGGCCCCGCATGTAGATCATGGCATTGATGGATGATGAGCCGCCAATCACCTTGCCACGCGGGTAGTTCAGGGTGCGGCCATTGAGGCCGGCCTCAGGCTCGGTCTTGAACATCCAATCGGAGCGCGGATTGCCGATGGCAAACAGGTACCCGGCCGGGACGTGGTACCAAATCCAGTCATCACGCCCGCCGGCCTCCAGCAGCAGCACCCGGTTGACCGGGTCGGCCGAAAGCCGGTTCGCCAGCACGCAGCCGGCGGAACCGGCGCCGACGATGATGTAGTCGTAGTCGCCGTCGATTGTTTGGGCACGGCCCATGATTTCAATTGGAGCGCAAAGGCATATTGGCGCAACATCTTGGGTCTTCGTAAATGAAAAGTCTACCGCGAGGTTCACTTCGCGCGCGGCCGCGGCCTGCTGCCGCGCAAGCGGGTGAACACACGCCGCAAGAACAGCTTGATCCGCGCGGGCAATCGTTCCGGCGCCGCCTCCGTCGTCTCGGCAAGATAGAGCCCCACGGTGGTGACCCGGCCTTTGGTGACGCCGTCGACGACAAGTTGAATCGCCCCGAGCGGAAGGCGGTCCCCGACCTTCGCCTTATGGTGCATATGGGTCGCAAACAAATCCGCGAGCGTCATTGCCGTGTCGTCGGGCGCGATGGCGAGACCGTAAATTTCGCCAAGCGTGCCGAGCGTGACGTCGCCCGAAACGAAGAAATCCCCCAGGAGTTGCAGGTCAGGCGTGGCCGGCGGCGGCATGTCCACGAAAAATCGGTCGAGTGCTCGCGCTTTCTCCGGCGGGGCGAGAAAATAGGCGTAGTCACCCTCCTGAATTCCGCCGGCCTCGGCTGCAGCGAGCACATGCTGGTCGCGCACCACCAAAGTGAGCTTCGCCCACGGCGGAACGAGGCGGCGGCGCAGATAGGGGCTTTTCGCACCGATCGCGTAACCGACCAGTTCGTGCGAAAGCTGACCGGGCAGATCGAGCGCGACGCGACGCGGCGCCGGATCGCTACGCGGGAGTGCGATATGGAGACGGCGCGCCGCAATCGCAATTGTCCAGCCCTGGACCAGGAGCGAAACCAGCACCACCACGAAACCGATGTCGAAGAAGATCAGGGCGTCGCGCATGCCGACCAAGAGCGGGATCGATGCGAGGAAAATGCTGACTGCGCCGCGCAAACCGACCCACGACACGAAGGTCTTCTCACGCCATGAAAACCGGAATGGCGCGAGGCACAAAAAAACCGCCAGCGGACGGGCGAAAAACATCAACGCCGCTGCGACCGCCAGCCCCGGTATGACATGCTCAATGAGCCGCGTGGGCCAGGCCAGCAGGCCGAGCAAGACGAACATGACGATCTGGGCAAGCCACGTGGCGGCGTCGAGAAACGCGATCACGCTGCTATGCGCGCGGGTCGGCCGGTTCCCAATGATCAGCCCGGCGAGATAGACCGCAAGAAATCCGGACGCGTGCAGGGCCTGGGCGACGCCAAACACCACAAGCGCCCCGGTCGTGACCAGCGGCGCATGAAGCCCTTGCGGCAGCGCCAGCCGGTTGAGTGCGACCACGATCACGCGTCCGCCGAGGAGGCCGGCGGCCGCGCCGCCGACCGCCTGGACGGCGAGTTCGCGCAGCGCCGTGTACCAGGGTTGGTTCGCCGCGAGCGCCATTTCGACCAGCGCGACGGTGAGAAAAATTGCGAACGGATCGTTGGTGCCGGATTCGATTTCGAGGGTGGCGCCGACGCGGGGACGCAGCCTCAAGCCGCGCGCATGAATGAGCAGGAACACCGCCGCCGCATCCGTGGACGACACCACCGCCCCCACCAGGAGCGACTCGATCCAATCGAATCCAAGCAGGAGCCGCACAGCCGGCGCGGTCAGCGCCGCTGTGAGAAGAACCCCGATGGTAGCAAGCAACAGCGAAGGCGCCAGCGCACTGCGGAACGTCACCAGCCGTGTGCGCAGGCCGCCGTCGAACAGGATCAAGGCGAGCGCCACCGCGCCGACCAGATAGGTCGTACGGACGTCATCAAACTTGATCCCGCCGGGCCCGGATTCGCCGGCCAGCATGCCGACCATGAGAAAGACAAGGAGCAGGGGAGCGCCGAATCGCAGCGCAACGAGACTCGACAAGATGCCGGCCAGCACGAGAAGTGCTGCAAACATGATGGTGAGACTGACGGTGTCGAGTGCTGCCATGGGCCGTGATCAGCCAAGCGTCGGATTGATGCAACCCGTTAACGCATTGGTGACCAGAAGATCGCCTGCGGATCGTTCATGATGCAATGTGAATTCGGACGCACCGATCCTTAAGGTTCAGCGATGGATCGGGTCCCTCCACAGCACCTGCTCGGGCGGCTCGACCGGCGCAATGTCGAGATTGACGACCACCGGCTCCTGGCCGGAACGCACCAGAACGCATTCCAGCACTTCGTCCCGGCTGGCGTTGATTTCCTGGTGCGGCACGTAGGGCGGCACATAGATAAAATCGCCCGGACCGGCCTCGGCGGTGAACTCCAGCTTCTCGCCCCATCGCATCCGCGCCCGCCCCTTGACGACGAAGATGATGCTTTCGAGGTCGCCGTGATGATGGGCACCCGTCTTGGCGTTGGCATGGATCGTCACGGTGCCGGCCCAAAGCTTTTCGGCTCCTGCCCGCGCGTAGTTGATCGCCGTCGCACGCGACATCCCGGGCGTTTGCGCCGTGTTGGGATCAAGCGCATGCCCCGGGATGACCTTGACACCGTGAACCTTCCAGTCGATGAGCGCACCAGGACTGGGATCGGCGGGTTGCACCGAATGCACATGCGATTTGTCGTGATCTTGACCCATAAATCCACCAACTCTCACCGGCCCTGAAGGTACAGCGCGCTGGCCGGAACGTGGCCATTTCTTAGCCGTCAGCGCCGCAATACGCAGGCTTGCGAACTTCGGCGCCGGTCCCATCCGACGCGCTCGAGTTCCGGCTGGTCGCTCTCGGTCTGCGGGTAGCCCACACAAAAATACCCGATGAAGCGCCAGGACTGCGGAACATCGAGAATATCATTCATGCGCGCCGGGTCCAGGATCGAAATCCACCCCATGCCGATGTCCTCGGCGCGTGCCGCCAGCCACATCATCGAGATCGCCGCTACGGCGGAATATTCAGCCGTTTCCGGCATCGTCCGACGTCCGAGACCGTATCCAACGGTCGTCGCGCCGTCTGTGAACACCGCGAACTGGCAAGGTGCTTCCTCAAGCCCGGCCAATTTGAGCGCAGCGTATCTGGCCGCCTTTTCGCCCGTATAGGATTCGAGCGCGTCGGCGTTGCAGGCCTTGAATACGTCGCGCACCACCTCGCGGCGGCCGGGATCGTCAACCACGATAAACCGCCATGGCTGACACAACCCCACGGACGGCGCGAGACTTGCGATCTCAAACAGCCGCTCCAGCGTTCCGGCCGGCAAGGGATCGACACGAAAACGCCTGACATCGCGTCGCCAGAGCAAAAGATCGCGCAGGCGCGCACGGAATGTGTCGTCGAATGGCGCAAGCTCGTTCATGGCCGGGTTCCTGACGTTGCGAGTGCTGTGAGCAAAATGACGATTTCGATGATCTGTTCCAGTGCTCCGAGGACGTCTCCGGTCTGGCCGCCGATCTGCCGCATACTCAGCCAGGCCACCAAAAGCCCGGCGCATGTGGCGAGGACGAGACCGATTATGGTTGCGGCGAGCCCGAGCGCGGCAGCCAGCACCGAAACGCCCAGCAGAACCGCAACGGCGGCCGATCGCAGGGCCGGCTGCCCGGCCCGGGCCGACAGGCCGTCGAAACGGGCCGGCGGAACAAAGTGCATGAACACCGGCAGCGCCGCGCGTGCCGCGACGTGAGCCGCAATCAGCGCCGCGGCGACCGCCACGGGGCCCACCATGGCGGCGAGCGCGGTCCAGCGCAGCAGGAGCGACATGATCAGAGCGCAAGCCCCATAGGTGCCGAGACGGCTGTCGCGCATGATCTCAAGCTTGCGGGCGCGATCCCGCCCGCCACCGAGGCCGTCCGCCGTATCGGCAAGGCCATCTTCATGCAGGCAACCGGTCAGGAGGAGGGTGGCACCGAGTGCAAGCGCGGCTGCAAGCGCAGAGGGCAGTCGGATTCCCGAGGCGATCGCGTAGGTCAATGCGCTGGTGCTCCCCACAAGCGCGCCGGCCACCGGGAACGCCCAGCTCGCGCGCGCAACATCGCCGCTATCAATCGGAGCGGAATGAGGAACAGGCAGGCGGGTGCAGAAAAGGATGCCGGTCTTGATATCGGCAGCAAGACCCTTTCCCCATCCGTCGCGTGTCTTCATCATTGGCTCCCGGTCGACCCATTTCCCGGAGTCATGGCCGGGCTTGTCCCGGCCATCCACGTCTTGCTTGCTTCAAGCCTGAAAGAAAGACGTGGATGCCCACGACAAGCGCGGGCATGACGATGGAGAGGTGATTTCGTCATCACTGGAACGCGCACTAGCTGCGCACCCGATGTGGTCGAAATCGGTGGACAGGCGGTCATGAAAGGCCGATGTTCCGATGACCTCAACATCTCCCACCCGCCATGACGCGCTTTCCATCCTTCGCTGCACTGCGCGCCGCCTGTCTTGATCTTCCACCCGCCGATGCTGCCGCGGCAGCGTCGGCCGTGGCGCGCGACGCCACGCTCACCAAGCCGCCGGGCAGTCTCGGCCGCCTGGAGGACCTCGCCATCTGGCTGGCGCAATGGCAAGGCAGGAATCCACCGCGGCTCGACGGCATCGAGGTGCTGGTGTTCGCCGGCAATCATGGCGTCGTGGCGCAGGGCGTATCGGCATTTCCGGCCGAGGTGACGGCGCAGATGGTGGCGAATTTCGCCGCCGGCGGCGCCGCCATCAACCAGCTTGCTGCGGTGGCGGGAGCCCGGCTGCGGGTCGTCCCGCTCGACCTCGATCGGCCTACCGCGGACTTCACCAAACAGCCCGCCATGGACGAGGACGCGTTTCTGCGTGCCGTCGCCACCGGCTACGACAGCGTGCCGGCCGATGCGGATCTCCTCTGTCTTGGCGAAATGGGTATCGGCAACACGACCGCAGCCGCCGCCATCGCGGCGGCTTTGTTCGGTGGCGGGGGGATGCGCTGGGCCGGTCGCGGGACTGGCATCGATGACGATGGCCTCGCCCGCAAACGCGCCGTGATTGACTTGGCCGTGAAACGTCATGCCGGCATCCTCGGTGATCCGCTCCACGTCACTGCGGCGTTGGGTGGGCGCGAGCTTGCCGCCATCCTGGGCGCCGCACTGGCCGCCCGCCGGCAGCGTATTCCGGTGCTCATCGATGGCTTTGTGTGCACGGCCGCGGTCGCGCCGCTCAAAATGCTGCGGGTGGATGGGCTGGCCCACGCCGTCGCCGCCCACGTATCGGCGGAAGCCGCACACCGCACGCTCCTTGACGAACTCGGGCTCAGGCCGCTGTTGGACCTCGGTATGCGGCTCGGCGAAGCCTCCGGCGCGGTGGTGGGGGCGCTCATTCTCCGGGCCGCCGTTGCGTGCCACACCGGAATGGCGACGTTCGCCGAGGCCGGCGTCTCGGACAAGCTGTAGCATGATCCCGAAAAGTTGCAGACTCTTCGGGCAAGATCATGCGCAAAATCAAACAGATCATAACCGTGCGATCGCATGGAAGAACGTGCCGCTGACATGGCCGCGCCGGCCGCCGGTGCGGGCGACCGGCTGGCCTTGCGCGTCGGTAAGGTCGAGAAACATTTCATCGACGCCAGACGAGACCAGCGTCGCGTAGTGGAATTCATGTCCGCGTATCCTGCTGCCGACTCGCCCGAGCGCACCGTCGGCGAGTAGCCGAGCCTCCCGGTAGCCGAGATGCAATCTGCGCGTCGCGAAGCTGGTCGCGTGTCCGAGCAAGCCCACCATGGCGTGCCGCACCCCTTGGGCATCCTCAAGGCCTTCGCCCAGCACCATGTAGCCGCCGCACTCGCCGTGCACCGGGCGGGTCGTCCCAAATCGTCGCAGCCCCTCCCGGAAACGATGGGCGTTTGCCAGCAGGCCAGCGTGTAGTTCCGGATAACCGCCGGGGAGCCAGCAGGCGTCGCAGTCGTGCGGGGGAGGCTCGTCGGCAAGCGGCGAAAACGCCACGATCTCGGCGCCGGCGCACCGCCAGCCGTCACGCAGGTGAGGATAGAAAAATGTGAAAGCCGCATCTGCCGCGACCGCGATGCGTTGCCCGGGCGGAGGCAACGCGGCGCGGGGGCTCGCCGCCAGAACCGTAGGCGGCGCCGCTGCTGCAACGATCCGGTCGAGATCAAGATGGCGCTGCGCCATATCGGCGAGGCCGTCGAGCCTGGCTGTGAGGTCGTCGCGCTCTTGCGCCTGCACCAGCCCGAGATGACGTTCTGGCATCGCCAGCGCGGCGTCACGCGGCACTGCGCCGAGCACCGGGATGCCCACCGCATCGATCGCATTCTCGACGAGCGCACGATGCCGCTCGCTGCCGACGCGATTGAGCACGACGCCGGCGATGCGCACGCCCGGATCGTGCCCCGCGAGCCCGCGCACCACGGCGGCCGCAGTCTGCGATTGCCCCGACACATCGAGGACGAGCAGCACCGGCAGGCCAAGGTGGGTCGCGAGGTCTGCCGTTGAGCCGGTGCGGCCCGGCGCGCCGGCCACGCCATCGAACAGCCCCATGACGCCCTCGATGATGAGAAGGTCCGCGGTTTGCGTCGCTTCCCCCGCAAGTGCGTCCACCAGCCACGGGGGCATCGCCCAGCTATCGAGATTGATGCTTGCAGCACCACTTGCGGCGGCATGGAATGCGGGATCGATATAATCCGGCCCGGCCTTGGCGGCGCGGATCGCGATGCCGCGCCGCTTGAGGGCTGCGAGCAGACCGAGTGTCACGGTGGTCTTGCCTGAACCGGACCGCGCCGCCGCCACGATGAGGCCACGCGCTGTCATGATTCGCACGTTCGACCGTGACGGGAGCGATCGGGCGCACTATAGGCAACGCAATGAGCCCGCAAGACCGTCCGCTGCAGCCGAACCTCGCTATAGCGAGGGTTCGGCCACTCGACAAAGTGACCGAAGTCGGCAACAGCCGACTTCGGCGGGGTTGGACAACCGGCACCTGCGCGACCGCTGCCGCAAAGGCCGCCTATATGGCACTGCTGACGGGCGAATTCCCCGATCCGGTCGAGGTGACGCTGCCGCGCGGCGAGCGGGTGTCTTTCGCGCTCGCGGTCACGCGAAAGGAAGC
>WNFT01001634.1_pt1 | contig 37392 bp, 24 predicted proteins | sample 5400191 | NCBI WGS metagenome assembly WNFT01 (sample SAMN13153359, study PRJNA577476) | soil metagenome | isolation source: 80 cm saprolite under Madrone tree | place: USA:California | collected 2016-06-14 | reverse complement strand
TTTTACGTCTCGCCAGTCGAGATGATGGTTGTAGACGAATGCGCGATAAAAGACTACGCCGCCGTGAGATTGGAGCGGACGGGCTAGAACGTTGGCGGCACCGGCTTGCGTGCGACCGTAGAAAGAGGGACCGAGGCGGTCTTCGGAATCGGCTTTGACGACGAAGCCGCCGAAATCAGGAATCACGGCGTAAACCTGATCGACTTTGTTCCGCCACCATTCGCCGACACGCGGGTCGGCGGGATCGAAGGTGTCGAGGCCGCCGATGGTTTTTGGACTGGAGAGATCGACGGAGATGGAAAGCTGAACTCCCCAGGGACGAAAAATTTGTGCGACGCGAGCGAGCTGGGGGAGGAAATCGTCGCGAAGCAGGCGCGGATCGGCATTGACGTTGTTGATGGCGCAGCCGTTGATGCCGACCGAAGCGAGAAGACGGGCGTAGTCGGCGGCGCGCCCGAGATCGGCGCGGACGGCGCCGTTTTCAAAGAAGATGGAGCGGCCAGCGTAGCCGCGTTCGATGGTGCCGTCGAGGTTGTCCCACTGATCGATCCAGCGGACGCGAGCGTCGGGCTGCTGGAGTTCGTTGAGATCGAGAACGGGCTGATGCTGGGCAATTTTGCTGAGCAGGGAAAATACGCCATACAGAACGCCTCGTTCGTTCTGAGCGGCGATGATGAGATGGCGAACGCCATGAACGCGAGTGTTTGCGAGCCAGAAAGCGTCTTCACGCAGATCGGCGGGGGGATGAAGACCGGGGACTATTTTTTGTACGGCATTGAGCGTGCCTAGAATAATTGCTGCCTTCTGTGGAAGATTCAGCTCGACGCGCAGGGATTTTGTGAGCATGCCGCTAATGCCACGGAGCAATTCTTCTTGCGCGGAATGCAGGAGTGCGGTGTCTTCGAGGACGACTACTGACGCGGGAAAATTCTGGTAGGTGCGCGACGCATTTGCATCAAGACGCGCGTAACGGAGCCAGGCTTGGGCTCCTGTTTCTGCTCGTATCGCTGGCGTTAGCAGCAGCGCGATTGAAAATGCGGCGGAATAGAGTGTGGGCGCGAGGCGATTCATGGCTCAAGCAGATTGTTGCGCGCCATTCAGCGCGTGCCGGTGAGAATGTCTACAGTCAGTTGGTCGAGGCGTTCGTAGGGAAGGCGTTTTTTCATAATGGCATCCTTGTCAAAATTATGGGCTAGGAGTGCTTCTGCGGCGGCGTGGGAATAGCGCGCAGTGTGCGGCAGACGAGGATGCGCTGCTGAAATTTCCTGAAGGATAGTTTGGATTTCCGGGTCAGCGTTCCAGCGGATAGCCTTTTCCTTCAGGATTAGATAAGTGCGCATGCAGCCGCGCGCAAAATCTTTTACGCCCTGGTAGTCCTCGGTGCGGTAAGCGTGCGCGTCGAAGTGACGCGGACCCTGGTAGCCGACATCTTCGAGAAATTTTACCAGCCAGAACGCCGACTTCAGGTTGCAGGAACCGAAGCGAAGATCCTGGTCGAATCGTCCCGGCGCTTGATCGTTTAAGTCGATGTGGAAAAGCTTGCCGGCTTCCCAGGCTTGCGCTACGCCATGCATGAAATTCAATCCAGCCATTTGTTCGTGAGCGACTTCGGGATTGACTCCCACCATTTCGGGATGATCGAGCCTGGGAATGAAGCCGAGATAATGTCCGGTGGTGGCCATGTAAATATCGGCCCGGGGTTCGTTGGGTTTGGCTTCGAGTGCGAACTGGAAACCGTATTTGCGGTCAATGCTGTATTCGCATAGAAAATTGACGGCTTCGCGGAGGTGTTTTACGGCTTCGTCCGCGCGACGGCAGGCATCGGTTTCCACTCCTTCACGGCCGCCCCACAGGACGAAAATTTTTGCACCGAGCTCGGCGCCGAGGTCCATGGCGCGCATGGTTTTTTGCAAAGCGTAAGTACGGACTTCGGGATCATTCGACGTGAACGCGCCGTCGCGGAAAACCGGATGGAAGAAAAGGGAAACCGTGGCCATGGGTACGACCAGGCCGGCTTGTTTGCAGGCTTGCTTGAAGTCGCGAACGATTGCATCGCGCTCGTCCGGTGTGGCGTCGATGGGGACGAGGTCGTTGTCGTGGAGATTCACTCCCCAGGCGCCTACTTCCGACAACATGTGGACAATTTCGACGGGAGAAATCGGCGGGCGGACGAAGTCGCCAAAAGGATCGCGGCCGCGGTTGCCTACAGTCCAAAGTCCGAAGGTGAACTTGTGGCTTGGTTGCGGCTGAAAGGGCTGAGGGTTCACGGTTTCTCCATGGTGCTGGCGCCAACAAGAATTAACGCACACGAAAGGAGGCGCAAAAATTAAAAAATGCTATAAAGCGCTTGTCGGTAACGTTAACGGCCGTGTATAGTACCACGCGCTCGCGCGTTTGCAAGCGGGGTGATACGCCTGGGAGGCTGCCGATTGAGATATTTCACGCGATTTTATGTCCCGTTTGTAGCTGGATGGTATGTGACGGCAGCGATTTGCAGTTGTGCCTGCGTGGTTGCGGTTGCGCAGGATGTTCCCGCTTATCGCGATGCAAAGCTTCCAGTCGAAGAGCGCGTTGGGGATTTAATTGGGCGCATGACGTTGGAAGAAAAAGTTGCGCAGATGGAAGGGACTTGGCAGAACCGAGGAAATCTAAAGGACGCTAGTCAGCTTTTCGTGGACGAAAAAGGTGTGTTTCTTCCGGAGCGAGCGGGAGGGGTGCTGAAAAACGGGCTAGGGCAAATGTCGCGGCCGAGCGAACAACACGGCCCGCGAGCGATGGCGGAATTCACGAACACAATACAAAAGTGGATGAAGGAAAACACGCGGCTGGGAGTTCCGATTCTTTTTCACGAAGAGTGCTTGCACGGTCACGCCGCGCTGGGAGGCACGTCGTTTCCGCAGGCGATCGCTCTGGCATCTACGTGGGATGAGGCGCTTGTGCAGGACATTTTTAGCAGCGTCGCAGCGGAAGTTCGGGCACGGGGCGCGCAACAGTGTCTGGCGCCGGTGCTGGACCTGGCGCGCGATCCGCGTTGGGGCCGAACCGAAGAGACGTACGGGGAAGATCCCTACCTCGTTTCGCATATCGGATTGGCGGCGATCCATGGTTCTCAGGGAAAAGGCCCGAACATTGATAAGGCACACGTCATGGCGACTGCCAAACATTTTGCCGTGCACGGGCAGCCCGAAGGTGGAACCAATGTTGGACCGGGGAATTATTCCGAGCGCGTGATTCGGGAATATTTCCTGAAGCCCTTCGAAGCGGCGGTTAAGGAAGGCCACGTTCAGAACGTGATGGCTTCCTATAATGAGATTGATGGGATTCCCTCGCACAGCAATAAACATCTGCTGGATGAAATCCTTCGTCAGGAATGGGGATTCGATGGGCTGCTGGTGTCAGACTATTTTGGAATTACGGAGCTGCGCACGATACATCACATCGTCGATTCGAATGAAGCCGCCGCGAAGCTTGCCTTGGAGTCGGGCGTTGATATCGAGCTGCCGTTTGCGGACGCCTACGGAAGTGTGGTCGAGCAAGTGAAGCAAGGGAAAGTTTCAGAAGACAGCGTGAATCGCGCAGCGGCGCGCGTGCTGCGAACGAAATTCATTACGGGGCTCTTTGACGATCCATATGTCGATCCCGACTATGCGGAAAAGATCACCAATTCACCCGAACACCAGGAACTTGCTTTGAAAGCGGCGCACGAAGCCATCATTTTATTGAAGAATCAAGAAAACCTGCTGCCGTTGGACAAATCCAAATACAAGCATGTCGCCGTGATCGGTCCAGATGCTGCCGAAGTTCATCTCGGCGGTTACAGCAACAAGCCGGGTCGTGGGGTGAGCATACTCGACGGGATCAAACAGAAGCTGGGATCGGGCTCGCAGGTACTTTATTCCGAGGGTTGCAAGATTACCGAGACTCTGCCGGATTGGGATGCGGACAAAGTGGTGTTGGGCGACGCCACGCTGAATGCAAAACGTATCGCGGATGCGGTGAAAGTCGCGCGCAAGGCGGACGTGGTGATTCTGGTACTCGGCGAAAACGAGCAAACGTCTCGCGAGGCTTGGGCGAAAACGCATTTGGGGGATCGCGACAGCTTGGACTTGTTGGGAGATCAGGATAAGCTGGCGAAGGAAATTCTTGCGACGGGGAAGCCTACGGTTGTTTTTCTTTTGCATGGGCGGCCAAACTCGATCAATTTTATTGCGGAGCATGTGTCCGCGATTCTTGATGGCTGGTACCTGGGTCAGGAAGGCGGAACAGCGGCCGCCGACGTGCTGTTCGGCGATTACAACCCGGGAGGCAAACTTCCCATCAGCGTGCCGCGTTCGGTGGGTCAACTGCCGGACTACTATTATCAGAAACCGTCGGCCAAGCGCGGGTATCTTGGCAGCACTACGGAGCCGCTGTTTCCCTTTGGCTGGGGGCTGAGCTATACGACGTTTAAGTACTCGAACCTTCGCGTCGCTCCGGATACCATCGGCTCCGAAGGACAAACAAATGTCAGCGTGGACGTTAGGAATACTGGCGCGGTTCGAGGCGATGAGGTTGCGCAGCTTTACATCCACGAGAAAGTCAGCTTAGTGACCAGGCCGGTGAAGGAGCTACGGGGATTCCACCGAGTGTCGCTTAATCCTGGCGAAACAAAGACGGTTGAATTCACGCTCGGTCCCAAGGAACTCGCTTACCTGAACCGGGAAATGCAACGCGTGGTGCAAGCCGGAACTTTTGAAATAATGGCTGGAGGAAACTCGGTCGAACTGATCAGCGCCAGCCTGAGCGTCGTGAATCGCTAGGAATAACACACATGAGTCTAGTGCGGCTTGTCTGCAGTGCTGCCCGAATTTTGCGTAGGTGATACTTCACTGCCTCCTTCTTGCACGGTGACGATGCGGTCCAGGCCATCGCGATTGAGCGTGGCCACATCAAGCATTTGTTTACGGCCGCTGGGCCAGTCAATTTCGATCGAATCGATTTTTCTTGCTGAGCCTAGACCAAAGTGGGGGCGTACATCGGAGCTTGATAAGTAGCTGCCGCCGCTGATGACATCCATTCTCTGGCGAACTCCGCCTGCCGTTAAGAAAACTTTTGCTCCGATCGCGTCTTTTGGACTTTTCGGACCACCGATCAGCTTGAGCGTCAGCCAGTGATTGTTATTGTGAGCGACATTGCGTAGAAGCGCCGGTTTGGAATCGAGATTGTTCAGGACGACATCAATGTGGCCATCATTAAAAAGATCGGCGAAGGCCGCGCCGCGCGCTGCGATCACATCCGCCAGACCGCTGCCAGTGGCGGGCGGTACTTCCTGGAATTTCGAACCGTCCAGATTGCGAAACAGTTGAGGCCGCTCCGCCCAAGTTGTGCCCCAGTCCTGCAAATCCACTTGGGGGTAGACGTGGCCGTTGGCAATGAACAAATCAAGCAGCCCATCATTATCGAAATCGATGAAAGCAGTTCCCCACGACAGAAAAGGAATCGTGGGCGTAGCTAATCCCGCGCGGAAGGTGACATCGGTAAAACTTCCGCCGCCGTCATTACGGTAAAGAGTTTTGTAGTCGTCTGAAAACGTCGTGGTGAAGAGATCAACTCTTCCGTCGCGGTTGTAGTCTCCGACGGCGATGCCCATGGATGCCTGTTCCCGGCCATCCTCACTTAAAGCAAACCCTGATGCGTAGCTGATGTCTTCAAACGTGCCATCGTGGCGATTGCGATAGAGATAGTTCGGGACGGAATCATTGGCCACCGCCAAGTCCAGCCAGCCGTCATCGTCAATGTCCACAAAAACTGCGCCGAGACCATAGTAGCCGCTCGAATCAGAGACACCGGCTTTGACACTGACATCCGTAAATGTGCCGTCGCCGTTGTTGTGAAACAAATGATCGGGTTCTCCGGGAAGCCCTCTCGGCCCGCACATCACCGCAATACCGCGGAACTGGCAGAAATTTGGGGGAATTGCGCCCGTGCCGGCAATGGGCGGATGGTCCAGATCAAACTCTACGTAGCCTGGAACGAACAAGTCCAAAAGTCCGTCGTGATCGTAGTCTCCCCAAGTCGGTGATGTGGACCATCCACCGAGCGCGACTCCGGCCTTTTCGGCGACGTCAGTAAAAGTGCCATCGTGATTATTGTGGTAGAGGCGATTTTTGCCGTAGTTTGCGACGTAGATGTCAGGCCAGCCGTCATTGTCATAGTCGGCGATGGCCACGCCGAATCCCCAGCGCTCGTTCGCCACGCCAGCCTTTTCGGTGACATCGGTAAAAGTTCCATCGTGATTATTGTGCAGCAGCATCGCGCGAGGCGGCGCTTCTTGACCTCTCATTGCGGCGAAGGTCGATCCGTTTAGTAAATAAATGTCCAACCAACCATCGTTATCGTAGTCGAGAACCGCGACGCCCGAGCCCATGGTCTCGAGGATGGTTTCTTTTTGTGAAGTTCCCGCGCGATGGCGAAATTTGTCGAGGCCCGCTTGTTTTGTGATGTCAGAGAAAACGATTGGTGCGTCGTCCACGAATCCGCCAGCGGTGATTGGCCTGGACTTGGAATCCTTCACAGCTGCGTGCGCCGCGCCGGTGGCAACTCCCGACGCTGGAACTTGTTTCTTGTCCTGATTCGCGGGTTGTTGGCCGTAGGCCCGAATGGCGCAGCACGCAATGTAGAGCCACAGACAGAAGTGCCGCCGGAGCAAATGCTTTTTCTTCATCGCGCGATGGCAACTCTCCTTAGGATTGCACTAAGATACACAGGCCGATGCCACATCAGCTACAGCAATTGAGGGTGGTGAGCGCTAACAGTTCCTTGTCAACGGCGCATGTCCCATTAGTTTGACTCAAGGCGGGAGTTTCGAGTGGCTAAGGAGCGACGCGGTATTCACCTGATTGCAGAACTGGCCAACGTTTCCATCGGAACGGTGGATCGCGCGTTGCACGGCCGCGCCGGAATCAACGATTCCACCCGTCAGCGCATTCTGCAAATCGCGCGTCAGGTTGGCTACGCGCCCAATCTCGCAGCCCGCGCGTTGTCGGCCGCCAAAGCCGACACAAAAATCGGCGTATGCGTACCGAGAGAAATTCATTTTTTCTACGATCAACTGTGGAGCGGAATTCTGGAAGAGGCCCGGCAGGTGGCCCATCTCGGAATCCAATTTGTAAATCGGCCAGTGGAAGTGCTTGGAGAAGGCGACACCGACGCATTCAAGAAGCTTGTCGCAGGCGGCGTACAGGGAATTATCTTGACGGCCGGAAATCCGAAAGCACTGCAACCGCTCATCGACGACGCCGAGGACAAGGGAATTCCGGTAGTTTGCGTTTCGACGGATGCGCCGGAAAGCCGAAGGTCGTGCGTGGTTTGCGTCGAGCCGCACACCAATGGATGCCTGGCCGGCGAATTAATGGGGAAATTGGTCTTGCCGGGATCCAAGGTGGCGATTGTCGCGGGCATGTTGCGAGCTGAAGATCACCGCAAAAAAGCCGATGGCTTTATGGAAGCGTTTCCGCGTTACTGCGCGGGTGGCCGCATTATCAAAATCATCGAAGGCCATGAAGACGAAGAGGAAACTTTTCAGAAGACGTCCGACTTACTCCGCAGAGTGCCTGACGTTGCGGGAATCTACGTCAATACCGTGAACTGTCTTCCCGTTTGCCGGGCGCTTGGCGCCACTGGACTGGCCGGCAAGGTAAAACTAATCGCCACCGATCTCTTCGCCGAAATGTCCCCGTATCTTCAGCAGGGAACGATCACCGCTTCTATCTACCAGCAGCCTCATCGGCAGGGGCAGGTAGCGGTCCGAATGATGGTGGAGCACCTCACGAACAAGGTGAAGTTCCCGCCGAAGGTGCATTTCAGCCCGGGAGTGGTCATGGCTTCCAATCTGCACCTTTTCCGGGAGATGCGATTGGCCGAAACCAAACTGGAATTGCCTACCAAAGATGGCCGTGGCACGGGATTATCGATATTCTAGGCCCGTTCCGAAGGCCTAAAAACACATAAGTACAAAAAATATGCTTGACAAGGATTCGTTTAGGTAATACAACCCCAAGTAACCGTTAACGTTAACGGTCTTGGGGTGGGTGGACGTAGACTTCCTAAATTAGTCAACAAGGGGGTGTGTGTATGTGGGTTGAGTCTTCAGGGACGCTTCGCAACTGTATCGCTACAGTTAAAAAATACAATCTTCATTACTTATTGCTTTTCTGTTTTCTCGTATTTGGGCTACCCTCCGTTGCATTTGGGCAAAGCGGTACCATCGTCGGAACAGTTACAGATCCTTCCGGCGCAGCAATGCCCAATGTCAACATCACGATCACGAACATCGAAACAAGTTGGACCCGCACAGTTCCAACCAACGACTCAGGTGGGTACGTCCTGCCGGATGTTAAAATCGGTCATTACAACCTCAAGGCGGAAGCGTCCGGATTCAAGGTGGCTGAGCAGAAAGATGTCGTGCTGACGGTAGGCGATCGCTTGCGCTTGGATTTTGCCATGAAGGTCGGTACCTCAACGGAAACAATCACCGTCGAAGCGAACAGCATCGCGGTGCAGTCGGATTCGGGAGAACTCAGCAACCTGATTACGGACCAGCAAGTCTCGCAGATTGCGGTGAACGGCCGAAGTATCTATCAGCTTGCGCAGTTGACGCCGGGAGCGTCGAGCCAAATCAATGGCTTCGTGAACACGCCTGTCGGCGGAGACTCGAACGTTGAGTTCAACGGCATGCGTCAAAACCACAATATTTATTTGCTGGATGGTGGTGAAGATGATGACCGAGGCGGCGCGGGCGGTATGAGCATTGCGCCGTCCACGGACGCCATCGCGGAATTTCGCGCGTTGACCTCGAATTACAGCGCGGATTACGGGCTTTCTTCGGCAGCGACGATGACCATGGTTCTGAAGTCTGGAACAAGCACGCTGCATGCGTCGGCGTGGGAGTTCAATCGGAATGACGCGTTCGATGCGCGCGGATTCTTCAATCCTACGCACAATTCAGATGGCACAGGAAACAAAGTGGCTAAGCTGCGCCTTAACGTGTTTGGCTTCAACGTGGGCGGCCCGGTTACATTCGGCAAGCTTTATAATCCAGACAAAAAGAAGACGTTTTTCTTCTATAACATGGAGTGGCGCAGGCTGATCCAGGGGAACATCACCAATGGTCAGACAGTGCCCGATCCAGCCACGTACGGCGGTGCTTTCTCTCCGTCCCTAGCGGCTACTTCCCTGCATACCCCATGCACAAACCAAGTCTCCCCCGCAACAGCGGCGCAATATACCGCTCTTGGACAGACTTTAAGCACACCTGACGCCGCCTCCGGAGCGTGCGACTTGAAGAACGGTCACGCCGCGGTATTGGTTCCGTTCACAAACAACACCATCCCCGCTGGGCTGTTGGATCCTAACGCTCAGGCGCTGCTGAACGCGGGCATTTTCCCGGCACCTACATCGGGGAATACGTTCAACGCTCCGAGTAACACTCCCACAAACTTGAAGGAAGAAGTGGTCCGCATCGATCACAATTTCACCAGCAAATTCTCAGTGTTCGGCCACTTTATCGCAGAACAGGTCTCGCAAGGATACTCGATCAGCCAGTGGAGTGGCGCCAACGTTCCCACCGTCGGAGACACGTTTGGCAATCCGTCTTACAGTGCGGTCGTTCATACCGCGTACACCATCAGTCCGACGTTGGTGAACGAAGTGGCCTTCAACTATAACGGCAATCGCATCAATATCATCCCGTTCGCCGGTGCGGGCTTGTCCAGCTTGGCCCTTCCTAGCGGCTATAATTCTACCAATTCGAGACTGTTCAGTGGACCGAACAACCTGAACCGCATCCCAAACATCGACCTGACCGGGTCGACCGGCACGCATTTTGAAATTTCCAGTTGGCCGTGGGTCAATAAAGCTGACGATTATCAAATTCGTGACGACCTATCGTGGACCAAGGGTTCTCACCAGTTAAAGTTCGGCGGAAGCTGGGCTTTGTACAAGAAAGTACAGGATCTCTTTGGTCAGACACAGGGTGGTTTCACCTTTGACGGTACGTTTACCGGTAATGATTTCGCTGACTACCTTCTCGGCGACGCTAAGCAATACCAGGAACTTGCAGTCCAGGATCATGGCCTGTGGAACAACGTATCGTGGGCAGCTTATGTACAGGACAACTGGCGCGTGAATCATAGACTTACGCTAAATCTTGGGTTGCGTTGGGATGGCGTGCCACACACCTATGAAGCCAACAACCGGATGGGGAACTTCTACCCGTCTCTTTACAACCCTGCGGATGCCGCGCTCCTTAACCCTGATGGCACCATCAACCCAGCCAGTCCCGGACTCGGTACCAGTCCAAACCCGATTCTCGCGGGCGTTCCGCTGTACCTGAACGGTATTGGCAGACCCGGCCAGAATGGCGTACCGAAGGGACTCGTGGACAATCACTGGGCGAATTTCGGTCCTCGCATCGGCTTCGCTTACGACCTTACCGGCTCAGCCAAGACCGTTGTTCGCGGCGGATTTGGCATCATGTACGAACGGATTCAGGGCAACGACATGTACGATGCCGGCCCGAACATTCCTTTTAGCTTGCAGGTTAGTACTCCAGGGCCAGTCGAAATGGACAATCCCAGACTCACCCTGGCCACCGGAACGGCTGGTGTTCTGCCAATCAACCCGGCCAGCATCACCGGGTTGAACAAGAGTGCGTACAAACAGCCGGCCAGCTATCAGTGGAGCCTTGGCGTACAGCGTTCGCTCAGTTCCAAAACCGTCCTGTCCTTGACGTACGTGGGCAATACCAACCGCTTCCAGAGCGACCGCACGGAATACAACCTGCCCGATCAGGCGGCTCTGATTCCCATTATCAACGGCGTTGGCGGAGCGAACTACAACACTGCGCCGGGCTTGCCTTTTCCCGGATTCCACTCCGTCCGTCTTTCAACCAATGAAGCCAATTCCCATTACCACGGGTTGCAACTTGACGTCACTTCGCAGGTCGGCCACGACCTGTTCTTGCGCGCCTTTTATACGTACTCGAAGGCAATTGACCCGGGCAACGGCAGCACTGCCGGCAGCAGCGGCGGAACCGGCGGCCAAGATTTGCAAAACGTTTCGAACCCCTACCTGGGCTGGAGGTATGATGTCGGTCCGAGCGGCTTTGATCGTACCCATATCGCCGTCGTGAACTTCATCTATGACATCCCGGTGTTCCGCCACAGCTCGAGCCGCTTGGTCAAGTCCACCATCGGCGGCTGGGAGGTTTCGGGCATCTTGACCTTCGAATCCGGCCTGCCGCTCAACATCGGCATCAGCGGAGGCCAGGGTAGCAACGGGTTGCCCAACGCAACCAACCGTCCGGATCTTGTCGGCAAGATCTCGTATCCCCAAACCGTGCTAGCCGGACAGCAAAAGATTCAGTACATCGATCTTTCAAGCTTTGCGCTGCCGACAGTCGGTGCCTTCGGCGACCTTGGTCACAACGCAGCGCGTGCTCCGGGCCGCGACAACTGGAACTTGTCGCTCTTCAAGAGCTTCGTATTCAAGGAGGAGCGCGGAAGCCGCCTGGAGCTACGCTTGGAAACGTTCAACGTCTGGAACCATACCCAGTTCAACCAAGTCAGCACAAACTTCGGTGCCAGCAATTTCGGCCAATTCACCTCAGCCTTTGATCCGAGAGTTCTTCAGCTCGGAATAAAGTTGTACTTCTAGACCCCTCTGGAGGTACGCAGTAGGCCCCGCTCGCATACACCCCTGCGAGCGGGGTTTTTTCTTGTTGGGAGCACTGGTGTGCGGGACGGATATTCTTGGATGGTTTGCCATGGGTGAGATAGTCTTGGCCTAGACACATGAACTCCTTGTTCCAACGCCGTAAAGCTCGTTCGCTCGTTTCGCGAGGACGTTCAGATTTTTGTGGAGCAGACACAGTCGCGTCCTTTCTGAGAATTGCGGTCGTGCTGGTGTTCTCAGCTTACGCGTTTGCGCAGACTCCGGGCCCGTCCGAGGCGCAAGCGCTGGAGCGCAAAGGAAAGCTGGCCGAAGCGGCGACGGTCTGGCGCAACGTCGCGCAACGCGACCCGCGAAACGCCGCAGCCTGGGCCAGCTTGGGCCTGGTGCTGTCGAGATTGCAGCAATACCCGGAAGCGGATGTCGCCTACAGAAAAGCGATCGCGTTGGACCCGAAACTGCCCGCGGTGCAACTGAACCTGGGACTGGCAGAATTCAAGCAAGGGAAATTGCAGGCGGCCATCGAGCCGCTTCGCGCGGCGTTGGCCGCCGACCCGCAGAATATGCAAGCGTGCACACTGTTGGGTCTGAGTTATTACGGAGTTGGCCGCTTTAAGGAAGCGAACGAACAGCTTGCCGCGGCTGTAGAGTCCGACCCCGGTAACGCGGAACTCCACGGCGTACTGGCGCAGAGCTGCCTTTCCGCGAAGAATTACTCTTGTGCGCTCGATGAGTTCACATGGATTTCGCGGCAGCATGCTGATTCGGCTGCTGCTCACATGCTCACCGGCGAGGCGCTCGACGGCTTGGGCAGGACTCCCGACGCTATAACTGAATTTGAGATTGCTGCCAAAGCGGATCCTCACGCGCCCAACGTGCAGTTCGGACTGGGCTATCTTTACTGGAAAATGCGGCAGTACGACGAAGCGGCCCGCGCGTTCGAAGCGGAGCTAGTCGGCGATCCGGCGAATTCTCAAGCATTAGCATATTTCGGCGATGTCGAGATGAAGAGGAACGAGCCGGAAAAGGCGCTCAGTTTGCTCCAAAAGTCGCTGCAACTCCGGGACGACCTGCAAATCGTACATCTGGACCTTGGAGTGATTTTTACTGAACAGAAGCATTATCAGGAGGCACTGACAGCATTGCTGCGTGCGCAGAAACTCGATCCAGCACAGCCGGAAGTACATTACCGGCTCGGACGTCTGTACCAGGCGATGGGTAATGTGGACGCGGCTAAAGAGGAATTCGCCAGGGTACAACAGCTGCATCAAAAAGAAGAAGATAACGTCGCGGACAGGATGTCCGGGCAGAAATCTTCACCGCGGCCCTAGATTTGGCCAAGGAGAGTCGTGTTGCTTGACCATACACGCACGAAGCACTACGCTGGGCTTGCTTCGCCTCCTGCAGCCATGACCTCCGTCAATCAATGCCCGACATTGCGAATCATGCGCACTTCGCTGTTTTTACTTTTGTTGGCATTTTCTTGCGCGCGACAGCTGCTGGGTCAGGATCGCGCCAGTGATGAAGCGGCTTTCCGTGGCAATCGCGCCGAAATCGTAATCACCGTTCTGGATCGCTCTGGCGGCATCGTCACCGCATCAACCATAGTTAAGCTGTACCACGCTGGCGCTCTGATTGGCCAATCTGCAACCTCTAAGGGACGCGCATTTTTTATCTTGAATGGTTTGGGTGATTATACGATCACTGTCGACGCGGGCGGATACAAGAGTGTGCAAAAGGATATATCTCTGACCATGGCTATCAGGGATGAAGAGGAGATTTATCTTTCGCGCGACATTGCTGCAAATGACTCCAGCGCACCTAGCAAGCCGTTGCTGGCTCCCAAAGCGAAGGAAGCGCTCGACAAGGGACTTCAGGCTCTAAATGACAATAAATTGGAGCAGGCGCAAAAATTTCTGGACGAAGCGCTGCGACTTGCCCCTGGCCATCCGGATGTATTATACGCCTCGGGCGTGATTTACTTGAAGCGACGCGAGTGGACAAAAGCGCAAGGCGTTTTGGAAAAGGCCACGCAGCTTGATCCGGAGAACGCGCGCAGTTTTACGGCGCTAGGAATGGCTTTTATAGACCAAGGTAAATACGAGCAGGCCATTCCGCCGCTCGAACGGTCGCTGAAGCTAAATCCAACGAGTTCAGAAACTCATTGGACACTGGCAAAAGCTTACTACAGCCACCAACAATATGACGCGGCGTTGAAGGAATCGCAGGAAGCGCTGGCTGAATCGCATGGCGCGGCTCCGGAAATCGAGCTGCTGGTGGCGCAATCGCTTACGGCGGTTGGCAGGTATGAGGATGCCGCGCAGGCTCTGCGCGACTATCTGAAGAATCATCCTAAAGAGGCGGGGGCGGCGACGGCGCGGAAGTGGTTGGACCGGCTGGCGGCAGACGGAAAGATACGTCGCAATTGAGGCTGCAATATCCGACGTTCCTCTTACTGAAGAACACAATTGAAGAAACAGACTCCGAACCGCACGGAAGTTTTCCCAGCAGGTGTACGAAAAATCTCCGGTTTTTTTTCCTTTCGGAAATGACGGACAGTCCACGGGCGGTGAAAATTCCCCTCGGTGCAAATCGACAGTCCGTCGCGCCTTACGAGTTTGCTTGGAATTGTTCTGGAAGAGTTCAAACTGAGAAATACTGAAAGGACGGATGGTTGAAGTCTTCTCAATTTGTTCAATTGAGCGCCGCGCCGCAACTCCAACCACCCGACACCACAATTTATGGCGGAGCCATTCGATTCGTGCAACTGTCAAAATTAACAGATGGCAAAGGAAACCCCTTGGCGAGCTACCCGGACGGCGTCATCCCCCGCGCGAAGTCTTGACTTACGAAGTTCTCATAAAACGGAGCCTGCCGCTGCCCTCCGCGTGGCGTTCAGCTGGTTTACAGGCGTGGTCAGCGGAACGCTCGCATGAATCTCGGTGCCGTTTTCTGCCGCCGAAAAAATTCTAAATTCTCCATCCACGGCCCGCAAACGTTCGCGCATCCCCACAAGTCCGATGCCGTCTGAGTTTGCCTTAAGGTCAAATCCGCGCCCATTGTCGGAAATCACCAATTTCGCGCGCGTCTCTGAATACTCGAGCGCGATATTTGCTTTCGTCGCTTTGCTATGCCGCAACACGTTGTTTAACGCCTCTTGTGCCACTCGGTACAGCACCAGAGCCTCATCTTCCGTAACTAAGCTGCTCGCCTTTCCACAATTCAGCTCTACCACCAGCCCCTGATTATTGCTCATCCGGCCGCAAAGCTCGCGCAACGCCGCCTCCAGACCCAGATGCTTCAGTTTTGAGCTATGCAAAGCGTGCGAGAGAAGGTGCAGGTCGGTTCCTAATTCGCTTGTCGACGCTTGCAGCTGTTCGACTCGCTCCTTGAGCTCGCTTTCGTCAGCGAGTTGTTGGCGCACGATATCCAGTTCAATCGCCAGCAGCGCCACTCGCTGTCCAATGTCGTCGTGCAATTCGCGGCTGATTCTTTTCCGTTCCTCTTCTTGCGCTTCCATCAATCGTTTTGCGAGTTGTTCGAGTTGAAATTGCGCGCGTTTTACATCCGATACGTCGACGGTTACACCCAGAATTCTCGCAACCTGCTCTCCGTTCTTGCGGAGTAATTCTCCTTTGCTCAGCATCCAGCGGATGGTGCCATCTCTGGCGATCATTCGGAATTCTGTCGAGAAGGCTCCGCCGGTTTGCAACATAGTTTCGGCATAGCCACGCAACTTATCGCGGTCGTCAGGAACGACGTGCGAAAGAACGTTACTGAATAGGTCTGTCGTCGGTGTTTGATCCCCGGTAATCCGCAATTTGTTCCTGTCCAGCCAGGAAATCATGCCGCTGAGGGGATCATATTCCCATGCGGTTGTCCGCGAAGCCTCAAGCGCCAGCGTTAACATCCTTGTGAACCGGTCCAGTTGTTCTCGCGCCAGATTTGTCTCCGTCACATCCTCAATCATGCCCAACAGATAAGGGCCGTCCTGGGTTTTCGCTCCCACAACCGAAAGCGTCATTCTTCCCCAGATGACCGATCCATTTCTTCGCAGAAATCTCTTCTCCGTCTGCATGGTCTTGCGGGCTCCGGCGATTACTTCCTGTATGTGCAGCCAGGTTTGCGCCATGTCCCCGGGGTATTCCAGATCCATGATGTTCTTCAGTTTCAGTTCTGCCCGGCTGTAACCCAACAGCTTCGCCAGAGGCTCATTGGACATGAGCATTTCTCCGCCGGAATTCAGCAGCGCGATGCCAAGTGGCGAGTCTTCAAACAGATGCCTGAATTTCAATTCGCTTGCCTGTCCAGCGTCTAGGGCCGCCTTCTTGGCATGCGCGCTAGCGAATACCGCCGCTACCACGGACAGCTGAGCGATCACTTCCTCATCCCAGGCGATCTCCTGCGTGAACGATGTAAGAGCCAGCGCGTTGATTCCACCGGCGCCGCCGCTCGATGGAATCAATGCCAGCGCTTTGACTCCACAGGCCTCCAGGGCCTTGTGATCTACTTCAGCTTCCGGCGGCAAATCGTCCAGTCTTCGGAGCCGTACCGGCGCGCCGCTCAGAATCGCGTCGGCAATCCAGGGAGTTTGGCTCAGCGAGAATTCACTATGGGTGGTCAGCTCTTCAATTCGTTTTGACGTCTGCACGCGGTCATATCCGTCCCGGCCTTGCTGAAACCAGAAAACTTGATCTACGTTTAACATTTCGCGGATAGCGCAGAGTTCGCGCTGCAGTCCCGGCTCGAGTTCCTCACTATTCAAGCTCGCGATTCTTCCAGAAGCGCTGGAAATTGCACGCTGCACCGAATGCAGTCTTTTCAGTGCTGTCTCGGCTTTGCGCCTCCTCGGCATTTCCAGCCATAGCCATACCAGCAAAAACGCTTCCAGCGAAAGAATAGCCGTCAGCTCGTTCCCGAGCGGAACTGGTCTGCTGGCGCCGAGAGGCAAATGACTTGATGCTGATTCGACAAACAGAATTGGATACAACGCAAAAAACAACACCCCAGCTGTCGCCACGTAGAGCGCAAACCAATCTAACCGCGCGAACAGATAAAATGGACGTGACCACGGTGCGAGCTTGTGAGTGAACGATCGCGACATCCGCCACCTTCATCCGGTAGACTTTCACTCGGCGACAGCCTTGGGCAAGTCGGCTGCATTCTGTTTCTTTGAGGCACGAAGTCTACAGCTTATGCCTTTGCAAATACAACCTCGTTATATGTTCAGTTCGGCATCGTACAGAGCGGCGACGTTGTCGCTTGTCTTTCCGGATGCTCAACTTATTATTCTTTCTCTAATCGCAAACCTCAACAAGTCGGAATTGGTTTTCAATTCGAATTCTTCCATGATCTTGTACTTATGAAATGCCACCGTCCGCGCCGTCACGTTTAACACGTCTGCTGCCTCTTTCATCGTGCGTCCTTCCGCCAACAGTTGCAGCACTTCCCGCTGCCGCGGTGTCAGCGACTTACTCTTTTCCGAATCCGCATCCCGTACGAATCTGTCCAGCAGGTTTTGCGTCATGTACGAAGTGACGAAGGTCTTGTCTTTCAAGACTTGTTGAATGGCCTTCACCAGCTCCGCGGTCGCTGACTTTTTTAAGAGAAATCCCGACGCCCATCTCCGCAAAACATCCGCCGCGATTTCCGTGTCCTCGTTCATTGTTAACACGATCAGTTTTGTCTGCGGCAGAATTTTCTTCAGCCGCGCTCCTGCTTCGAATCCGTTCAACACCGGCATGCCCAGGTCGAGTAAAATTACGTCAGGTTTAAGTTGTACTGCTTTTTCCAGGAGGGCGCGTCCGTCGGATGCCGTGCCGACAACTTCGAATTGCGGCTCCAGCAATCTGCTGAATGCTTCAGCGACTAAAGTGTGGTCATCGGCCAGAAGGACTCGCGGCTTTCCCATTCCGTACCCCACGCTGTTTCCGTCGTTGTTCGACCGCCAACCTGTTACGATGTTTCTATCCGAAGATTATATGTACGACGGAGACTAGACGCCAGCGTTAGCCATAAGTACTGTCAGAATTAACAGGGTCGGCAGTTGTGGCCTTAGCTCCGGCTGTACCGGTTTTCCCGCCGTAAACGTCCTATTTCCGAGGCATAGCGGTGGTGTGCGCGAAGAGGAGGGTGGGCCCTTCCACGCACTGAAAATCTGCCGTAACAGCAGGATTACAATGCATTTGTGGAACAATCGTATACCGTTTATTTGCTGGGTTGTCACGTTGTCGCTATTTCTGACTGCCAGCCAGATGGCCAGCGCTGGGCAGGCCGCTCCGGGCGTGGCTCGAGTAGTGGGCACGGTTCAGGCTATCTCCGGCAAATCCCTTACTGTCATTTCCGACAGCGGCTCGCCATCGAGTGTTGTTGTTGAAGATGCCGCTAAGCTGCTGCAAATTGAACCAGGCAAAACGGACCTCAACGACGCAACTCCTTTTTCTTTTGCGGAACTCCAGCCCGGCGATCGTGTTCTGGTGCGTGGCATTCTCGCGGACGATGGAAAAACCATCCGCGCCGCTTCGCTGATCGCTGTAAAAAAAGCCGCGCTCACCGAAAAACAGTCCAAAGATCGCGCCGAATGGCAACGCGGAGTCGGCGGACTGGTCAAGTCGGTAGATGCATCGGCCTCAACGATTTCCGTTACCACCAACGCGGTGACCACGAAAAAAGAAGTGATTGTCCATTTCGCCAAAGACACCGTTTTCCGCCGTTACGCCTCCGCTTCCACGCGCTTTGATGCTGCAAGAGTCGCTCCAGTTGCAGAAATCCAGCCCGGCGATCAACTCCGCGCCAAGGGTAGTCGCAGCCAGAACGGAGCCGACTTCAATGCCACCGAAATTGTGTCCGGAACGTTTCGCAACATTGCGGGCATGGTGACGAGCAGCGACCCTGCGAATAATATTTTGGTCGTACAGGACCTGGCCTCGAAGACCTCCGTCAGATTGAAGATCACCGCCGAATCTCAAATGCGCAAGCTGCCGTCGCAGTTCGCAGAATCGCTCGCGGCGCGCTTGAAGAATCAATCCGCAGGCGCCGGACAGTCACAACCCACGCAGCGATCCACTCACCGTCATTACCCTTCTCGGAGGCGTCGAACCGATTCTCCGGTCCTCGACGAAAGGCACCCAGGACATGATCCTTTCTCCGTGGAGCTTGGGCGGCGGGGAGCCTTCCGGCAATTGAAATTTCGCTGTCTGAATTTGTTGAGGAGATCGAATGAATTTGCGGTTCAGTCTCAGCCCGGTAAAATTTGTGTTTTTATTCGCATCCCTGTTGATCTTTCTCGGCGGCGTCTTCGCACAACTGCCGGTTGGCAGCCTGCGCGGTCAAGTCACTGATCCTTCCGCGGCCGCCGTGGTTGGTGCAACCGTGGTCGTTCTTCCCGCTGAAGGCGCCTCCAGTACCGCTACCACGAATCGCGATGGAATTTTTGACGTGAAGCCTCTTGCTCCCGGAAAATACACAGTGCAGGTTTTCGCTCAGGGCTTTGCGCAATTTTCCGTGCAGGACGTCGCAATTGCTGCCGGCTCTCCGATTGTTCTCAACGTTCATCTCGCAATTGAGGAACAAAAAGAAAGAGTGGTCGTCTCCGATTCCACCACGCAACTCGACACCAGCGGCGGCAGCAACGCCAATTCGGTCACTTTGAAGGGCAAGGACCTTGAAGCTTTATCCGACGATCCTGACGAATTGCAGGACGAACTCACAGCTCTTGCCGGCCCGTCTGCCGGACCGAACGGTGGTCAGATCTACATTGATGGCTTTACGGCCGGGCAGCTTCCGCCGAAATCTTCCATCCGCGAAATTCGCCTCAATCAGAATCCCTTTTCGGCTGAATACGACAAACTCGGTTACGGCCGCATTGAAATCCTCACCAAGCCCGGCACTGACAAGTTTCACGGCCAGTTACTGATCAATGGGAACGATTCCGCCTTTAACTCCAGAAATCCATTCGAGGGCGCCGCAGCGCAGCCCGGATACCATTCCGTTCTTTATAGCGGCAATATCGGCGGCCCCATCAGCAAAAAAGCTTCCTTCTTTTTCAACCTTGACCGCCGCAATCTCGACGAAATTTCCGTCGTAAACACTCCTGCGCTCGACGCAAACTTTAACCCCATTCAGTTCGCTCAAGCGGTTCCTAATCCGCGTACTCGCACCAACTTGACCCCTCGCGTTGATTATCAGCTCTCCTCCAGCAACACGCTCACTGCGCGCTATCAATATTTTCGCGAAAATGAAATCAACAACGGCGTCAGTCAGTTTAGCCTGCCCACGCAGGGCTTCAACGAGCTCAACACCGAACACACCCTGCAAATCAGCGACACGAAGACGCTTAACGAACGCACAATTAACGAGACTCGCTTTCAATACGTTCGTTCCAGCAGCACCGAAACTGTCCTCAACACTACTCCCACGCTAAACGTCGGCGGTGCTTTCACCGGCGGCGGAAATAACCAGGGAAATCTTCTGCAGACCACCAACGGATACGAAATCCAGAACTACACTTCCATCGCGGCGAACAAGCACTTCGTCAAGTTTGGCGTTCGCGCGCGCATTGATGCCGATTCGACGGATAAGCTGACCGGGTTCAACGGAGCATTCACTTTTGATTCGCTTACGAATTATCAAATCACTCAGCAGGACCTCCAGGCTGGCTTCACTCCTGCTCAGATTCGTGCTGATTGCAGGGGCTCCTCCGCAAACGGCCCGATATGCGGTGGCGCCAGCAAGTTCACAATCACCTCGGGAAATTTTCAGGTGCAGAATGACTACGCTGACCTGGGTTTCTATGCTCAGGATGAATGGCGTCTGCGCCCAAACATCACCGTCAATTACGGCCTTCGTTACGAGTGGCAGAACCAATTGATCGACAAGGATGGCCTGGCGCCGCGCCTTGGCGTGGCTTGGGGGCTCGGAAAAACCAAGCAAGGCTCGCCCAAAGCCGTTCTGCGCGCCGGATTTGGCGTTTTTTATGATCGCTTCAAACAACAATATCTGGAGCAAGCGCAGCTGTTGAATGGCATCACACAACAAAGTTTTGTCGTCACCAACCCTGATTTCTTTCCGAATCTGCCGACAACGGCGCAGCTTGCCGCGGCACAAACTTCGCCCACCGTTTATCAGGTCGATCCGAACCTAAAAAATCCTTACACCATTCAGTCTGGTGTCACTCTCGAAAAGCAGCTTGGCAAAATCGCGAACGTTGCTTTTACTTACCTTAATTCGCGCGGCGTGCACTCTTTGCTTCTGCGTAATATCAACGCACCGTTGCCGCCTGGTTTTGATCTGGCGGATCGCCCGTTTGGCGGCGACAGCAATACTTATCAATACGAATCCGGCGGCGACTTCAAGCAAAATCAATTCATCATCAATGGGACTGTGCGCGCCGGCGCCAGGCTTTCGCTTTTCGGCTACTACACTCTGAACTATGCGAATAGCGACACCACCGGCGTAGCGGGAGGTTTTTCAAATCAATCTGTGATCGGATTTCCGTCCAATCAGTTCGATTTGGCCCTCGATTACGGCCGCGCCATTTTTGATATACGCCAACGTCTCTTTTTTGGCGGTTCGATCGCTCTTCCGTACCGGTTCCGTGTCAGTCCGTTTCTGGTGGCAAGTTCAGGCATTCCTTTCAACATCACCTCCGGCGTGGACTCCAACAATGACTCGCTTTTTACCGATCGTCCAACGTTCGCACAATTTCAGAGCGCACTCACGAATGCGGTTGCGAACGGCACGATTCCGAGCAACGTCAGTTTTCATTGTCAACCCGCCCCCGGAGCACCAGAAATTCCCATTAACTGCGGATTAGGTCCTCCGCGTTTGTCGCTGAACGTACGGCTCAGCAAGACGTTTGGATTCGGGAAAAAAGCCGGCAGCGCCGCCAACAATGCTGGCGGGCCAATGTCTGGCAGTACGTTCGGCCGTGGACCAGGCGGCCCGGGTGGCGGTGGCAGAGGCAATCGAGGAGGGGGAATGTTTGGCGGCAGCGATTCTTCGGGCCAGCGATACAGCCTGACGTTAGGAATTTCCGCGCGCAATATTTTCAACAACGTCAACGAAGGAACACCGGTCGGGGTAATCAGTTCGCCGATTTTTGGCCAGGCAAATTCTCTCGCCGGTGGTCCCTTTGGCAACCAGACCTCCAACCGCCGTCTGGACATGCAAATCGCCTTCAGCTTCTAAAGTTGGCAGTACCTGCGTCAGTCCGAATCTTTTTCTTTCGCCCTACGCCCGGATTTTGTTTCTGGCGAAGCCGCGAAAACATTGTGCTGTGGCGCGGGCATAGGCGTCGCGCCCATGCGGTCCTGCCACAGGACTTGGTTCAGCACAGCGGAATCCACGGCATCAGCGTGGCTGAAGTCCATATTTTTGCCAGCTTTCCATTCCTTCTCATTCATGGCGTAGATCAGGCCATTGTCGCGATTGCGGTAATCCGCTGAAAATGGCCCTTGCGTTCCGTCTCCGGCAAATAGCGGAGCCATTATCGCCGCGCGCGCATCGTTGGAATTCATCGGTGGCACGCCGAGGAGTGCTTCAATCGTTCGCACCACGTTGATGGTCGTATAAAAATTATGGTCGACAAATGCTCCACCTTCGCCGCCCTGCTTCGCAGCCGGCGAATATTTGCTGATTACTAACGCAATGCTGCGATGCGCGTCCACATGGTCCGGGCCATCCTGCGCGTCGTCTTCCAGGATTAGAAATGCCGTATCGTCCCAGTAAGGGCTGTGCGAGACCGCCTCTACCACGCGCCCAACAGCCAAGTCATTGTCCGCGACGGAAGCCGACGGGGTTGGTTTTCCCTTGGTCAGTCCTGCTGTGTGATCGTCGGGCAGCCGCAGAAGAATAAATTGCGGCATTTCGTCCTTGCCGGATTTCCGTGATTCGGCAAACTTGCCGAATTCGTTCAGGAATTCGTCCAGGCGAAGCTGGTCCGGATACGCGACCTCGAAATCCGGAAATAACGGATCGAAATGTCCGCGAAGTTCCGATTCCGCCGCGATGTTTTTTGCCAGAACCGGAATATCCCACGGATAGGGACTCGGGCCCCCGCGCGGTTCGCCGACATTCTTCTCTAGCGACTCGCCTTTCTTGATCACCGCGCGCGTACAATGCGCTCCGGCTATTTTCGCTGGGCCAGAAGACGACATGCCCTCTTCGCTCTTCGCGCTGCACCACCGCGACACGATGAATTCTCCATAGTGGCGATACGTGACTCCGTGCGCAGCGAAATTCTTCCAAAGGTAGCCACCGGTCGGCTCTGCGGCATCGGGCAGTTCGTCTTCCACTGAAATGCCTTCCAGGAATTCGCCTTCCGAATCGTACGTATGTTCGCGGCTGCGATAGGCGATCGGAATGGTCTTCGCAATGTAATCGGAAACGGATGCCGACGTGGACCATACGTGGCCGTCGCCGGAAACATCGCCGCTGTCGTAGAAATTATCGAGCACGCCGAACTGTTTCGCGAGCGCATGCTGGTTTGGAGTGATGTCTGCTCCATACATCGTGATCGACGGGTCGTCGTTGCCGACGCCGAGATCGCCAAAAACCTGATCAAATGTGCGGTTCTCTTTAATGATGTAAATCACGTGGCGGATTTTGTTTTCGCCGGAAGCGAAGGGCACGTGATCCGTATTTCCGCGCCGCGCATTGCGCTCTGTAGCTTCCCTCGTATAGACGGGCAAATTTGCCGGAATGTCCGCCAGGGGCAAACGCGCCAGCGAGCCGCGAATTGATGCGAGAATGTAGGGATATTCAGGACGACCATCCATCCTGGTGCCGCGGGGTTTGTTGTTAGATCCAGCGCCGCGTCCTCTGGCGCTGGCGATCAGCAAGTCTTCGGAAGTGGCCACGACCACGGTCGGGTACCACTCGGTGGGAATAAAACCCAAAGCTTGGTGTGCGCCGAGGTCGAACACCGAGACGGAATCGGAAATCGCATTCGCCGAGAAAAGAGTTTTTTCGTCTGGCGAAAGCGCCAGCGACTGCGGATCGCTGCCGCCGTAAGACTGACCGGCAGGTTTAGTGGACAAGGTATAGATCGTTTTTCCGCTGCGTGGATCTAGCGCAACGATTTGATCGCGATTTGTGAGCGCGACAAACAAGACGGAATTATCGTGGTTCAGCAACAGCGCAGTCGGGTGCGATCCTCCGGCGAGAGGAGCACGCGGCTTGCCGAGTTCGATCTTGCGCACAACTTTTCCACGGGTGAGATCGAGTTCCGCCACTGTGGAAGCATTCCACAAAGAGACAAAGCCCCGTTTCCCATCATTTGAGATGACCGTTGTGTAGGGCAGGGAAGCCGGAATGCGTTTGAAAGTCGAAAGATTGAAGCGGTGAATAATCTCTCCGTCGGAAGCCTTCAGAAGTACCGCTTCGTCGGAGCCGTTGCATGCCACGAGCATTCTTTCTTCGCCGCCAACTTTTTCCACGCTCAGTCCCGCAGGGTAGGTAACATCCTTGAATTGTTCGCGGCGCTCTTTGCCCGACGGCAGCGAAATACGCGGAGGAAGTTTCAGAAATCGCTCTGGCGTGATTTTTCCGTCCGCGAAGCCGTACACTGCAATACCGTTGCCGGTACTACCTTGCTTTTTGCCGAGAGGATCGGTGTAGGAGGCAATCGAAGCGTACAAATGTTTTCCGTCTAGCGAAAACGCGAGCCCCAGAAAATAAGTTTGCCGGGCATTACGGCCAAGCCGATTCTCGGGAAAGTCCGAAAGCTGGTTGGTTTCGAGATTCAGAACGGAGAGGGACTGTTTGCCGCCGTTGGCGTAGGCTCCGAATCCGCTGTGGAGAAATACAGCAAAGTGGCCATCGGGCGACACAGCTGCAGCGGTTGGCAGGTTGTTGATCTCGCGCGGGTTGCCGGGAACTTGCGCCAAGACGCGGCCGTTCGGCAACTGTGCGGGGGCGGTGGACTCCTGCGCGAGAAGGTTTATGGATGTGACGACAAAGATTGCTGAAACACGCGACAAAAATCCCAGCCAATGGTTTTTCGACATAAAGAGAGTTTACACGCCCCGCATGAAGAAATGATGAATCGCGGCCCGGTTCGATGATGGGATTGCTGTACGATGGCAGCGGGTGGGGAGGGGAGCAAACGGGATGCGAAGGAAGAAAAAGCGGCTCGACAAAGGGACGGAAGCGCGGCGACTGGCAAGGAACGTCGCGGCCAAGCCGAGTTCGACGCGAGTGGTTGAAGATAAACGAGAGAAGCCGGAAAAACATAAAGTGAAGTGGACGGAAAAGCCGGAGTAGCAGTTGCGCGGAAGTGGGAACCGCTTGTATAACCCGCGATTCTGCCCGTCGTAGATGAAGTCCAGACCGGACCTAGTTTTTGGAGCCTCAACCGGGCTTGTATGCGGGGATGGATTCGTCGGTTCGAAATACCGGCGAGCGCGTAATGTTTCTGCGGTCAGCAAGGGCATCTGCGATCGCTTCCATTTCCGCTTTGCCAAAGCCTTCGCTCGCCACCTGCACCTTGCCGTCGGGATTGATCAGGAAAAAAGTAGGGACACTGGTCAGGTTGTAGGCATTCGAAACCTGAAAACCGGCCTCGTCAATCAGAATAGGAAACGTGACGCCGAACTCCCGTGCGAAATCGCGCGACGCACTGGCGTTGTCTTGCGAAACGCCAACGAAACTCACGTCGCCGCCGCCATATTGTTTGAAGACCCGTTCGAGAAAGGGGAAGGTGAACTTGCAGACCGGACAGGAAACTTTGAAGAACGCGAGCACAACCGGGCCGCGTTGCAAGGCCGAGCCAAGCGCGAATTCCTTGCCGTCAATCGATTTCAACGAAAAACCGGGTGCAACGTTCCCAGGAACGGTTTTTGACATTCTGTCTTCTGCTCCGAGCCAGCGGCGAAGCCGGCGGTAGATGGACATGGCGAAAGCTTATCTTACGTGCATAAGCAGCTTCAAATTGGATGCGGCGAAAAGCGAAATGTTATTCAGGGCCGGCGGTCCGCTGCGAACTTTACTTCCGTTGGGACGCCTTAGTGGATGTGGCGGGTTTTGCGCTGCATGAAATCCATCAGCAGGTACTGCCCGAGGTTCTGCGGAGTGGTGAAGTAGGCTTTGCCGCGGCACATCTGCGTGATTTTTTGCACAAAATTGACCAGCGAATAATCGGTAGCAAGCATAAAGGTGTTGATCATGATGTTCGCGCGCTTGCATTTGTTCACTTCCTCAAGCGTTTCGCTGACTACGAACGGATCGAGTCCGAAAGCGTTTTTGTAAATGCGGCCGTCCTCAAGAGTTAGCGCTGACGGTTTGCCATCGGTGATCATAATGATTTGCCGCATATCTTTGCGCTGGCGAAGCAGAATGCGTTGCGCCATGCGCAGTCCTTCGCGCGTGTTGGTATAAAACGGCCCAACCTGAACACGCGCAAGCTCGTTCAGCGGTACTTCCTCGGCGCTGTCGTGAAAAAGAACCAGATGCAGCGTGTCACCTGGAAATTGCGTGCGAATCAAGTGAGATAGCGCCATGGCCACGCGTTTTGCGGGCGTGAAACGGTCCTCGCCGTACAAAATCATGCTGTGCGAACAATCCAGCATAACGACCGTCGCGCACGATGATTGATATTCACACTGATGCACCATCAAATCCTTATAGCCGATTTCGATGGGGACTTTCGCGCCGTCGCGCCGTACCGCGTTGAACAGCGTTTCACTGACATCCAGATTCAGCGTGTCGCCGAATTCATAGGCGCGCGAAGCTCCGCTAGTCTCGACGCCGGTTGCCATATCGCGGGTATCGTGGCGGCCAAAGCTGCTTCTTCCCAACGAGCCGAGAAGATCGCGCAAGGTCTTAAATCCCAAAAAGTCGATCGTTTTATCGGTAATTTCAAACCGCGCTTCCGTTTTGCGCTCCAGCGGATCGCCCACGGCGCCGCGCGCGGACACTTGATTGGGCGGAGTAATCTGCGGTTGCTGTGGATTGATGAAGCCCTCATTCGAGAGCCGCTCGATCAGTTTGTCGAGCAAGTCCTGAATCTCCTGATTGTTCGAAGCGTCGGAACGGTTAAGGAGCTTTCGTAATTCTTCGCTAAGCTTGTCGTCCGAAAGCAGATCGCCTTCCTGCAAGGCGCGCAGAATCGCTTCGCGCAAAGCTTCCATCGATCGTTCCGGATCGAATTCCGAAATTCCGTAATACTGCGATTCGAAGCCGCTGCGCAGGAAAAAATCGCCAAGCCGCTTGACCAGTTCTTCAAGATCGACGCTGTCCGCCGGTTCGCCCTTGTATTTCGTGAATTTGGTGAATTTCATGGTCTTTGCAACTCTATCCTACGCCTTTGTCAAACCATACGTTGAGATCACACGCTGAAAAGAAACGAAATTGGCCCTGTCAGTTATAACTGCGCCTCGGCGGACGATTGGGATTCTCGCGCTGCTCTGCCTGCTTTGGCTTTTCCGCAAAAAAGCCCCGTTCCTCGCTGCGCCCGATGCGCCGATGCGCCCAAAGCCCTTCAAGAATCATTTCCGCGGCGGCCGCTGCGTGCGCATGGTCTTTCTTGTCCTTCACGCCGAGCCGGTCCACGTGGTCGATCAGATCCTTGATGTTTGCCAGCTGCTTATAGCGGTCGGAACTGGAAGCCAACTCGGCAAATTTCAATTCACCGCCTAGTTCGAACCATTGCACCACGGGCTGAAAGTTAACGTCAGCAAATCGCCGCGAAAATACACGCCCAATCGCCGTACGAATCAGCTCGCGCGCAATGGTATCCGCGCCCTTCAATTCGCCTTCGTATTCAAGCTCAAGCTTGCCGGTGACTGAGGGCAACGCGGAGTAAATATCCGCAACCCGCGCGACCGAATTCTTTTCGCCCGTTCGTGCCGCGCGCTGCTCCGCGTTGCTTACGACACTTTCCAGCACCGAAATCGGCAGCCGCTGGCTGACACCAGAGCGCTTGTCCACGCGTTTGTCATCACGCGCCTGGAACGCAATCTCCTCCACCAGTTCGCGCAAATAATCGGGCACTTCCACGCGATAACCGGACTCACGTCCGGTCCACGCTTCCTGCCGGGTGATCGAAATGCCTTCGTCGATGGTCGAAGGATAGTGGGTGCGAATTTCCGCGCCGATGCGGTCCTTCAGTGGCGTAATAATTTTGCCGCGCGCTGTATAATCTTCGGGGTTCGCGGAAAAAACCAGCAGCACGTCCAGCGGCAATCGCAGCGGGTAGCCCTTAATCTGAATGTCGCCTTCCTGCATGATATTGAATAGGCCAACCTGGATTTTGCCGGCGAGGTCCGGCAATTCATTGATAGCAAAAATGCCGCGATTGGCGCGCGGCAACAATCCATAGTGGATCGTTAGTTCATCGGAAAGATCCCGCCCGCCGCGGGCAGCGCGAATCGGATCGACGTCGCCGATGATGTCCGCCATGGTTACATCGGGAGTGGCGAGTTTTTCCACGTAACGGAGGTCCCGCGGCATCCATGCGATGGGCGTGTTGTCGCCCACCGCGGCAATGCGATCGCGGCACGCGCGGCAAATCGGCCGCAACGGATCGTCATTAATCTCGCAGCCGGCCACCACCGGAATCTCTGCATCCAAGAGGCTCGCGAGGCCGCGCAGTATGCGGCTCTTTGCCTGGCCACGCAGTCCCAACAAAATAAAATTGTGCCGCGATAACAGCGCATTCACGATTTGCGGAATCACCGTGTCTTCGTAGCCGTGAACTCCGGGAAAAAGTGTTTCGCCGCGTTCGATCGCACGCAACAAATTCGCACGAATTTCGTCCTTGACAGAACGTGACGCGGTGCGCGCGTCGAAATCCGGAATGCGGCGCAACTCGCCAAGAGTCGCGGGCCTCGGACGGCCCCCAACAGAGTACGCCGACAAAGAAACAGTCATGTAGCCCCCAAACACCGCTGCGAACGCGGCGAATTCTCAGTTAGATGCAGGTGCCGCTAAATCGGTCGGCTCAGTTCAATGCGTGGCCGTTGCCTGCGGCTTGCGCGCGCAGGGTATCTTCCTTTTGTAGATGCGGCGCCCACTCGCGGAGGTACGCGACGAGCCGCTCTTGCCTCTCGGCCTCCGAGCGCAATTCCAGAACACGCTGCTTCCATAGCAAATCCATCGGAAGCCGCGCCGCGATTCGGTAAGACATCTCCGTTTCCGCCGGTTCCTCGAGGTCCCGCGGATAATCATCAAAGATCAACGTATGGCACGTTTCATAGAGTTCAACCAACTCGCGCGAGATTCGCGGGTTCGCAGGCACCGGCCGGTCCTCCAGGAAATCAACGGCGCCGCGCAGCAGCGGTTCGTCGGAGAAAAGTTCGACAATTCGAAACGGCTCGCGCCCTACGGTCAAAATATCGCAGCGTCCGTCGTCGTAGCGGCTCGTCACTTCAAGAATTTCTGCCGTGCACCCGGTTCCCGCCATTCCGCTGGACAGCGCCAGCAGCACACCGAACGGCGACTTCGCTTCCAGGCAATCGCGCACCATTTGCCGGTAGCGCGGCTCAAAAATGTGCAGGGGCATATCGGCGCCGGGTAGAAGAACGACGTTCAGGGGGAACAACGGTAGCCGAACCGGTAACATGATGACTTCCAGCCAAGAGCATAACAGAGCCACAGGCGGAGGCAAATCGGCATGTGCGAGAGGCGGATTAGAGTTCGCTGAGCAGCGCTTCCATCTCAGATAGCGCGTGGCCGTTTCCGGCCTTCGACGCCGCAGAAATCCCTTGCTGCAAAATTTCACGCGCGTCCCCGGGCCTCGACTCCTTCACCAGCATTTGCGCGAACATCAGATAAGCCGGAACGTAGTCGGCATTGCGCTGAAGCAGCTCTCGAAAATTACTCTCTGCCGCCGTGGTATCGCCTGTGTTTACGCATTCCATCGCCAGGCCGTAGCGTGAAAACGCATCATCGGGCTTTTGCGCAACGAACGCTTCCAGCAACTCCCGTCGCGTTTTCTTTTGGTCAGCCATCATGAGCAGGTAGTATAGCGGCTGGGCGCATAACGCCAAAATCGCACCCAGCCGAGGCCAGGATGCCGAACCGCAAGAAAGTTTCGCCAGTCAGCGATGGCGGATTAAAACCGAAACCCATCAGCGCCTCGCGCTCCGAAATGGCGGAAGTGGTCTTGCCCGCCATCACCAATCCTCTGGGTAAATTGCTCGGCGGTCACGTCATGCATCTAGTTGACATCGCGGCGGCCATGGCGGCCAGCCGTCATTCGAACAGCTATGTGGTCACAGCTTCGGTGGACTACATCGATTTCCGCAATCCAATCAACGTCGGCGAATTCGTCATTTTGAAATCTCAAGTGAACCGCGTTTTTCACACTTCAATGGAAGTGGGCGTCAAAGTCTTCTCGGAGAATGCCTTAACCGGCGAACGCAAGCACACGACCACTGCCTACGTGACCTTTGTTGCGATCGATGCCATCACGAAGCAGCCAAAAGCCGTCGCACCTCTAATCTTGAAGACGGCCGAGGAAAAACGCCGCTGGCGGGAAGCGGGCGTGCGCCGCAAAACACGCCTGGCTCTACGCTATAAAAAACGCCGCGAACGGGACTAGATGTGTAGCGCCCGCCGTCTGCGGCGTGCGCTTTCGACTTTTTGGTTTTACTTCGCACCAACCGCACCCACCCAAATCGGTGTGGTCGTAGGCTGCGGACTCCCGCCATCCGCCTCTTCGCTGATTGCCAAAGCCTTGATAGCGCCTGGCGAATCCGGCGGATTCGCAACCAGCAAATCAAACTCTCCATCCGGACCAGGTCGCAATGTCAACGACGGAATCGCCTTCCCCCCAGTCGCTTTCGGAATCAGCCACAATTGCAATGTACGATTGCCCGGCGGCGGTGCCAACCGCTGCCCTGAAATAACCAGACCAAATTCTGGACTCCATGTCGCCTGCAACATGGGCAAGTCTTTATTTCCCGCAGGCATTGCAATCTTCAGTGATTTTGCATCGGTTAAAACTAAAGCTTCGCGCCGCGCAAGAGCCATCTCCCGCGCTGATTCCCGTTGTAGCTCAATCTGTTTCTCCAGAGCAGTCCGCGTTTGCTGAATCGTAGTCTTCGTTACTCGCGCTTCATGCGCGTTGTAAAATGCGAAGAGCAGCGCCGCAACAACCGCGCTGCACATCCACAACGGAACCGCCGGTCTGGTTCGAGCGGGAGCTTGTGTCGTTGTGGCCGCCCCTTCTGGCCGCGCCGTCCGCATCAATTGCTCCTACGCAGCAAGTCTCTTCTCCGGCGGCCAATGTTTCTAGCTAACTCGAATCTCTTCAGCAACCGCAAGCGCGTGCTCGATGCATGCCCCGATTGCCGGGCCTTTCCAATAGTTGCCGGTCAACCACAGTCCCGGAACTTTGGCGGCAGCTTCGCGGATCGTCTGCAATCGCTCAGTGTGGCCAATGTTATATTGCGGAATAGCCGTTCTGTAGTTCGTGACTCGCTCGATTACAGGGCTGCCCGAGATTCGAAGTAAATCTCCTACCTCACGCTGAACGAATTCCGCGCTTTCCGCTTCAGAAAGTCCCTCGCCGCCGTTGGACTTGCATGCGCCGCCGATGAAACTGGTCATTAGCACGTGGTCCGCCGGGGCTCGCCCGGCGAAGAGTGAGGAGTTCCACACTGTGCCCAGAGTGTGCATTTTCTTGCTGCGCGGAATCAGGAAGCCGAAGCCGCGCAGAGGTGTTCCCACTTGATCTTTGCGATAGCCGTGCGAGACCACCGTGACCGGCGCATATTCGATATCAGACGACGGAACTGTGGCCGCCGGTGTGATGAGTCGCAGCAAATCGGCGTTGACCCGCGTGGGCGTTGCCAGCACTAGCTTTTTCCCGCGAACTTCTTCTGAGCCGCGGTTGCTTTCGATCTTCAATACGAAACAATCGCCGTCGCGCCGGATTTCCTGCTCGACCTTGGCGTTGTATCGGATCGCAGTTCCCAGAAAATCGGCGAGGGACTGAGTCAGCGTAGCGTTGCCTTTTTGAAAAGAATAGAGACCTGGTCTGCGCGTTTGCTGAGGTACCGTCTTGTTTTTCGCCAGCCGGATGCTGCCCCGGATAATACTTCCACTGGCTTTCTCGGCTTCATGGATTTTTGGGAAGGCTGCCTGCAGGCTAAGCCTTTCAGGATCGCCGGCATAAATGCCAGAGACGAACGGGGCCACTAAGCGGTCCAGCAGTTCTGCCGTGAATCTTGTCCGGACGAAAGTAGCCACGGATTCGTCCGTGTCCGCAGGCACGGAGGTCCGGAAAATGTCAGCCAGGATCGAGAATTTTGTCCGCCAACTGAGAAGGGAAGAAGCAAGAAACGCGCCCGGCGATAACGGAACAGGAACAAGCTTGCCATCAGTCACAATGTAGCGCGGCGCGCCGCGAGGAGCTTCAACGAGCTGATTCAATATGCCCAATTCTCGGCAAAGCTTGAACAGCGGTTCGGTAGCGGAAAAGCTCTGCGGGCCCAGTTCGAAGAGGAATCCGTTTTCTTCCACGGTTTCGATATATCCGCCGGGTCGTGCTGACGCCTCCAGCACCAAGACAGTCCGCCCTGACTTCTTAAGAGCGTACGCGCACGTCAATCCGGAAATCCCTGCGCCAACAATTACTGTGAGCGGAGCGGTGGCCACGGCTTAGAGCGTCTTGGAGAAAAGCGGCTTGGCACTCAGTTGCTGCTGCTCGAGATATGGATCGAAGAGCATCGCCAGATTGCGGATGAAAATCCGGCCGAGCCAGGTAGCGCGGATCTCGTCGCGATCGATTGTCAGCAAGCCGTCTTCGCGTGGAAGTTCCAGGCGCTGCAACTCGGCGGCAAAGTGTTCATCGAAATCGATCGCGAATGCCTCGCTGATTTCGCGCTTCGGAATCACGGTGTGGCACAACAGCCGGCTAATTACTTCACGTCGCAGCCGGTCTTCAGTGGAAAGATGATAGCCACGCATGGTCGCGATACCGCGCTCACCAACTGCCTTTTCCCATGCCGCAAGCTCGCGGAAATTTTGTGCATACGCATTGCGAAATCCGCTGATCGCCGTGACACCCATCCCGTAAAGATCGGCGCCAGCCTTCGTCGTATAGCCCTGAAAATTTCGATGCAGTGTGCGTTTCGCCTGAGCAGTCGCAAGTTCGTCGCCGGGCTTGGCGAAATGGTCCATCCCGATGTAGAGATATCCCGCTTCGACAAATTTCAGCAATCCCGTACGAAAGATTTCAAACTTTTGCATGCCTTCCGGTAAGTGCGCCGCAAACGATCCCTGCTGTTTTTTTAGCCATGGCACATGCGCGTAGCTGAACAACGCAATCCGGTCCGGCGCAAGCCCCATGATCTGATCGACCGTGTGCGCAAAGGTCTCCGCCGTTTGATACGGAAGTCCGTAAATCAAGTCCACGTTGATACTGTCAAAGCCGAGACCGCGCGCAGCCTGAATCAGATCCCGCGTCATTTCATATGGCTGGATGCGATTGATCGCGCGCTGTACCGGCTCATGAAAATCCTGAATACCCATGCTTAAGCGGTTGAAACCGAGCCGTCGCAGCGTTTCCAGATGTTCCCGCGAAGTCACGCGCGGATCGACTTCAATGCCAATTTCTGCGTCCGGCGAAAATGCAAATCGCTCTCTTGTGTAGCCGAACAAATCTTCCAGCTGCGCTGGCGTCGAATACGTCGGCGTTCCGCCTCCCCAGTGAAACTGCACCACTTCGCGCTCGCGTGAAACCGCCGCTCCGACGCGCACAATTTCTTTTTTCAAAACATCGAAGTAGGGAATCGAAACGCGCTTGTCTTTTTGAATGATTACGTTGCACGCACAAAACAAACACAAGCTTTCGCAAAACGGCAAATGCATATACAACGAAACGGGCGTCTTAGCCGCATCCGCTTCCGCGTGCGCCGTTTGCAAATCTGCGGGGCCAAACGCGTCATTCCATACTGGCGCCGTCGGATAGCTCGTATAGCGCGGCCCGGGCCGGTTATACCGCGCAAGAAACTCTTCGCTTACGCGAAGCTCTTCTCGCATCTGCTCGAGTGTAGGTTGCGGAATCATCTTTCAAATTCACTCAACTATTTCGCCGCTAATTTCTCCGCAAACGAAAATTGTTGCCCTGTGGTGATAAAGGTCCGTGCATTCTCAACTGGAGTACCCGGCAAAATCCCATGCCCCAAATTTAAAATGTGCCCTATGCCGCCGAGCTGCCCCAGAATCCCGCGCGTTGTCTGTCGAATGTGTTCTTCCGGCGCGAACAAGACCGCCGGATCCAGATTTCCCTGGAGCGCGACCTTCGCTCCAATCGTTGCACGCAACTCTGCCAAATTCACCCGCCAGTCGCAGCTCAATACATCCGCGCCAGATTCCGCCACAGCCGGCAGTAAATGATGCGAAGCCTTCGTGTAGTAAATTACTGGCACCGTTCCGTGCACCGCCGAAATCACTTCTTGCACCGCAGGCAGCGCGAACGCGCGATATTCCGGTAGCGCCAGCTCCCCGCACCAAGTATCGAACAGTTGCACTGCCGCCGCACCCGCCGCAATTTGCGCTTTCAAATAACCAATTGTCGCCTGCGCAATCCGGCTCAGCAATTCGCGAAATGTTGCCGGCTCCGCGTACAAAAACTCTTTCACCTTCGCGAAGCCTTCTTTCGTCTTGCCTTCCACCATGTAGCAAGCCAGCGTCCACGGTGCTGCTGCAAATCCCAGCAGCGGTACATCCGGCCCAGCCGTTCGAACGATCCGTCGGATCGCTTCCATCAAAAATCCCGTCTCCGTCTCCGGATCGAATTGCCGCAATTTCCGCACCGCATCCAGCGATCGCACCGGCTCCGGCAAATTCGGCCCCGCATCGCCAAGCTCCAACGGCAGCCCCATCGCCTCGGCCGGAATCAGAATGTCAGAAAACACGATAATCGCGTCCACGCCCAGCCGCCGAAACGGCTGCATCGAAACTTCCACCGCCAAATCCGGTGTCTTGCAAACTTCCAAAAACGCATGCTTCGCTCGCAACTCGCGATACTCCGGCAAATAACGCCCAGCCTGCCGCATCATCCAAACTGGAACGCGCGGCACCGCCTCGCCGCGACACGCGCGCAAGAACAGTTCTTTGCGATTCACGGAAACAGAGGTCCTTGACATAGATTGCTCAGCGTTGAGGATAACAAATTGCGCTCTCCGATGCCCATGACCGGCTCGCCGTGCTGCGGCGCGGTGGCTAAGCTATACTCAGAATAGAGGTTCGCGGTCTGCTGAGAACAAAGAGCTCACCAGCCGCGCATAGCTCCGTGCCAATGAACCATCTCTTTTTCTTGCTTACACTTGCGGCTTACGTCGGCAGTTTCGCCGCATACATCGGGTACCTCGTTGCTGGCCATGATTGGTCCGGCCGCCTGGGCTCGCTACTGCTCGCGGGCGGTCTGGTAGCGCATTATTTTGCGCTCCTCGAACGCGCCCGCGGCCTCCACACTGTCCCTTACCACGATCTTTCCGGCTCGATGTCACTCTTCGGCTGGCTTCTAGCGCTCACCTACGTCAGCCTCGAACTTCTCCATCGCCAGCGCTCCGTCGGCGCGTTCGTGCTCCCATTCGTTCTGGCGTTTTTCCTCTTCGCGCAACTCTCGCCCCCAGACCGCCTTGCCGCCCCGCCCGCCACCGGCGTCGCATTTGCATTTCACGTAACGCTCAGCATCCTCGCCTACGCCGCCTTCGGCCTTTCTTGTGTGCTCAGCCTCATTTACCTCGGCGAACAGCGCCTCCTGCACGAGCACCGCGTCGGCGACGTCATCTGGCGCCTCCCTTCCCTCGATCTTCTCGATCGCATGAGCCAAAGCAGCGTCCTCGTCGGCCTCATCTCCATCGCCATCGGCACCGCGCTGGGCTTTGTCTGGGTGGACCGCCTCACCGGCAACGTCTGGCATTACGATCCCAAGTACGTCGTCACGCTGCTGGTGTTAGTCGCCTATGTTTTCTATCTGCGGCTGGCCCGCAATCCCAGCTGGCGAGGAGCACGCGCCTCGCAACTGTGCATTTTTAATTTTGCCATCGTGATTTTCAGTTTCACCGTTGTGAACCTGTTTTTCTCGCACGCGCATCGCTATTTCTAGGAGTCGTCAGGGGGCACGCAATCGGCGCCATGGAAATTGTGCTTGTTGGATTGAATCACCGCTCAGCGCCCGTCGAGGTGCGCGAGAAGGTGTCTTTCACCAACGATCAGGCCCGCCAGGCCGCTGAAGAGCTTCGCGCGCGCGGCATTCTCCACGAAACGCTCGTTCTCTCCACCTGCAATCGCAGCGAAGTTTACGGGGTCCCCCCTGAAACCACGCGTGAATCCGCCGCCGCTCTTTCCAACTATCTTTCCAGCTTCCATTCTGTTCAACTCGATCTTCTCAGTCCTTCGCTCTATCACCATTACGATCGCTACGCCGTTCGTCATCTTTTCCGCGTAGCCTCCGGCCTCGATTCAATGATGCTCGGCGAAGCGGAAATCCTCGGCCAGGTCCGCGAAGCCTATCGCATCGCCTACGAACAAGGCGCCACCGGCCCGGTCCTCAATCGTCTCTTTCAAGGCGCGCTCGAAGTCGGCAAGCGCGTCCGCTCCGAAACTGAACTCGGCACACGCCCCATGTCCGTCGCCTCCGCCGGCGTGAAACTTGCTGAACGCATCTTTGGCAAATTGCAGGAACGCGCCGCTTTAGTCCTCGGTGCCGGCATGATCAGCGAACAAGTTATTTCGCAACTCCGCGACCGCAACATCGCTCGGCTCTTCGTCATGAATCGTTCGCTCGAACGTGCCGACAATCTCGCCCGCCAGTTTGCCGGCAAAGTCATCGCCTGGGACGATTGGGAATCCGCGCTTACGCTTCCCGACGTAATCGTCTCCAGCGTTTCCGCCGAAGAGCCGGTCTTAATGCGCGCTCACCTCGAAAAAGCCATGGCCGCCCGCGGCAATCGCCCGCTCTTCGTGATGGATCTCGGCGTGCCCCGCAACATCGATCCAGCAGCCGCCAGTCTCTACAATTTTTACCTCTACAACATCGACGATCTCACGCAGATTGTTCAGCAGAATCGCAATTCCCGCGAAGGCGAAGTCCCCCGCGCCGAACTCATCGTGGACGAACACGTTTCGAAATTTCTTACCTGGCAGGCCAGCCTCGAACTAATCAGCGTCGTGGAAACTCTTCGTCACAAACTGAAAGCCGATCGCGCCGAATTTGTTCGTGAACGCGCCGAACGCGTCAACGGCCTCACACCAGAACAGCGCGAACAAGTAGAAGCCCTGATCGACGACCTTCTCGAAAAAATGCTTCTCGACCCGGCTCGCCGCCTGCAAGGCGAAAAAGATCTTCGCCGCAAGATTCAACAAGTTGAAGCTATCCGCGAACTCTTCCTGCCGGACCGGGAGCGCTAACGGTGAAGCCCATTCGTATCGGTACCCGCGGCAGCATGCTCGCCAAATGGCAAGCCGAATTCGTCCGCAAAAAAATTCTCGAAGCCACCGGAGTTGACGCCGAAATCGTTATCATCAAAACCACCGGCGACAAATTGCAAACGGCTTCCTTCGCGCAAATCGGCGGCAAAGGCGTCTTCATCAAGGAACTGGAAGAAGCTCTGCTCAACGAGGAAATTGATCTTGCCGTTCACAGCGTGAAAGATATTCCCACTGAAGTTCCATCGCGCCTCTGTTTCCCGGTAATCTGCCGCCGCGAAGACACCCGCGATTGCCTCG
>WNFT01000388.1_pt1 | contig 37547 bp, 24 predicted proteins | sample 5400191 | NCBI WGS metagenome assembly WNFT01 (sample SAMN13153359, study PRJNA577476) | soil metagenome | isolation source: 80 cm saprolite under Madrone tree | place: USA:California | collected 2016-06-14 | reverse complement strand
TGGACATTCGCGGCCAGCGGGACCGGGCGGTGACCGAGTATCAGAAGGCCATCAATACCGGTGACGATTCATACGGGGCGCAGGCTGAAGCCCAGAAGTACACCACGCAGCCGTTCAGGCGCACTGGCCGAACGATCGGATAACAGCCGTAAAAACACAAAGACACAAAGGCACAAAGAAGGCCGCGTCAAATGATCCTTGACGCGGCCTTCTTTGTGTCTTTGTGTTTTTACGGCTGTTATCGAGAACGCTTAGTAAGGCTCGGTTTGCGCCGTATTTTCTGGCCACCAGGAGCCGTGCACCTCAGCCAGACGGTTCACCCTGTCATCGATGTCAGCGATGCGAGTGGCCAGGTTTGTGATTAGAAGATTCAGGCTCTGTAGTTCCTCGAGCTCACTGGTCGTCAGGGTCAGATCGTCGTCTTCGATTTGTGGCATTTCTCGGCCAACATTTACCTCGGCGGTCGCCAATTCATTCATCGGTTCCGCCCGGAGCCGTAACAGTATTTCAACGTCTTCAAAGCGGCCGGATTGGATCAACTCAAGCTGGCATTCGGCTAACTCGAGCACTTGTTCCAAAATCGCCTTCTCGCGCCTGAGGTCAATGAGAACTGGATTCGAATGCATTTTGCCCTCCCGAGCGGCAAACACTCCTTCGAGGCCTTTACAGGCCTATCCCTGCGTTTCTAAATACATAAAGTGGGTTACAAAAGCCGAAAAAATACCTTGGATGAAAAAAACGTTGACCACGATTCCGCCTTTCAAGAAGACAGAAGACAAAAGTCAACACGAGAAAATCGATATCTCCTTTAGTTTCTTGATAAAAGGGCTTGTCTGCATTTGGTCAGCCGATGTATAAAAGCCCTCCGGTTCTGCAATAGCAATTTAGCTGGACCGCCCACCATGTTGTACAGGACGGATCGGGTAAGTCGCGGAAAACGAGAAAATTCGCCATGATGACGATGATCAGGCCTTCACGGGTTCTGATTTTTGCAGCAGTATGCATGTTGCAGGCGCCGATGAGCCATGCGCGGCGCACCCCGACCAGAGAGTCGCTGGCCAGCCAGAAAGGCAAAAGACCTGCCACCTCGGATCACTTCGACGCCGAGAGGATGTCCTCGATGGGTCACCTGGCGCACCTGGCAGCGACCGGCAGGCTGGACGGTTCCATGGCCAAAGCCCGGGCTGGAAAGCTCGATGGCACCGCCGTTGTTGGAGATGGGGCGGTTTTCAATCAGGTGGCAGCCGATACCCCCCCGGCAAACGACGATAACGAAATCCGTCCCGCAGGGGGGCAGGCACAACCCTCGATAGCCGTTGACAGTACGGGCCGGCACATCGTAATCGGTCTCAACGATACCAGGGGTTTCGGACTGAATCCGGCGTCCGTCTCAGGCTTCATGTACTCCGACGACGGCGGTCGGACCTTCACCGACGCAGGCCAGCTTCCCGTCACAACCGAGATCAGTTTCGTCGGTACCACTGCCTACCCTCAAGTTTTCGGTGATCCGGAAGTGAAGTACCTCGGCGGCTCGACCTTTGTCTATTTCTCCATCATGGTGAAGAAGTTCGGTCCCGGCGGCACCGCTCAAACCCTGGGTTTTCATCGATCCGTCGACTTTGGGCACACCTGGACCGGTCCATTCGAAATCCCGCCCGCGACCAACCCGAATGGACTTCTCAATGGACTCAGCGTCGACGCCGCCGATAAGCCATTTGCCGACCTGGATCCCGATACGGCACGTGTGCTGGTGAGCTGGTCCAATTTCACGCCCTTCACACTCAGCGGGATTGAGATTTCAGCTACGTTTTCGGACAACATTCTGAGCGACACTCCGACCTGGTCTGCCAGGAGTATTGTCGGGGCAACCGCTGTGGATGGACAGTCCTCGATCCCTCGCTTCGCCGGAAACGGTTCCACGAATGTTTACATGGCCTGGCGCCGGTTTCCTGGAGGGAACACGAGCAACACCGGACTTGCAAGGTCGACCGATAACGGGGCGACATGGAGTACTCCGGTAAATGCGTCCTCCGATTTTTTCATGGTGGACCAGGTGTTAGGCAATGACCGCGTCAACTCCGCTCCCGGATTGGCCGTCGACAATTCATCCGGCCCCGGCAAAGGCAATATCTATCTCGTATATTCGAATAATGATTTGAAAGACGGCGCCGACATTGTGTTTCAGCGCAGCACGGACGGCGGCATCAGCTTCACGAGTCCGCTGAGGATCAACAGCAGGCCCGGCAACGATCGGTCGCAATGGTACCCCTGGGTGACCGTTGATAACAGCAGCGGGCGGGTTTATGTCTTCTACTACGATCAAGGCATAGCAACGAATGGCGATCTCACCGAGACGACCTACCAGTTCTCCGACGACTACGGGCTGACGTGGAGACAGCCCATGCCGCTCACGGATCGTCCTTTCAAGGCGGGATGGGGTAACGACACAGGCCAGCCCAATCTGGGCGACTACAATCAGGCCGTGGCTCAAAACGGCGAACTCTTCGCCGCCTGGGCCCAGACAAAGCTCCTTCCGTTCACCGATGGGCTGCCCTCGGAGCGGATGGGGACTCCCGACATTGCCTTCAAACGCGTGCCTGCCCGGGCGACGAAAGTCACCCTGAACTCCAACTTCGCTCGAACCACATTCACAGACGGCAATGGAAATGGTTTTATTGATGCCGGGGAGCAGGTCCGATTCAAAATTCCGCTCCTGAACTACGTTACGAATCGAAACCTGAATCCTTCTACGATAACCGGCATCCTTGCGACGCTTTCGGCGACTACGTCCAGTGTGACGGTTGTGCAGGGGACCTCGGGCTACCCCAGCATCGCTCCGGGCGCTTTCGCGACTAATGACCGAGGCTTCATCGTTCAGCTCTCGCCCTCATACGTTCGCGGAACGCCGCTCGATCTTGTTCTCAACGTCACCAGCAATCAAGGGTCGACTGTTCTGTTTCTCACTCGCCCGACAGGTACTCCGCTGCCGACCACGATATTCGAGGAGGATTTCGATAAGGTGTCCCCGGGCTCGCTTCCTGCCGGATGGCTGACTCACCACGCCGGAGGCAACAACACAATTCCGTGGACCACGAGTAATACGTTCAATGCCGGCAGTAATGGGGCTTTTCACATCAATTTGAATGATGGCCTTTCGGAGAACTCCAATCGATGGGAGCGTCTCCTCACGCCACTGATCGACGTGCCCGCGAACTCGGAATATGTGACGCTGGATTTCGATGTGAAATACGACACGGAAGAGGATCCGGACTTCAATATCCTCGCATACGACGGGTTCTTGCTTAGCATCGGAGACTACGGTCCGACTACATCGTCGCACGCCCTCCTTCGGTCCATACTGGCGGAAGCTTTCGAAGAAGAGTTCACGACAGCCGACCTGAATCACTACCCGAAGCATCTTCCACGCAGCCACAGCACCGCGTACTTCCAGGATATGTCGGCGTGGGCTGGAAATTCGGCGGGGTTGAAGCACGTGCACGCGAAGCTGAACGGAATGGCCGGCAGGTCTATCCGGCTTTGGTGGGACTACACGCAGGACGAAAGTTCAACCTGCAACAACGTGAGACCGAATTCGCCGGCCTGCGGCGTGCTTTTCGACAATCTGGTCGTGAAGAGCGTCGTCACGGTACAGTCGGATCTTTCAATAACGAAATCGATAACATCGGGCCGGGCAATTTCCGGAGAGAACATTACCTACACAATCGAGGCCACCAATAGCGGACCTACCCTTGATGTCAGCTCAACGGTTACAGACAATTTACCTCCCCTGCTGAGTTTCGTTTCGTGCTCGGCTACTGGCGGTGCGACATGCGACGGTTCGGGTAACAGTCGCACTGTTACATTGCCGCCGGGATCCCTTCCCCAGACCATCACGCTCGTGGGGGCCATAAGCTGTTCGGCGGCGGGCGGAACTCCATTGCGCAATATAGCAACAATCGCATCATCGACGCCGGATCCCGACGCCAGTAACAACTTCTCGGCAGCTTCCACGAACATTGTGAATCCGCTGCCTGCGGCATCGTGTCCGGCTGATATCGTCACGACTGCGCCGCCTGGAGCCGCATCCGCGGCTGCAAGTTTTACCGTCACCGCGACCGACAATTGTCCGCTGCCGTCCAACGCCATAGCCACGCGCCCCGCGTCGGGTTCCGCCTTCCCCATAGGAACGACAAAGGTTACAGCTACTGTGACGGATTCGGGAGGCGATCAATCCACGTGCAGCTTCAATGTCACGGTCAATGCGCCAACCACAACTGCCGTCGGCCCGGCCGCGGGCCAGTACAGTGACGCGGTGAACCTGAAGGCGACGGTGAGTCCCACGCCTCTTTCCGGTCAGAATGCCACGGGCTCTGTAAACTTTTTTGTAAATGGCCGGCCGGCCGGTTCAAGTCGCGTCAGCGCTTCCGGTGTTGCGGTTCTTCCGTACATCATACTTCAGGGGCAGGGAACTTATTCGGTCACGGCTAACTACGTCAGCACGAACCCCTTCTTCCAGGACAGCTCGGGTTCCGGCTCGCTAACGGTCACCAGGGAGGATGCCGCCGTCAGACTTTCATCTTCGAATCCGGGATCGATTCCAGTGACAAACCCGGACGGAACGGCAAGTTTCTCGCTGAGCGCAGCCATAACCGAAGTACCGGATGGAAGCGCCGGAGACATTTCGAATGCAGTTCCCGTCAGCTTCACTCTGACGCCAGTGAGTTCCGGCTCACCGATCACGGTTGTGGCGACGACTTCCGGTGGAGCCGTCGGAACGCTCACGGCGACGGCGAGCTTCACGGGTATACCGCTCAATACGTATGAAGTCACTGCGAGTATCGGTGGAGACTTCTACCGCGGCTCTGCCAGGTCGGTCGTCGCTGTCGTGAACACTCCCACGGGCAGTGACGTGGCGTTCACGCCTGTGGATCAAACCACTGGCCAGCCGTCGCCGATCAGCCTCACCTTCGGAAATGTTACTGGCCCGGGAACGACCACGGTGGCGAGCACAATGCAGGGCCCGCCGCCACCAGCCGGCTTCAGGTTCGCCAATCCGCGGACGTATTACGATATCCGAACAACCGCGACTTTCACCGGCACAGTTCAGATCTGCATCAATTACAGCGGCGTGCAGGTAGGCAACGAGAGAAACCTCCGGCTCTGGCGCTATTCGAACAATCTGTGGTTTGACGTCACGGTTCCGAGCGTGCCGACCTTCCCGAATCCGAACACCACCACGAAAACGGTGTGCGGTGCTACAACGTCATTCTCGCTCTTCGCTCTCGCCGAACAGGTGAACTGGCCGCCGACAGCCAATAGCCAGTCTGTTCGCACGAAGGGCAATAACTCGGTTGCGATCAAACTGACCGGCGCCGACCAGGATGGCGACACGCTGCTTTTCAACGTGGCAACGCAGCCGGCTCACGGGACGCTGAGCGGCCGGGGCGCGAACGTGCAGTACACGCCGGCGCGGAATTACATTGGGCCGGACAGCTTCAGTTTCACCGTATCGGATGGCGTCTTCCCGCCGGTTTCGGCCACGGTTAGCATCACCGTGTACGACGACACTCCACCGCTACTGTCGGTGGTGGCAACTCCGAAGGCGAACAACGCCGGCTGGAACAATGGTCCGGTCAGTATTGTGTGGACCAGCGTCGATCCCGAGTCGGGAATCGCGTTTGCGGCAGGCTGCGACCCGGTCAAGCTGAGCGCAGACACGGCCGGGACTTTGCTGAGCTGCAAGGTCACTAATGGTGCAGGCTTGTCGTCCACCAGTTCCATCACCGTGCGGATCGACACGTCCCGTCCCGAGGCTCACAACCAGTTCGATCCGGTGACCAAGACCGTGCAGGTGTTTGCGCGCGATGCGCTTTCCGGTGTGCCTTCGACAGCGGTCACTGGAAGCTGTGTCAAGAACACGTGGGGCGGCGACGATAAAGACGACGATGACGATACGGGCAACGAAGGCAACGATGCCACGGCTAACGACCGCCGCGATGATTCCTACAGCGCGCAGCTGTGCAACTACACGATTACGGACGCTGCCGGAAACAAGCTCGTGTTGGTCGAAAAGCTCAAACAACCGAGCGAAGATGGTGACCACAAATATGAGCTGAAGGTGCACGTCATCAGCACCCAGTACAACAACGATTCCCCGATCGCTGCGCCGCACAACAGGCAGCATTTTCAATGGTCTTTGGATAAGGATGGGAGTCTTAAGACTCTCGATCAAATCATGCTGGTCGGTCAGGACAAGAACCGATTTAAAGTCGTTGCAAAGTTCGATGCGAAGAAAGACCAGACGAAGATTCAGATCAAGGACAATTCACAGGTCACCAAAGACGGCGATAACAACAAAGACGATATGGACATCATTCTCAAGCCCGGATTGGATCTGCTGCGAATGGCGACGCGAACGGGATTGCTGGATATCGAGTTTTAGTTAAGGCCGAGTATTTGTGGCGTTACCAAAAAGCCGTTGTTCAGGGTGACCACTTCGCCGGACGTCGTTACCGTCACATGGGTGGAACCCACTGGCGCGACGTTCGAGATGGACAACTGCACCAACAGGCTCGTGGCACTGTTGACGGTGAGTCCCGTAACCGAGAAGCCCGGACCGAAATCCACCTGCGTTATCCCCGGAGCAAAGTGAGTGAATTGGCCGGTGATCGCCACCGTGACCGTATCGACCTGTTTGCCGGTGTTCGGACTGATGGCCATGATCTCGGGTGTTCCCGGCGTCACGCTAAAGGCATTACTCAGCGTCGCCAGCTCAGGCCCCATCGTCACGATGAGCGTTCGAGAGCCCACTGCGGCCGCTGCGGGTATCGTCAGGTATGCTGTCAGCAAGGTAGCGTTGGTTACTATGACGCTGTTGACCGTTATGCCATCGATCCTGACCTGGGTCAGGCCCTGAAAGAAGTGTGTAAACTGGCCGCTAACCGTCAGCGCCACGTTCTGTCCTTGTTGACCGCTGTTGGGCATAGCTGTCGTGATAATGGGTCTGCCCGGCGTTACCGAAAAGGGGTTGTTCAGAGTGACCGCTTCCGCGCCTGTGGTCACGGACCCCTGGCGAGAACCCACGGTGGCCGTGCTCGAGATCGTTAGCTGCGCCATCATGCTCGTCGCACTGTTGACGGCAAGTGCTGTGACGGAGACGCCGGGACCGAAATCCACCTGCGTCGTCCCCTGAGCAAAATGGGTGAACTGGCCGGTGATTGCCACGGTGACGGTATCGCCCTGTTTACCCGCGCTCGGACTGGCTGCCGTGATCACGGCTATTCCCGGAGTAACGGTGAAAGCATTGCTCAGCGTCGCCAGCTCGGTACCCGTGATGACAGTTAGCATCCGAGAACCGACGGCGGCCGCCGCGGGGACCGTGAGGGATGCTGTTAGCAAGGTAGCGCCGGTTACGGTGACGCTGTTGACGGTGATGCCATCGATATTAACTTGGGTCACGCCCTGAGCGAAGTGGGTAAACTCACCGGTCACGGCCAGCGTGACGATCTGCCCCTGTTGACCATTGTTGGGCGTGACTGTCGTGATGACGGCTGGTCTTGCGGTGACCGTGAAGCCATTGTTCAGGGTCACCACTTCAGCGCCTGTCGTCACCGTCAAAGTCCGAGGACCGACTGCTGCGATGCCGCCGACTTCCAGCTGTGCAATGAGCGATGTCGGACTGGCCACCGTCACATTCACCACCGTCACTTCGGCTCCGAAACTGACCTGAGTGCTTCCCTGGACAAAGCTCGTGAACTGCCCGGTCACGATGACGGCCAGGTTCTGGCCCTGCTGACCGGCGTTCGGGTTCGCCGTCGTGATCACCGGTGTGCCCGGGGCGACCGTAAATCCGTTATCAAGCGTGACGGCTTCCGCGGCTGTCGTCACCGTCAGATGGCGAGCACCCACGGGTGCGGTGCTCGAGATCGACGCCTGAGCGGACAGGCTGGTAGCGCTGTGGACAGTGAGTGCCGTGAGGGACAAGCCGGGGCCGAAATCCACCTGCGTCGCGCCCTGAGCAAAGTGGGTGAACTGGCCCGTGACTGCTACCGTAACCGTATCGCCCTGTTTGCCCGTATTCGGACTGACTGCCGTGATTACGGGTGTTCCCGGCGTCACGTTGAAGGCGTTGCTCAGCGTCGCCGCCTCAGTGCCCGTTGTCACGGTCAGCGTTCGAGAGCCCACGGCGGCAGTTGCCGGGACTGTCAGGTGTGCAGTCAGCGAGGTGGGATCGGTTACGGTGACGCTGCTGACGGTGACGCCGTCGATGCTGACCTGGGTCGTACCCTGAGCGAAGTGTGTAAACTGACCCGTTACGGCCAGCGTCACGTTCTGCCCCTCTTGACCGCTATTGGGCGTAGCTATCGTGAGAACGGGTAGTCCCGACGTCACCGTGAAGGCGTTGTTCAAGGTTACCGCTTCTGAGCCTGTCGTCACCGTTAAGGTTCGAGAGCCCGGCGCGGCAATATTGGCGATTTCCAACTGTGCTGTCAGGGATGTTGCACTGGCGACCGTCACATTCACCACCGTCACGTCGGCTCCGAACGTGACCTGAGTGCTTCCCTGGACGAATCCGCTGAACAGCCCCGTTACCGTGACGGCCAGGTTCTGGCCCTGATGACCGGCGCTCGGATTCACCGTTGTGATGGCCGGTGTGCCCGGAGCCACCGTAAATGCGTTATCAAGCGTGACGACTTCGGCGGCGGTCGTCACCGTCACACGACGAGAACCCACGGCGGCAGTGCTCGAGATGGCCAACTGAGCCGACAAGTTTGTGGCGCTGTTGACGGTGAGTGCCGTGACGGAGAAGCCGGGACCGAAATCCACTTGCGTCGTTCCCTGAACAAAGTGGGTGAACTGCCCGGTGACTGACGCTGTGGCCGTATCGGCCTGCTTGCCCGTGGTCGGACTCACGGCCGCGATCACGGGTGTTCCGGGCGTCACGCTGAAGGCGTTGCTCAGGGTCGCTGTTTCACTGCCCGTGGTAACCGTTAGCGTTCGAGAACCCACGACGGCTGCTGCCGGGATCGTCAGGTGTGCGGTCAGCGCAGTGGCGTCTGTCACTGTGACGCTGTCTACGCTGATGCCGTCGATACTGACCTGGGTCGTGCCTTGGGCGAAGTGCGTAAACTGACCCGTCACTGCCAGCGTCACGCTCTGCCCTTGTTGACCGCTATTGGGCGTGGCTGCTGTGATGCCCGGTGGTCCTGCCGTCACCGTGAAGCTATTGTTCAGGGTGACTACCTGTGCGCCTGTAGTTACCGTCACGTTGCGGGGGCCGATAGCTGCAGTCGGTAACACGCTCGCTTGAGCGGTCAGGCCAGTCGAGTTTGAAACGCTGACGCTGTTGACGGTGACACCATCACCAAGGCTCATCTGCGTTGTACCCTGAACAAAACTGGTGAACTGGCCCGTGATGTTCACTGTGACAGAATCACCTTGCCTGGCGCTGACTGGATCGACCGATGCCAGCGCCGCAGTGCCTGGCGCGACTGTAAACGCGATGTCGAGAGTAGCCACCTCAGCACTCGTCGTGACGGACAACGTCCGCGTTCCGGGCGTTGCGTTGCCGGCAATATTCAGGCGTGCCGTCAGAGACGTCGGATTGGCCACAACAACATTAGTAATGGTCAGATCGGCGCCTAAGCTAAGTTGTGTCGTTGCCTGATCGAAGTGCGTGGATCGCCCGGTGACCGAGATCGTCAAGTTGCGGCCCTGCTCGCCGGTGCTGGGATTAACGGTGGTGATTGCCGGTGTTCCTGCCAGGGCAGCGGAGAGGACATCGATGCGTCCGGTTCCTAACTGCTGCGCGTAAATTGGATTTTGGCCATCGATATTGACAGACCCGCCGGCAATGGAATCCGCCACGCCAGTCGTTCGCATGGAACGTACAACTGCCGCCGTCGCCGCAACCGCGGCCGCACTGAAGGATGTACCCGAAACGATGCTGTAGTAGCCCAGCGGATAAGCCGAAAATATGTCAACTCCGGGCGCAGCCACAAAGACATGACTGCCATAGCTTGAAAAATAACCCTTTGTGTCTGAAAGGTCCGTCGCAGCCACAGCCAGTACTCCGGTAAAGGCGGATGGATACTCCGGTTGAGACGTTTTGCCGTTCCCGGCGGCTGCCACGAGCAGGACATTGGAAGCCTCCGCAAACTGCACGGCTTTATTGATAGCCAGTGAAGGGGTAAAACTGCCGAAGATCAGATTAATGACCTGTGCTCCGTGATCCACGGCGAATCGTATCGCCTTTGCAAGCGTGAACAGGTCGGTGTGCCCATCATCATCAAAAGCGCGTAGCGGCATGATCATACTGCCCGGCGCTATGGCAGCGATGATGCCCGCGGAGGCCGTGCCGTGTGTGTAAGACGGTGTCAGACTGGCTAAGATGGGGTTGGATAGGTCCATGAAGCCGGCATCAGCCTGGTCCATAAAACCGGCGTCAGCCTGGTCCATGAAACCGGCGTCAGCCTGGTCCATGAAACCGGCGTCAGCCTGGTCCAGGAATGGCGATCCAGGCGGTCTGGTCGCGACGAAGTCGTACCCGCTCGTCAGATGGCCGACCAGCGCCGGGTGGGCATAGTCCAAGTTCGAGTTGATGTCGGCTACAACCACTCCGCTGCCGGTCGAATAGGACCTTGCACTTCCAGCCTTTATCAGTTGCATCGAAGGCTGGTTTTTGTACCAATCCGCTGCCGTAGAAGCGGGCACCTGCACCACGCCACGTATACCAAAGCGTGGCAATGTCACGGATTTGTTGAGTTCCATCCACTGAATTCCGAGCAGTGACATTGTCCCGGGCGACGGAAGGAACGGTACGTTCACCAAGTACGTATCTGCACCGGGGATGCTGTCGACGACGGTGCCACCCAGGGTGATAGCGATGGGTGTAATACTCGCGGCAGGTGGAATCTGGACGATGAGCGGAAAGGACGCAGCAACAGCCTGAGCGCTCAGGCCAAAAATCGAAATGCAAAGGATGAGGAAGAACCGACGTCCTGCCATAGACTTTCAGGGAACCCAGATCACTGAGTTGCCTTTAAACATTCAGCGCACCGATAATGGTGAGATTGGGAAGGTCGACCTGCAAACTCAAAGCACCTTCGGGCAGGTCGCTGAAATGGAATTCTCCCAATTCGTCGGCGGCCATACTTTCCATTCTCTTGCCGTTACGCAACAGATGAAACCAGGCGGTAGCAGTCAAATGTTCGGGGTTTCGGGGAAGCATTTGCCCCAACATTTGTTTCTGGCCGGCTTCGTCCCAAATCTGGACATGAATGTCGAACTCTTCCGCCTGCAGGATGAGTTGTCTCATGTCCGTTGAAGCGCCTCGAGCGCCCGCCAGGTCGGGTTCAAGGAAACTGTCGAATATCACGGCGGCAAGAACGCAGCGGAGTCCTGGAACGAGCTCCTCCGACTCAGGCGGGTAGATATGGACCGCCCTTTCCAGGGTTCGCTCGGTAGGACTCTTCAAATGAGACCGCTTGATCGTCGTCAGAAATTGCTTCCACCCACTAAGGTACGCTAAGCAGCGGCCACAAACCTCCACGTGCTGCTTCCACGATGTTTCCTGGCCGTTCTCCAATCGCCCCTCCAGGAAATCGAGGGCCGTTTCCGGACTCAAATGCATTGTTGGCTTTCCTCCAGCGATAAAGAGTTAAGGAAGGAACTACAAAATACGCCGGATTTCAAAAAAACGCTATGGATTTCCTACAAGTAAGAAAGGTGCCCAGTAAAAAGGATGCGGATGCTCGTGCCGAACGGCGAGCATCGCGGACCTGAAAGCGATCGATTTGGCAACGCCTTTTTGCCATTCCTGATAAAAATGGACCATCAGCGCCGCCGTGGACTCATCGTTCACATTCCAAAGGCTTAAAAGGAGAGACCGGGCGCCGGCATATAAAAACCCCCGCATAAAGCCGAGCAGGTCGTCGCTGCCCGTTACTTCGCTCAGACCGGACTGACACCCGCTCAGGGTCACCAGGTTGGTCTGACAGACCATCGAGAACAGGTCGAGGGCTGTGAACCAGCCATCAGCCAGCTTGAAGCTGGAGAACATGGGATTGTCTCGGCGGAAAATCGCGTGAGTGGCGATGTGAAGAAACGACGACACTTTGCAGCTTTCGATGAACGTTGCGCGATTGGCCTGATCGTCCCGCAGGACCTCTGCATTGGGAAAGAGCCGACTTAACCTGGACAGCTCTTCTCCTATAAGCGGAGCTTTCTCGTCCGCTACCCCAACGAGCACAGGCGATTTTCCCGGAACATCTTTCTTTTCAAGGCAGTACTTCAGGACCGAGGCGCTGGGCGCGTAGGAAATTTCATATTTGTCAATGAGGTACTTCTCTCCGTCAAATAAGGCATGGAAGGGCAGAAAGTGCAGGGCACCGTGCGGCACGACCGCGATGTGGGGTGTGCGGATTTCGCTGATGAACGGCGCCAGCAGTTGCTCGTAGATCTCCTGCAACCGGTGGCGCACCGATTCGAGAAGTTTTTCGGAATGAACGGCGACGTAATCGCGGCCCAGCTGGAATTTCTCGAACTGAAATCCCAGACGCCTTTGCAGTTTGAGAACGCCACTCGCCGAACAAAGCCGGCGAACAACCTTTACATCCCTTCGCGAAACGATGAATGCCAGCACCTCATCTCCGGTCGCGAAATATTCCACCAGCGTCGTCCGTTCGGGAAGCGCTGCGCGAACCGATTCGATCGTTGCAATCGAGACATCCTGCAACGACGCATATTCCGGATCCACCTGCGACACTTCGCGCAAACTTCGCGCCAGTTCCTGCTCTTTAAGCGAGATGCTCTCGTAATTCGTTCGTGAAGTCACGGGGCGCGTTTCGGACTGAGAGTGGGCATACTGCACATTCAGCTCTTCCCGCAATCGATTGATCTTCGCCAGCATCGACTGCTCTGCCTGCCCGTGGATTGATGGCATACTGTGCGACAAGAGTTCGACCAATCCGCGTGAGCGTGCCCGTTCGCACCAGGCGTATGCCGACGCGAGTCCTTCCGATGAATCCATCCGATCCAATGAAAGCCGGACAAGAGCGTCGTATGCCTGCTGCCGGCCTTTGAAGAAAGTCACGCGAAGTTCGTCATGATAGAGTCCAGCCTGATGCTTCTCCAACTCCTCTGCCGCGAGTTCGTAATGACTTCGGGCTTCGTCCCAACTCTGCATCCGTTCGGCGATCGCAGCGCACAGTACGTGGTAGGGATAGAGCACCAGCGGCACTCTTGTGGTCTGAACCAGCGCCGATATCTCTTTCGTTGAGGCTTCAGCGGCCACGAGATCATTGAGGGCCATCGCCGCCCGGCCCAGGAGCACCAGGCTGAAGATGCGTTTCGAGGGAATCGCCAGCTGCTCAAAGGTCAGCTTAGCCTGTATACCCAAAGCGTGAGCTTCCCCGATACGCTGCGTAGACAGGTATATCTCCGCGCGATAAAGATTCAGCAAGCCGATCCAATAGAGATTGCCCTCTTCCTCGAATATTTTTTGAGCTGCGAGGAACGCGTCGAGCGCCTCGGCAAAGCGGCGCATCTGCATTAGCGCTACACCGTAGAATCCGGTAGCCTTGGCCTGTTCGTATCGCATGCCGATTTCCTTGAACTCTTCGGCTGCTCGTTCCGCCAGGATTGACGCATCTTTTGAAAGGCTGAGTTCCAGATAAATCTCCGCTTCGTCAAGATCACAAAGGGCGCGGTACCGCTGGCTACCCGTACGGTCAAAGCGCTGGCGGAGCCGGCTGAAGGATTGAAGAGCATCGCTGTAACGGCCGCGTAAATAGTAAAGGTAGGCGCGATTGTAACTGGCCTGCGCCGAGAGTTCGACCATGCCCAGTTCATCGCTCAATTTATCGGCTTGCTCGTACAGCTCATCGGCTCGTTCGACTTGATCAATCATCGAAAGCACGTTGGCCAGATTGTTGTACGCCAGCGCGAGGCCCCGCTTATCCCCCAGCTTTTCGAAAATCTCGGCGGCCGTCGTGTGATATTCCGCGCCTTGTGTATGTTCGTCGAGACGATGATGCAGGATGCCGAGATTCGTGAAGAGGCGCGCCCGGCCTTCTTCGTCGTGGTTTTGGACGAACCATTTCTCAGCGACGCTTGCGATATCCAGCGCTTCCTGGCGCCTTCCTGCGTGCGCGAGAGCCACCACCCATCCGATCCGGTTCCGCGCCGCCTGCCGGTGTTCGCCGATCCCTTCCAGTTTCTCGACGAGGCTTTTGTAATACGGAATGGCTTCCAGGTACTGCTCGTTCGCCAGGAAACTGTACCCGAGCATTCTCCACGCCTCGAGCATGAAGCGCTCGTTACCTGAGTCGGTGGCCAGCTGAAGAGCATGCCACGCAAGCGACACGCTTTGGGCCGACGCCTCGTTGCGGGGCTGCCCTGCAAACAGATTCGCGCTGCGAATCTCGCCCCAAATGCGGTCGAACGTCTGTTGAAGTGTTTCCTCCGGAACCATCTCAGCCCAGCAATTTTTTCAGCTTTTCCAGACAACGTGCGCGGGTCGGGCCAATGCTGGCGACAGGCATCCCCATTTCTTCAGCAATTTCGGCATAGGTGGGTTCTTCTGATGTGAAATAAAGGAGCTCGATCAGCCGCCGGCATCGGTCAGGCAAACGTCCCAGGGCTTGCTCGAGTGCATGTTCACTTTCAATCAGTGCAAGCCGGTGAGAAAGATCCGGAGGGTCTTCATTGAGATGCTCTTCGGCCAGACGCCGTGATTTCCGGAGCGCCAGGGCGGTGCGGCGGGTAACAGTGATGAGCCACACCGGCAAAGCTCCCACATCGCGCAAATCGGACAGGTGCTTGTAGAGCTCCATCCATACCTGTTGGAAGACATCGGACGCGTCTTCCGGGTCGGGACAAAGCGTGTATGCAATCGAATAAACCAGGCGCCGATACCGGAACACGAGATCCTTCCAGGCCGCCTGGTCGTCCTTAACGCAACGCTCGATCAATTCAATATCGACCCGACTCTTCACTAGGTTCCCTTACGGCAGAGCCGTTCCCACTGCATTACGCCCAAAATACGGGCCGCCAAGGATACCACCGAAACGGTGAGCCGTGGCAGTGGCCCCCAATACGGATATCCTTGTAGAGTTTCCGCCTACATCCGCATTGTGACAAACACAACCTGCACTGTAATGGAGAATATTACTCGTCGAGTTGATAATTGGGGGCTTCTTTAGTGATGAACACGTCGTGGACGTGGCTTTCACGCAGAGAGGCTTCGCTGACCTTCACGAAGCGCGTTTTTGCCTGGAGTTCGGGGATCGTGCCGACGCCGCAGTAACCCATACCGGCTCTCAATCCACCGACCAATTGAATAACCATTGACGACAGCGGCCCTTTGTAGGGAACACGCCCTTCGATGCCTTCCGGGACCAGCTTGCCCGGTGTCTCCTGGTCTTCCTGGGCGTAACGATCTTTGCTGCCCTGCTGCATCGCGCCAATCGAACCCATTCCGCGGTAGGACTTGAAAGTCCGGCCCTGATACAGGATCGTCTCGCCCGGGCTTTCGTCAGTGCCCGCGAAAAGCGATCCGATCATCACCGCCTCGGCTCCTGCGGCCAGCGCCTTCGTAACATCGCCGGAAAACTTGATCCCGCCATCGGCAATCAACGGAATGTTTCCTTCATGGGTGGCGCGGGCGCATGAAAGGATTGCCGTGATCTGCGGCATTCCTACTCCGCTGATGACGCGTGTCGTACAAATCGAGCCTGGACCCATGCCGACCTTCACGGCATCCACGCCGGCGCTAACCAGATCCCGCGCGGCCTCTTCTGTAGCGATGTTGCCAGCGATAATCTCCATGTCCGGGAATCGCCGTTTCGTTTCCTTCACCGCCTGGAGCACCCGCGACGAGTGTCCATGTGCCGTGTCGATGACAATCACATCGACCTTGGCGCGCACGAGTTCAGCCATGCGTTCCATGTAGTCGCCGGTCGCGCCGATCGCCGCACCGACACGCAGCCTGCCCTGAGGGTCCTTGGCGGCGAGCGGGTACTTGATCTTCTTGGTGATGTCCTTCACCGTGATCAGCCCCTTCAGGTTTTGATCCTTGTCCACGACGAGCAGTTTCTCGATCCGATGTTTGTGCAACAGACGCTGCGCTTCCTCCAGGGTCGTGCCAACCGCGACCGTCACGAGGTCCTCCTTCGTCATCACTTCGCGAATCGGGAGGTGGAACCGCGTTTCAAACCGCAGATCGCGGTTTGTCAGAATTCCCACCAGCCGGCCGTTTTCCGTGATCGGCACACCGGATATTTTGTAATGTGACATGAGCTTCACGGCATCTTCGATCTTCTCATTCGGAGACATGGTGATCGGATCGACGATCATCCCGCTTTCCGACCGTTTCACCTTGTCCACTTCCGCAGCCTGTTTATCGATCGACATGTTCTTGTGAACGATCCCGATGCCGCCCTGCTGCGCAAGTGCGATCGCCAGCCTCGATTCGGTAACCGTGTCCATCGCGGAGCTCACGATCGGCACGTTCAATTCGATTCGGCTGGTCAGTCTGGTGTTGATTCGAACTTCGGAAGGAAGGACATCTGACTTCAGAGGAACGATCAGAACATCGTCAAAAGTCAGCGCGTCGCCGGCAAGTCTTTTTTCACTCAAACAGTCACCCCATGACATTTTTTGAATTTCTTACCGCTGCCGCACGGGCAGGGATCATTTCTCCCGACCTTGGGAGCATCGCGTTTTACCTGGCGACCCGCTCCGTCGCCGCCGTTGTTCTGGCTCGACATCACGAATTCCTGCCGTCGCCGCCTTTTTTCGATCTGCTCGGCCTGCTTTTTTTCTTCAACGGGCTGGAGCAGGAAGAGGAACCGGAGGGTGTCTTCTTCGATCCGGCCCATCAGTTCTTCAAAGAGGGTGTAGGATTCTTTTTTATACTCCACCAGCGGGTCGCGCTGTCCGTAGCCGCGCAATCCGATGCCTTCCTTGAGGTGGTCCATTGCCAGAAGGTGATCCTTCCACTGGGCATCCACGATCTGCAGCATGAGCATCCGTTCGTGGTAACGCATCGGAGCTGCACCGATGATGGCTTCCTTCTGGTCGTACTTCTCGTGCGCCTTCGCGAGAAGCGCTTCCTCGAGTTGCTTCGAGCCGAGCTGGCTGGGATCGATGCCTTCTTTTTGGTAATCGAAACCGAACTGGCGCTGGACGGCAATGGCCAACCCGTCGAGATCCCATTCGTCCGGATGCGTCTCGGAATTTGCGTATTGGGAGACGAAATCGATCATGATGTCGTCGGCGATGCCCATCAGGTATTCCTTCTGGTCTTCGCCTTCGAGAAGCTGCTTCCGAAGACCATAGACAGCCTCGCGCTGCTTGTTCATCACGTCGTCATATTCGAGGACGTGTTTCCGGTATCCGAAGTTCTGGCCCTCGACCCGTTTCTGCGCGTTCTCAATCTGCTTCGACACGAAACGCGATTCGATCGGAACGCCTTCTTCCATTCCGAGCCGCTGCATGATGTTCGAGATCCGGTCCGCCGCGAAGATGCGCATCAGATCATCTTCGAGCGAAACGTAGAAGCGGGATGATCCAGGATCGCCCTGCCGTCCGGATCGTCCGCGAAGCTGGTTATCGATGCGCCGCGCTTCATGACGTTCCGTGCCCATAATATGAAGGCCGCCGAGTTGAACGACTTCTTCGTGTTCCTTGTCGATTTCGGGTTTCACCTTCGCGATGGCCTCATTCCATTGCTCCGGGGTCGCCGCACCCGGATCGATCTCTTTCTTGCGCAATACGTCGCGCGCCATGAAATCGGCATTACCGCCAAGCAGGATGTCGGTGCCACGGCCGGCCATGTTGGTCGCGATGGTGACGGCGCCTTTGCGGCCGGCTTGCGCCACGATCTCAGCTTCCTTTTCGTGATACTTCGCGTTCAGGACCACGTGTTTGACGCCAGCACGCTTCAGCATCGAGCTCAGCTTTTCCGAACGGTCGATCGAGATCGTGCCGACCAGCGCCGGCTGGCCTTTCTCGTTCAGCTGTTTGATCTCCTTGACAACGGCCTCGAACTTTTCGCGCTCAGTCCGGTAGATCACATCGGGATTCTCGATGCGGCGTAGAGTCTGATTGGTCGGAATGGCAAGCACGTCGAGCTTGTAGATCTTCATGAATTCTTCCGCTTCGGTTTCCGCCGTACCGGTCATGCCGGCCAGCTTTTTGTACATGCGGAAGTAATTCTGGAAAGTGATCGTGGCGAGGGTCTGGTTCTCCTGCTGGATTTTAAGGCCTTCTTTGGCTTCAACCGCCTGGTGGAGGCCGTCGCTCCAGCGGCGGCCCGGCATCAGGCGCCCTGTAAATTCGTCGACGATCATCACTTCGCCATCCTTCACCACGTACTCCACGTCGCGCTTGAAAAGCGTGTGCGCCTTCAGCGCCTGGTTGATGTGGTGAAGGATCTCCATGTTCGACGGATCGAAGAGGTTGTCTACGCTGAGCAGGCTCTCGGAACGGCCGACGCCTTCTTCAGTCAACGTCACGGTGCGATGCTTCTCGTCGACCTGGTAATCGACATCGCGGCGGAGCTTGGGAATGATTTTGTCGATGCGGTAGTACTTGTCGGTGGATTCTTCGCTCGGACCGGAAATGATGAGGGGCGTTCTGGCTTCGTCAATCAGGATCGAGTCCACTTCGTCGACGATGGCGTAATGATGCGCGCGCTGGACACAGTGCGCGAGATCGAATTTCATGTTGTCGCGCAGATAATCGAAGCCGAACTCGTTATTCGTCCCGTAGGCAATGTCCGACCCGTAGGAGTCGCGCCGCTGCTGGTCATCGAGACCATGCTGGATCACCCCGACACTCAGCCCGAGAAACTTGTAGAGCCGGCCCATCCATTCCGAATCGCGGCGGGCCAGGTAATCGTTGACCGTGACAACGTGGACGCCCTTGCCCGCCAGCGCGTTCAGGTACGCCGGCAGCGTCGCGACCAGGGTTTTACCTTCACCGGTCTTCATTTCCGCAATCCGGCCCTGGTGAAGCGCGTATCCGCCGATGAGCTGCACGTCGAAATGCCGCATATTCAGGATGCGCTTACCTGTTTCGCGGACAACGGCGAAAACTTCCGGAAGTAATTCCTCCAGAGATTCTCCGTTCGCAAAGCGCTGCCTGAATTCGGCTGTCTTGGCTTGAAGCTGTTCGTTGGTGAGGGTGGAAATCCGGGGCTCTAACGCATTGATTGCGGCTACCGCAGGCTGAATCTTCTTAACTTCTCGATCATTCCTTGAACCCACGAACCGCTTAACTATCGTGTCGAGCATAGATGAGTTTAACGGAAAGGGGCTCAGCAAGGCAATGGCTGTAGCGGCGGTCTTTGACCACCCGCAGCCTTGGAGTGAGGATCGCCGGCGGTCATAGACCGCCGCTACAGTTAACTTCTCGGAAGGTAGCCCCGCGGGTTTACCGGCCGGTCGTTCAACCGAACTTCGTAGTGGAGGTGCGGCGCAGTGCTTCGGCCCGTGCTTCCAACGAAGCCGATGATGTCGTTCTTGTGGATCCTCTGTCCCACATGGACGTTGAATCGGGAGAGGTGGCCGTGGCGTGTGGTCAGGCCATTACCGTGATCGAGGATGATCAGGTTGCCGTAAGCTGCTTTTCGCTGAGCGTAAATAACGATACCGTCCGCCGGCGCCAGCACTCGGCTTCCATAAAGCGCCGAAATGTCCAGGCCCTGGTGCAATTCCGCCTCACCGTTGAATGGATCAGCTCGATTTCCGTAGTGACTCGTGATATTACCCCGAACCGGCCAGACATTGGGCGTGAACCGCATGATGTAATTGCGCTGTTCGGCGATCTGCTCCAGCAATTTCATCTGGCCTTCAAGGTCGGACGCCCGGTCCTTCAACAGGTCGACCCCGGCCTTCAGATCCATACGGCGGAGCAGGTCAGCTGTCGGGTAATCCACCTTGGAACCGCCAATTGCCGGAATATTGGCCTTCGGGAAACGTTTGGCCCAACTCCCGTCTTCAATCAAGTTGGTCAATCTTTCGGACAGGCTTTCCAGGGCGGCAAGCTTGCTGTCGAGTTTGACGGTGGATACTTCCAGGTTTCTCTTCTGGACTTTGAGATCGACGTTTTCGGCCTCGAGCTTGTTATAGTCGGCGACTTGGAACGCCATTCGGGTGTAGTTAAAAGCGAGCCCAACGGCTACAAAAAATGAAATCAGACCTATGGCGGTACAGATATATAAGACCTTAGCAGGCAGGCGCAGCTTATGAAGTCTGGAGCTGGCGTCGGGAACAACAATAAAGGTATAAAAATTCTTGGCCAATCTTACTCCACTGGGATCGAGTCTCGATGGGGCCAAAGTCCTACAGATCTTTCTTTTTATTTATTTGAAGTAGAAGGACTTGTTGGCAATAAATCATTGAACTGACGGGCGAATCCTAACAAATGGGTCTTCCCATGGTCAAGGGGAAAGTAACAATTTTTAAGAAAATCGGGGACTTGCAGACACCCTACCTGGCATGGTTCTTGCCAGCCCTGGCAACCCTCACTTTCATATTGTCGTGGGCCGGCGCCTTTCCCACTGGGGTTGTCGAACCATGGTTCGCCCATGCCCTGTTCCCCAAAATATCGTACCTGGCGGGCCGGTTTGCTGATGCCGTCTCCTTCTCCTGGCTGGACGTCGGAATTCCTCTGACCCTCGTTCTGCTGGTCACGCTGCTTCGGGGACGGCGGTTCCGTTTGCTGGCGAGTCTGGTGGCTGCTCTCTACCTGTTCTTTTTTTGGACCTGGGGGCTGAATTACCACCGGCAGCCGCTGGTTTCCAGGCTGCCTTTTGATGCCGAACGCACCAAACCCCCGAACATGGAGCGATTCACCCAGCGGGTTGCCGGCGAGATCAACCGGCTTTACGCCGAGAAGCAACGTAACGGGTATGATGAGGAACGGACCCAGGCGGAGACGGTCCGGCGCGTAGAACGGGTGGTGGCGGCGATAGACGGATCTGAGTGGACGGCTTCCAGCCGGATCAAGTCCTCGCGAGTCGCCAATCCCTGGTTTCACATGGCAGGGATCGCGGGGGTATTCAACCCATTCGGCCATGAGCCGATCGTCAGCGACACCTTGCTGGATGTAGAACGGCCTTTTGTGATCGCGCATGAGTTGGGTCATGTCCGGGGATATCCCAGCGAGGGAGATGCCAATTTAATTGCCGTTTTCGCTACCATCATGTCAGACGATCCCGTACTACAGTACAGTGGTTGGCTGGACCTTTGGGAATATCTCCGTTACCCGGAGATCGACACTCTGCTCGATCCCGGACCTCGCCGGGATCTTCAGCGGATCGCCGAACGGGCCCGAAGGGAGCAGGTTCGATGGATCAGCAACGTCCAAACCGCCATTCTGGACTGGTTTCTGAAAGCCAACAGCGTCGATGAAGGCATTCGAAGCTATTCGCAGGTCGTCCTGCTTGCCGCAGGGACCGAGCCGTATTGGAACCGTTTCCGTTAAAAATGGAGTACTATAACGAGCCGCATGCAGCCCAGACTAATAACGATCACCGGACCAATGAAGGGCACCGTTATTCAGCTCTCGGATGAGCAACTGTCTATCGGCAGAGACCCCTCAAACCAGGTGACGATCAACGATCCTCTCCTCTCGCGAAAGCACTGCGCCATTCGGAATAGCGGGGGGGAGATTCGAGTTGCCGACCTGGAAAGCCTGAACGGCACATTCGTCAACGGCTTTCCTACCCACGAAAAGAAACTCGAGCACGGAGACCGTATCAAGGTGGGCGTTTCTCAATTCATCTTTCTGCTCGAAGACGACGTCAACGTTACCGATGTGCCGCTCACCGATGCCGGGGAAGAGCAGTTCATAACGGCCGTCACCGTTAAACTCGACCAGGATGACTCTGTCTACATGCGGCCGGAGAAGATCGTGGCAACACTGCCGCCCGGCGCCCGGGTGGCACGTGACCTGGCCGCACTTTTGAAAATCAGCACTGCAATAAGCGGAATTCGAAAGGCGGAGGACCTCGAAGCACGTGTGCTGGAGATGATCTTCGAGGTCATTCCGGTCGAGCGTGGCGCCATTCTTCTCGTCGGCCACAATCCGGACGAATTCGTGTCCGGAACCTATCGCGATCGAGAATCCGATGCGAGTCAGCCTTTCGCGATCAGCCGAACCATTGCCCGCCAGGTCTTGCGCGACGGCGTTGCGGTCATGGGTAATGACGTACAAACCGGCCAGTCGTTCAGGCCGAGCGAAAGCATCGTCGCCTCGCAGATTCGATCCCTGCTGTGCGTTCCTTTGATGGTCTTCCAGAGCAAGCTCGGCGTCATCTACGGCGATACCACGCATCCCGGAGCCCAGTTCGACGAACACCACCTGCATCTGCTGACGGCCATCGCCTCCCTCGCCGCAGTTGCACTCGAACACGCCAGGTACGTCGAGTGGCTCGAAGGCGAAAACCAGCGCCTGCAGGAAGAGATCAATATCGAGCATGACATGGTCGGCGAGAGCAACCGTATTCGCGACGTGCTGGTGTTCACCAAAAAAGTGGCTGCTGTGGATTCCACCGTCATGATCTACGGAGAAAGCGGAACCGGCAAGGAACTGGTCGCGCGCGCGATCCATAGGAACAGCCGAAGGGCGAACCGGCCTTTTGTGGCCATCAATTGTGCGGAACTGGACGAAAATTTGCTCAAGAGCGACCTTTTTGGACACGAAAGGGGATCTTTCACCGGCGCGACGGCCATGAAGAAGGGCAAGATGGAAATTGCCGAGGGTGGCACGGTGTTTCTGGATGAAATCGGAGAACTCGCGTCCCCTCTCCAAGCGAAACTATTGCGCGCTATTCAGGAAAGAGAAATCGAGCGAGTTGGAGGGACGCATCCGATCAAAGTGGACATCCGGATCCTCGCAGCCACCAATCGCGATCTCGTTGAAGCCCGCAAAGAAGGATCGTTCAGAGACGATCTTTTCTTCCGGTTGAACGTGGTCTCCATTACCTTGCCGCCGCTTCGCGAGCGCCGTGAAGATATACCCCTGCTTGCAACCTACTTTGTCCAGAAATACAGCCGGGAAGCCAATCGGCCGGTGGTGGGTATCTCGCCGGAAGCTCACTTCCTTCTCAAGCAATACGACTGGCCCGGTAACGTTCGCGAATTGGAAAACGCTTTGGAGCGGGCTGTGGTGCTGGGTTCTTCAGATCACATTCGTCCTGAAGATTTGCCCGAAGCCCTCGTGGAAAGGAAACAACCGTCGCACGTCGGCGTCATTAAGTATCACGATGCGGTGAACAGCATGAAACGCGAGATCATCATCAAGGCTGTTGACCAGGCGGGCGGGAATTTCACCGAGGCCGCCAAACTACTCGATCTCCATCCCAATTACCTGCACCGCCTGATCCGCAACATGGATTTAAGGGATCAATTGAAGAAGTAGCCGCGGATTTCACGGATTACGCGGTTGGCGCGCGATTAACGCCTTTGATGCGCGCCATCCGCGTAATCCGTGAAATCCGTGGCTACTTCAACCAACCATTCTTACCAGAATCGTTTCTCCACGTATCCATACAGCACGCCGGTGCCATCGCGGAGTGAGCGCCCATAGACGACATTGAACGAATGCGTGGGAGTTTCGAAACGAAGGCCGCCGCCGGTATCGAGCCAGAGTTTGCCTTGCTGGAAGATGCGATTGCGGTCGAAAGTTTTGGCTCCGTCGAAAAACAGCATCCATTTGACGGCTACAAACGGAATGTTCACGTAGTTGAAGAAAGGAAGCGTGGCCAGGCGGCGATCGAAATCGGAATTAAAAAGAATGAAATCGGTTCCGGTCGGGCCCTTGCCGAATCGCCCATGATCGGCAACGGTGTGCCCGCGCAACGGATTCGTTGTCGTCGTATCCAGTCCAAGTACGAAGTACTCCTCAACCGGAAGTTGGCCTCGAGAAGTGCCGCCCTTCAGGGTCCAGTTGAAGGACGCACGCGGGTCCCTCGATAAGGTGAAACGGTTATTGAACTCCGCGACACCGCCGCTGAAATTTGTGTCTCCAAGAATAGACCGCCGTGCAGCGAAGCCTTCCAGATGGAGACGATTCTGGTATCGGCCGTCCACAATACGCAGATTCGTCTCCAGCAGAAACCGTCCCGTATTCTGGCTGTTGGTGAGCAATTCCGGCAGGTCACCCGATGCGGCTCGATTGCGATATTCCAGCCCCCCGCCAATCTCCACACGATAATGCGGGATATGTTTGAGATAAATCCGCATGCTGTTCGCTTTGTAATCGAAACGTGCCCGTGCCCGGTTTTCAGGACGAATCGAGGGTGAGAGATCCCAGCGCTCCTGGCGCCAGGTGTTTCCAATCTCCAGGTGCACGAGGCCCGGCAGCGGCAGCGGAATTTTGAAGCCGCCCTCCAGTCTCCGGCGATCCTTATCCCACCTGTAGTTTCCATTGAAGTTAATGCCCGTGTTGCCAAGATTCCAGAAATCCAGATACGAAATATGGAAAGGAGCGCCTCGAACAATACCAAACACGAAATCGCTAAGGGTATTCGTCTTGGTAGTCGTGCGGAGGACGGCATTGTAGTGGTCGGTAACCGGCGTCGGCTCAACCTCGAGACCGACGTTCGCGAAGATGTCCGTTTCGAACAGCCGCGATTCCGTCGTCTTCCATTCGTCGTAGTGCAGGACGCCGGCTGGATGAAACGCGACGGCTTTGCGCACAACCCACGAGCCGAAGTTCAGAGAGTAATTATGGAGAATGTCGTCCACGACGGGACGGCCGCTCTTGTTCCACCAGCGAAGCGCGGACTGGACTTCGCCTTCCGACATGTTGATCGCGGCGAGCAGATCCGAAGCGGTGGCATTGTCCGGATCCACACCGAGAGTCCGCTCCAGTTCCGACCGTGCTGCCTCGATGTCATTGATTTCGAGAAACACATTTGCGAGCTCGGAATGAAAGCGGCCATCGTCTGGATAGCGCCGGGCGCCTTCGCGGAGAAGTTCCTGAGCCTTCTCATACTCCTTCATATTTCGGTACGCGATGCCCAGATACAGGTACGCGTCCGCCGACGGCTGCTCGGCCAGCACCGTCGTGAGGATATTCACCGCCCGGACGAATTCGCCGCGCTGGATCGCCGCGCGTGCTTCATCGATCTGAGCAAAGCTGACATTTGCGGCGATCAGAAGAAAGAGTGCGGCGGAAATAGCCTTCATTTTCATCTGACCCGTTGGATTATAATTTCATCACTATGAAAAACGTCGGACGATTTCTCCTGCTCATGTGGGTTTTTGCGGCGGTTCCTGCTTACGCCAGCGACATAACGCTGTTCGGCGGAATTCAACGCGAAGGCAAGCTGACACTGCAGAATGCTGTTCAGACGGGCACCCAAAATTTCACTTTCAATCCGAAAACGTTCGGAGTTTTCGGATTTCGATTCGGCCACGGCAAGCTTTTTGGCGGGGAACACACGCTTGCGTATACTCCCAATTTCATCGAGAGCCGGATGAAGGCCGTGATCTACAACAGCAACCTGCTTATTCAAGCTCCGATACCCAAGGTTAAACCCTATGCAACAGTGGGCCTTGGGGGCGTTTTCACATCGGGCGACTCGCCGTTCGACATCGGCAACAAATTCGCGGTCAACTATGGAGGAGGTATAAAGGTTTTACCTGCGGGTCCCGTTGGAATCCGCTTCGACGTTCGCGGCTATGCCATACCCAGCGTTCACGGCACGGCTCCATCGGCGATGAGCCAGACCCTGAATGTGCTCGAGGTGAGCGTCGGTGCCGTCTTCTCCTTCTGAACCGAACGGGGCGACCTACTCAGGCCTCTTCTTTACCACCCTGTCGCTTCTGCAACTCGAGTTGTTTCTCACGCGAATTTTCAGCGTGACCATGTGGTATCACTTCGCCTTCATGGCGATCTCGCTCGCCATGTTTGGCCTTGCAGCCGGCGCAGTTCTCGTTGAGGTCATGCGAAAACGGGATACGCATCTGACGCTGGCCGTCACCGGACTCCTCTTTTCCTTGAGCAGCGCCATTTGTTTTACAGCCCAGCTCTATATTCCGGCGGACCCGGAAACCAAGCTCGCGTGGACCGCGCTGGCGTTCACACTCATCGCCATTCCATTTGTATTCGCCGGCATCATTGTGTGCGTTGCATTGACGCGATTTCCATCCCACACAGGTGCGCTGTACGCGGCCGACCTGGCAGGCTCGGCCGCAGGCTGTGTGCTGACGATCCCGATCCTCAACCACATTCACGCGCCCACGGCCGTCATCCTGAATTCCGCTATCGCGGCGCTTGCAGCCGCGGCATTTGCCGTTTCGATCAGGGGCCGGTTTCGATGGATCGCGGCGGCTTCCTGCGTCGCCTTGCTGGCGATTGCCACTGCCAATCAATCCGCAAAGTTCATCGAGATCCAATGGATCAAGGGCGGAAGAAACCACGGTGGCGGCAAGTACGAAAAATGGAACGCGCTGTCACGAATTTATGTTGGTGAGACAGGCAGCGATCCCTTTGGCTGGGGAATGAGTCCGGCATACCATCCCACACAAAAGCTGGAGCAGCTCTATCTCAATATCGACTCCGGTGCAGCTACCGTCATCACCAGGTTCGATGGCAACCTTGAACGCCTGGAGCACCTGAAGTACGACGTCACGGCTCTGGCACACTACCTGCGAAAGGAGACCTCGGTTCTCGTCATCGGAGTGGGGGGCGGCAGAGATATCCTGACGTCGTTGGTGTTCGGCCAGAAGCGCGTCACCGGAGTCGAGATCAATCCGGACATCCTTGAGGTGCTGACGAATCATTTTGCGGACTATGCCGGCAACCTTGCGCAGACGCCCGGTGTGACGCTGGTTCACGACGAAGCCCGCAGCTATATCGCGCGGTCACATGAAAAATTCGGGATCATCCAGGCTTCTCTGATCGATACATGGGCCGCAACTTCAGCAGGTGCTTATGTCCTCACTGAGAATGGTCTCTATACGAAAGAAGCGTGGCTCACGTTCCTGAATCACCTGACGGACGATGGAATACTTACGATGTCCCGGTGGTATTACGAAGCGCAGCCCGCCGAAACGCTGCGGCTGGCTGCATTGGCCACATCGTCTCTAATGGACACGGGAGTGGAAGATCCCCGCCGGCACATTATGATCGTGCGGAAGCAGGACAGTTCCGAAATCGGGCAATACAGTGTGGCGACGATTCTGGTTTCAAAGCGCCCATATACGGACGCCGAGATCGATCGCGTAATGCAGATCTCGCGCGAAATGGAGTTTCTGCCCGTATTGACACCTCGTTTTGCCGAACTTCCCGAGTTCGAAGCCATTGCCACCCGCGGCAAGTATGAGCGGTTGATCGCCACGTATCCCTTGAATATCCAGGCGCCCACGGACGATACGCCATTCTTCTTTCATATGCTCCGAGCCGGCGACCTGCTGAAGGCATCGACGTATCAGGGCATGAACGATATCAATCTCAAGGCTGTCAAAGTGCTCGGGACATCGCTCGGAATTGTTGTGGCCTTGAGCGGTATCGCCATCATTGCCCCGCTGGCGTTGCGGAAGCGCGTTCGAGAAGCGCGCTCGGCCCGCCTGATGATCTATTTCGCGGCGATTGGCCTGGCTTTCATGATGGTCGAAATCGGTCAACTCGAGCGCTTGATCGTTTTCCTCGGGCATCCCATTTACGGATTAACGGTCGTGCTGTTTGTTCTTCTGGTCGCGTCGAGCCTGGGAAGCCTGTGTTCCAATCGCGCCGGTCGATGGATCTGGCTTCTGCCGTTTCTGCTCGCGGCGTTTATCTTTGCGAGTCCGGCTGTGACCTATCAGCTCGCAGCGGCTTCGACGCCTTTGCGGATTGCGATTTCGGCGATGCTGCTTTTTCCATCCGGCTTCTTCATGGGTATGGCTTTCCCGCTGGGCATCAAGCAGGCGATGTCGGCCCATGACGGCGCCCCGACTGCCTGGTATTGGGGAATTAATGGCGCTTTTTCTGTCATTTCTTCGGTGCTGGCCCTCGTCGTCGCGGTGTTCTGGGGTGTCACGGCGACCTTGCTGGTGGGACTGCTGGCGTATGTCGTCGCGCTCGTAGCGCTCAGGCTCGGCCCTGCGCACATAATCGCGGGCTAAAGAAGGGGTGAATGAATCGACAAGAGGTAACCGCGTATTCCCCTCCTCACGGAGGAGGAGTGGCTGCGCCATCAAGAAAATGCCGCGAAGCATCCTTTGAAGGCGCAGACGGGGTGGTCAGTTCCGCGACAATGTTTTGTGAGCGACCACCCCGTCTGCGCCTCTTCGGAACGGGACCTTTTTATTTATGGCGCAGCCACCCGTCCTGTCCCAGGAGGGGAATACGCTGTTTCGTGATTGAGAATTGATTCACATGACAACAAAGAGACTTTCATTGCTGATTGCGTCGCTGCTCGTCGGGCTGCTGACGATCTCGGCGATTTCCGTCGACAGGCTCAAGAGCCACGTCACCTGGCTGTCCGATCCGGCGCGGGAAGGCCGGCACGGCGGTACTGCCGGCGCCGCAGCCGCTGCCGATTATCTTGCCGAGAAGTTCAAGGAGATTGGCTTCGAGGTGCAGAAGCAGGAGTTTGGCGGCAATCGCCGGAATGTAGTCGCAAAAGGCGGAACAGCCGAAAGATACATTCTCATTGGCGCTCATTATGACGGACAGGGAAACGGCATGCCTTCCGCCAGCGATAACGCAGCCGGTGTTGCCGTGATGCTGGAGCTCGCGCGGGATCTGAAGGCGAAGGAGCTTCCAGTGTCGATCGTCGCGGTTGCCTTTGATGACGAGGAACAAGGACTCAACGGCTCCCGATATTACTCCGATCATCCGCTCTATCCTCTCGACAGGGCCCAGGCCGCGATCATTTTTGACACCATGGGACGAACATTCATGGACCTTCCAACCTGGACCATGTTCGTTCTCGGTACCGAATATTCGAGCGAGATTGCCGGCGTCGTTCAAAAGAGATCGGGCGCGGAGATGCTGGTCGCCGGTACGGATCTGATCGGACCCCGCAGCGACTTTGCGCCCTTCGCGCTGAAGCACATTCCGTATCTGTTTTTCACCCACGCCACACACAAGGACTATCACGGGCCGGGCGACACGGCGGATCGCGTGAACTACGGGAAGCTCGCGCAGGATGCCACAGTCATTGAGCAGATCGTGGAGGATATTGCGCGGCTTCGAGCGCCGCCCAAATTCCTCGATCAACCCGTCTATCCCCCAAGCGAAACCGCCGCGTTGCGGCGTGAGCTCGACCTCGTTCAAAAGGAACGAACAGATCTGCCGGCCGCGTACCGGATGATGTTCGAGGACTTCAAATCCCGGCTTCAGAAAGACGATTCACGCGAAGTTCGACGCGTTGCCACAAGCGGGCTGCTGGCGCTCGCCACGCCGCGGGTGTCCTCGTTCATGCTGGTCTTCATTCTCGGTCCCTACTACGAGCGTGAAGACCAGCGCGAGATTGCCGCGGCAATTTACGAAGAGGCAATAAAGTTTACGCCTGACGCGTCCTCTCGCCGCGAACTCGACGAAAAGATCAAGACATTACGGACTCGATAACGAAAAATTCACCGTTATGGTGGTGATGACCGGTACGGGTTCACCATTCAGCAACGTCGGTCTGTATTGCCATTGCTGGACGGCATCAAGCGCTGCCTGATTCAACAAGGGGTGGCCACTGATAATCCGCAGACTCTCGATCCTGCCTTCCTTGCTGATCACTGCCTCGAGCAGCACTACCCCCTGAGTTCGAGTCGTGATCGCCAGCGGCGGATACACCGGACGTACCTGACGAATGAGATTCGCTTGCTGAACACCACCGCTTACGCGAGTGGGTGCGACCTGTATAGGCGCAGGTGGGGGAGGTGGCGGTGGTACCGGTGGTGCGGGCACTTCGACCTCAGGGTGACTGCCGATCAACTCGCGGAGACGTAAGCTTGCAGTGCCTCCTCCTGAGGCTAGCGGCAAGTTAACTGGAGGACCGGTCGGCGCTTCGACTACATACACAATGTCTCTAGGGATGGACGGCGGAGCGATGACATCTCCTGGATCGACTTCGATGACTGTTTGAACGCGATGCGCAGCCGCGACGGTGGTGACTTCAATTCCTCTTGGTGCCTCAGGTTTCGGCGCCCATAGTGACATGTCCACCTTCGGCATGGGTATCGCTTGTATCTGGGTAAGGGGAAGGAGCGCAAGAAGCGCGATGACGGCGAAATGGATGACCACCGAAAGGAGAACGGTGGCGGGTTTGCGGCTTTGTTTGTGACCTTGTGACTCGAACAGCGAATCTTCCAGCATGTCTACTCTCCTCTCGAGAATGTAGACACCGTCGGATCACAATTGTTCCCGGATTGAAACTGTAGCGGCGCTCTATGAGCGCCGACAATCCGGCGGTCATAGGCCGCCGCTACAGTTTCTATTTTGCAGCCTTCAGTTCGGCGTAGAAGGGATCGAGACGGGCGGCCTGTTGCCACTGCTGGGTGTTGATATTCCAGCCGAGATCGTCTGTCTTGATCTGAGCGAGTAACTGGTCTTTCGGCGTGCCCTTCTTTACCAGCTCTTTGGCGCGCGAGATCAGCGTTTCCCATTTCATTTTGTATGCCATGAAATCGGCACGGGTCATCGTCGTTTGACCCTGAGCGGAATGGCCGGGGACCACGGTATCGAAGTCGAGTTTCGCAACTTGATTGAGCACCCTTACCCAGTCGACTCCGCTTCCATTGAATGGGAAATCAATATTGGGCGCCACACCCACGATCGCGTCTCCGCCCTGGAGAACTTTCAGGTCGGGGTAATAGAGGAACGAATCGCCGCTCGTGTGGGCACTGCCGAAGTGGTAAACCTTCGCGGTAACCCCGCCGAGTTTGATGTCGTATTCTCTCTTGCTGTACGGCGTGTTCGCCATTGCAGGTTTGCCCTGCTGTGGCGCATACGTTTCCAGGTTCTTGTTCAGATTGCTGTGAACAACAACCTTCGCGCCTGCGTCCTGGAACTTTCCGATATTCCCGCTGTGGTCCTGATGGTGGTGTGTGACGACCACCCACTTCACCGGTTTGTCGGAGATGGATTTTATTCGAGTCATGAGTTCGTTGTAGAACTGGTCGCCCAGGTTCTTCGTGTCGCCCACGATCAATCCGTCGTTGGTGACGCGGACGGTCGTGTTGCCGCCGGCACCGGTAACCAGGAAAAGACCCGGCTTGATCTGCGAAACCGCCTGTGGTGCCTGTTGTGGCGCGCCACCTCGTGCCTCTCCCTGTCTCTGCCCTCCGCGCCCTTCGGGCGCTTCGCCTTGCCGCTGTCCGCGGCCTCCCCCTCGGCGTTCTCCCTGTGGAGCCTGCGCAAGAAGGACGCTGGGCGCTGCAACTGCCAGCAGCACCATCAGAGTAATAACAAATAATCTCTTCATATCCCCTCCTGTAGAAATAGAGGCGAGATTTTAGCACCGAATTTTGGCTATTCTCCGATTATCTTGATCAGCACTCGCTTCTTCCGGCGTCCGTCGAACTCTCCGTAGAAGATCTGTTCCCACGGTCCGAAATCGAGCTTGCCGTTGGTGATGGCCACTACAACTTCACGTCCCATCACCTGGCGTTTGATATGCGCGTCGGCGTTGTCTTCACCCGTGTCGTTGTGGCGGTACTGGCTGGTTGGCGCGTGCGGCACCAGGCGCTCGAGAAAATCGTCGTAATCCTTCAGCAGCCCGGCCTCGTCATCATTGATATAGACACTGGCGCTGATGTGCATTGGATTCACCAGGCACAACCCTTCTTTCACTCCGCTCTTCTTCAAAGCAGCTTCCACCTGCGGGGTGATGTTGATATACGCGCGCCTGGTCTTCGTTTCAAAAGTGAGTTCTTCGCGATAGCTCTTCATGCTTGTTTTTCAGTTGCCCGGATGCTCGAAGATCGCGAAACACTTGTTGGAATTGAAGACGTAGCTTTCGATGAAGGTAGACCAGGACGGGGTTCGCTTCAACTCGGACATCGCTCCGGCGAGGCAGAACCAGTTCAGCATTTCCTGCTGCCCGGAATCTTCGACATCCTTGAGGGGAGTGTCCCGCCATTTCGAGTAGTTTCCGGACAGGAGCGCTTCGTAGAAGGCTCGATCGCTTTCAATGTCGGGATGCAGGCGCCAGGCCTTGTCGTGAAGAAATGCGTGGGACCAGCTGGACGATGCGACCACTGCAACCCGATACGGGCCGTCCTTGAGAACACGCGCAGTCGCCGCGCCCAGATCGAAACATCGTTGCGGGGAAGGTGAGGGCGGATCCAGTTTCTCCGCGGGCGGCGTGTCACCGAACCTGGCGGCTCCTCCTCTGAATGTGATCACTCTGCGTCCGTAGCAGTTGATCGAAAAGCAGACCACGGGATGATTGAAACCCTTCCGGTAGTAATCCAGGTACGCCACCGAATTCAAAAACGCGTGGCCCACGCCCTGAAGGTGGAGCGGACGATAGGCGTAGCACACATCGAAGCCTTCGGTGATCAGCCCCGACGCCAGGAACTTCGCTCCCTCCCGGTTGCCGCGAATCGTCGACACGAACTCTTCGCTTTCAGACCACACGTTGGCGCCGCCCGGCATGCCGGGAGCTTTCAGCTTCCATGGCTGCGCTTGAATGGTGTCGTATGCAAGAATGCAAAAGGGAGGAATGATATCTTCCGTGAAGTTCTCGTACTGATCGTCTCCCCAGATCAGAACGAAATCGGGCTGGAAGTCATCGATCGCAGCCCGGATCCTGTCGAGTCCGGCGAGCAGGGTTTTTCGATGCTCGGCGGCCATTGTTTTTCCCTGATCCGAGCCCCATTCCTGCTGCATTAGCGGCGGCCAGTTCGCTGGGTTCTTGAGCTCCGCGGGAATCGCTGGATCCCGCAGCGTTCCCCGCAGAATTCCGGACATATTTTCGTCGCGTCCCGCCAGCGGGGGATAGTGCGTGATGCCCAGGCCTAAAATCTCTCCCATGTCCGACCTCGAAGATGCATCATACACGGACATGCCAAAAGAAAAACAACGCGCAAAAAAGCCGCAGGCGAGCCGGCCGCACATGCCGGGTTATGGCATCGACGAAGACAGGAACGGGTTATTGCACTGGAGCTGGGCCGTCGATCTGCTGTCGAAGACAAGGAATTATTTTTTTACGACTGTGCGAAGCGACGGGCGGCCGCACGTGATGCCCGTCTGGGGCGTCTGGATGGGTGATCGCTTCTACTTCGGCACAGGCAGGAAGTCCGTCAAGGCGCGAAACCTCGCGGTGAATGCGAATTGTGTTTTGTGTCCGGGCGGGGCAGACAAGGCTGTGATCCTGGAAGGTACCGCCGCGAAGGTGACCGACAAATCCATCTTGAAGAAATTCGCCGCCGCTTACCTGAAGAAGTACAAATTCGATATCACCACGATGAACGAGCCCGTCTATTCCATACGTCCTCGTGTCGTGTATGGCCAGATCGAGAAGACCTACGTCAAAACCGCGACCCGCTGGACGTTCTAGACGAATCCACTGTAGCGGCGGTCTATGACCGCCGACAGTCCTGGAGCGAGGATCGTCGGCGGTCATAGACCGCCGCTACAGTTTGCTATCGAAGGCTGCCGTAAAGGCGGCGGCGCTGGCGGCGATGCTTACTGCCAGAGGCGAGTCAGCGTCCCACCGAATCAATTTCGTTTGTCCAATGTTTTGGCCGCTCGTAGTCACTTGAATCGTGGCCTTTTTCGCTTGCAGAACCGAGCGATCCACCAGGGCTACGGCGGCAAGCGGATCCCACGCGAAGTACGCATGTGCATCGATGTACGGCAAAGCGGCCTCGAGCACCTGCGCAACGACACGGCCGAGAGGCGTCAGGCTTCGCCGCCCAAAATTTTCGGCGAAGCTGCGAGTGATCGGCACGTGCATCGTCGCGTCCAGCGGTACCAGCAATATTTGAATGTCGGATTTGAAGACTTCAACCGCCGCGTGAGGATCCACATAGATATTCCATTCCGCAACCTCATTCGCCGCCTTCTCCGGATTGCCGGCGAAAAGATTGCCAGGCACTTGCAATGCGCCACCCATGATCACCAGTTCTTCGACTGTTGCGGATGCATCCGGCACTTCGCGTAATGCCAGCGCGAGGTTCGTGAGCGGCCCCAAACCCAGGATGCGAACGGGACGCTCCTTGTCTTGCATCCGGCGTTTCAGAAAATCGACGGCTCCCTGCGTGGATGGAGGACCCACGATATCAGGCAGCGTCACTCCCGGAAGGTTGTTCGCAACAAAGCGCCATTCCGCCGGAAACGGTCGCGATCCCTCGATGGGACTCTCCGCGCCCTCCAGGACCGGAATGTCTGCTCGCCCGGCCAGATGAAGCAATCTCCGGATATTCCGAGAGCCGTCTCGAACATGCGCCAGGCCGTGCACTATGGTTATCGCTTCGATCTGGAGGTCCGGCAAAGACAGAAGGTAGGAAAGCGCCAGGATATCGTCGGTACCTGCATCCGTGTCGATAATGATCGGCGATCCCACGTCAGGTCGCGATGGTTTTCCAGTTTTTTGCGAGGGTTTTCTTCAAGGTCGCTACCATCGTTTAGAGCTCCCCTTTCGAAAACATTCCGTAGTCGTACGCCCCTTTGCGGCTTGGAGCCGGTTTCGAATCCATTCGCTGGAGATCCGCTGAAACCACGATCCGCGTGCCGGGGTATCCGATCAGATCCCAGCCGATGAAGTTCGCGTTTCCTCCGTAGAAAGGGTCGGAGAAAGTTCCCTGGATGGTGTGTGTGCGAACGAGGTTGAAGAACTGCCCGGAAGCTCCCGTGGGTCCGGTTGCGCGATTCTGCTGCATGTCCGTCAATACCGTGTCCTGATCCGCCGCCGAGAGTCTCGCGAAATCGCTGCCTTTTGAAGACTGCGCATACGAGTTCAGCGCGGCCAGTCCCGCTGCGTAGGCAGGGCGTTGCGATTTCAAAGCTCCAGCCAGCGCCCGGTCGATGAACCGGTCCGCGCGCGCCTCGAGCGCTCCGGGCCCGTTCTCGTCCGCCGGTATGAGCCGCGCGACGATTGCCCGCAGCGTTTGGGATTCTGCGGGAGTCAGTGAGATGAACGCCTCTCCTGCGGCGGTCTGCGCCTGAGCCCGGAAAGGCACTGCGGCGGGCATGACGACCGCCGCTCCAATCATCGTTCCCAACTGCTTTAACAATTCTCTGCGTGTGAGGCCACTGTTCATCACGAACCTCCTTAATGCCTTTTGCGTCATGCGTCATTCACGGTAAATCTACTTCCCAGCTCCCCGCAGTCTGTCCGCTACTTTAGCGCGGGTTTCCAAAATCTGGACGCGTTCGGGCGCCCTGGGGTTATCGGAGAGCCAGGCATCGAGGTGCTGTAAAGCGTTGTCCCACTTTTGCAGCTTGATGTAAAGGTTGGCAAGCATCAGGCGGGCGCCGGGCATTCGTCCATCGAGCTCCAGCGCGCGCTTGAAGCTCTGTTCGGCCTCTTCGTAGAACTCGGATCTGTAATTGGCCAATCCCAGCAGGTAATGAGCGGATACAGAGCGCGGATTCAGCTTTTTGGCTTCATCGAGAATGTCGAGGGCGTTATCGAGGATTTTACCGACCTTGGATGAATCGGTTTTCCTGCTGGCGTCCGCCTCCTGGATGTAAAGGCTGCCGAGATTTTCCAGCGGCTGAGAAGACCGCGGATTCAACAGCCTCGCCGCGTTGTATTCTCGTTCGGCATCACGGTAGCGGTCCATCTTTTGATAAATCGTGCCGAGAGTGTTGTGAGCCGCGAAGAAATCCGGAGCAGCCTTCACGATCGCTTCAAGACGCTCGCCTGCCCTGGCGGTGTTTCCTTTGCGGTTGTCCTCGCGAGCCTTCTCATATTCATCCAATACTTTCCTGGGATACTTCCGGCCCAATTCCGTAATGTCGACTACATCCGACTCGGAACTTGAAGCATCATTCGCGTTCCTCTCCCTCTCCTTCTCGGTGAGAACGATATTGACGATCTGCGTGCCGGCCAGGCCGGTGCCGATACCGACGTTCTGCCTGGCCTCGCCGTAACCTTCGAGGTTGACGACGACATCGTAAGTGCCGGGTGGAAGACCGCGGAATTCGTAATTGCCGAGGCTATCGGAAAACCCCCTCGAGACGATCGGGCCGTCTGATCTTTGCAGGATCACCTGGATACGTTCGGAGATCCGAACCGAAGGCACGAGGATCTGCCCTCGAATGACACCGTTGCTTTGCGCATCGGCGAGGCCCGCAACCAGACAGATCAACAAAAGTGATAGGAACGCTCTTCTATACATTTCGAACGCCATTACCGCGCTGTATAGGTCTTGCTGAACCCGTTTCGGCCGTTCGTAATGGTGAACTTGCCATCGCTGGCGACGGACGCTTTGATCCAATTTCCCTTACAATCCGCTGTGTCCTCGAGGTTCGCGATCATGTTTTCCGAGGTGTTGTGGTTTGGATCCTTGTCCAACAACGAAAGATGGCCCTGCCAGACGCCTTCGATTCCGGGAAGCTTTGCGACTCTGGCATAGCCATTTCTTTCATACGGGCCTACCTTCGTACCGGCGGGTGTGATGATTTTGGCATTATTGTCCACACCCCCCAGACCCTTCCGCGGTCCGTTGTTGAAGACCACGACCTGCGGCTTGATGGCGCCGAGAAATGCCGGCGCCCCCGCTCCATCGAATGACCCGTGACGGCTGCTCTGATAGAGGGTCACTGTGCCCAGCTTGTTCACCGGGCAGGCGAACTCCATCTCCTTTTGCCAGTCGAGATCGATCAGGTTGAGGAACTTGAATTTGCCATAGGTCAGCAGCAGCCCTACCACGTTTGCGTTTTCAGGCCCGGCCGAAGCTTTTTGTTCAGCATTGGCGCACAGTGGATTCGGCCCGCCTCCATTGATTGGTTTTGCCAGCAGTTTCGCATCAGAAGAAACGACCAGCGTCTGAACGCCCTTGAGCGGAATCTCGTCTCCGGGCTTTACGATCGTCCGTTTGCCCGCGGAAGCATTCTTTAAGTTGTCGTACCACTTCTGGTTTACGGCTTCGATCTCATCTCCACGGCCGTAAAACTTGCCGATCGGGATCAGCTTCGAAAGCGCCGGAAGCCCTCCCACGTGGTCGCCGTGGTAATGGCTGATGACGAGATAGTCGATCTTTTTCAGACCGGCTTGCTGGGTGGCGGCATAGATCCGTTTCGCGTCGCGATCGCCGACTTCGAAGCCGGTGTCCACCAGCATCGACTCTCCCGATGGGGACACAATCAATGTGGCTGCCCCACCCTCGACGTCGATCCAATAAATTTCCAGGTTTCGGGATTGCGCATTGAGCATCACGGATGGAATAAGCAGCAATCCGAGAAATAACAGTCGCGGCATAGCGGCCTCCTTTGATTGACTGTAGCGGCGGTCTATGACCAGAGCTGTCCTAATTAGGACATGGGTTAAGGGGTCGGCGCAAATAGACCATGCATTTACCTCAAGAAAATGGATGGATTGAAAAATAGGTTAGTCGGTAAATCATTCGGCTGTCCTGATTAGCCCAACGACAGGG
>WNFT01000412.1_pt1 | contig 37557 bp, 31 predicted proteins | sample 5400191 | NCBI WGS metagenome assembly WNFT01 (sample SAMN13153359, study PRJNA577476) | soil metagenome | isolation source: 80 cm saprolite under Madrone tree | place: USA:California | collected 2016-06-14 | reverse complement strand
CTACCGTTACCCCGTCGGCGAGCGCGGTCAGGCGCTCGCACAGCCAGGTCCACGGCAGGCCATTCGGGTTGCCGAGATTGAGCGCGCGCCCGACGGTGCCCCAGAAGCCCGACCGGATGTAGAAGCCCAGTTCCCAGTCGTCTATGTCGAGCAGCAGCGGCCGTTGTCCGGCGACTCGCTTGAGATAGCCGACGCCCGCGCTCCCCATCCTCGTCTTGGACGCGTAGATGAGGTCGCCATCGGCGCGGCGCGCGAGATCGGCGATGGTGGCCATGAACCCCGGCATGCGCCGGGTGGGGACGCTCGTGTAGCGAACGGGGCCGGCCGCCACGGGCATCCAGACTCCGGGCAGAGACCGCGGTCCGATCACCTCGACGGAGCCGAGGGGCTCGAGCAGTCTCGCGAGGAGATCGGCGCGGCCGGCGGCATTGCTGCTGACGTCGGGGCACAACACCGAGACCTTCATGATCGGGCCGCGAGCCTCCGGTAGTGATCGATCAGGCGCGCCGTCAGGCGGGCGCCTGTCAGCCGCTCCTGGGCGAGGGCGGCCGCCCCATCGCCCAGCCGCCGCCGAAGCGCGCCGTCATCCAGCAGGCGATCCAGGGCGCGGGCCAGCTCGGGCGCGTCGCCGCCGGGCACGAGCAGTGCCGACTCACCATCCGTCAGCACCTCGGCCGCAACGCCGACGCGGCTGGCGATGACCGCGCGTCCGGCCGCCAGGTACTCGAAGAGCACCCGCGACATCCCGTCCGATTCGAGCGGAGGATAGAGGGCAATGTCGAGAGCTCCCACCACGCGAGCCGGGTTTCCGACGAAGCCCAGGAAGGAGGTGCTGGCGCCGAGTCCGGCGCGCGCGATGCTCTCGCGAGTCGCGGCTTCGAAGGGGCCGCTCCCGACGAAAAGGAGGTGAAAGGCCCGTCCCGAGGCGGCAAGGCGACGAGCCGCCTCGACCACCACTGCATGGCCCTTCATGACCCGGAAGCCGGACAGGAGCCCGACAATTGGCAACTCGACTGGGGGCAGCCCGACGGGCAGGCCCAGCTCCCGGCGAAGGTCGGCGCCGTCCTGCCCGGGCCGGAAGCGCTCCCCGTCCGCGCCCCCTGGCAGCGCCACCACGCGATCATGAGGCAGGAGCCCGGCCGCGATGCACTGGCGGCGGATGGCCTCGCTGACGGTGACGACGAGGTCCGTTGCCTGGCTGTAGAGCCAGCGATTCAAGACATGCGGTCGTATCGGCTGGACGATGTGGCGGGTGCGGACGAGGGGCCGTCTCGTCCGGGCCACGCGGTTCGCGATGGCGGCCAGCCAGTGTTCCTTGCCGCGATGGACATGGACGACGTCGGCGCCGGAGAGCCACGCGCGCACCGCTTTCACATCGCGCACGTCGGCGGCGGGCCGGAGGCCCGAGCGGAGGCTCAAGGTCTCGATCCGCTGCACGCCTTCCTCACGCGCGCGCGACATGACACGCTCCTCGGTGCCGCGCCGACAGACGAGTGTGGCCTCGTGACCGGCGCGCGTCAGCTCGCGACACACCCGCGCGGCCCAGTAGGCGTCGGAGGACCAGCCACCACACGAGACGAGGTGCATGATCTTCACTGTGCCGCGCGCAGTCTCCGGATGGACTCGAGGTAGATCGCCTCCATGGCGGCCGCGTGGCGCTCCGGCGTGAAGAGGTCCAGGGCGCGCCGCCGCCCGGCTTCGCCCATGGCGCGCGCCTCCTCGGGGCTGGACAGGAGGCGCGCCAGAGCGGCCGCCACCGCCGCCGGACTCGGCTCATCGAGCAAGAGACCCGTCTCACCGTGGACCACTGCATCGGGGAGCGCACCCACGCGTGCGGCCAGGACGGGACGCCCCGCCGCCATGGCCTCGAGAGCGGCGCGGCAGGACTCGTCCGAGCCCGCTCCCATGAGAACGAACACGTCGAGAGCTCCGAGCACCCCGGGCAGATCCGAGTCGCGATAGCCGGCGAAGAGCACCCTGCGCTCGAGACCGAGACGCTTGACGAGGCCCTCGAGCGCATCGCGCCGCTCGCCCTTCCCGACCAGGAGCAGCCGCGCGTCGCCGCGCCCGGCCGAGAGCAACCGGAAGCCCTCGATGAGAGCCTCGTGCCCCCGGTCGGCAGCCAGTCGCGCGACGCAGCCGACGAGGGGCGCCTGGGCCACCCCGAACTCTTCGCGGATCTTCGCCGCGCCCGGCGCGTCCGTGGCGAATCGCGCAGCGTCCACCACCCCGTCCGCGCGGTAGACGCGTTCACTCGGGAGGCCGGCTCCGCGAAGGCGCTCGACCATGGGGCGGCTCACGGCGACCAGCGCGTCGGTGCGGCGGTAGAGCGCGGAATCCGGCCATGCCGTTCGGACCGCGCGCTCGTTGTGGAAAGTCCTCACGAGCGCTGCGCTGCCGTGCGCCCACCAGCCCAGCCAGTGGTCGTGGCCGTGATGGGCGTGGACCACGTCCACGCCTTCGCGGCTCACGAGATTTGACATCGAGATGAAGCCGCGCGACGGGCTCGACTCCGGCCTCGCGAGCCTTGGTCTCGAATCGGTCTCCGGGGGCCACGCCGAGAAGCACGCGATGCCCCCGCGCCCGGAGCGCCAGGACCAATCGCAGCACGGGCTCTGCGCTCCCCGTCCACCAGCGGTTGGCCACGAGGTGGAGGACGGTGAGCCGATCTTTTCCTGTCATGGACGCACCGGTGGTGGCGCCGCCTTCGCGATGACCTCGTCGTACAGCGCGAGCAGCCGGGCCACCGACGCGCCATGGGAGAAGCGCTCCTCGACCAAGCGCCGCGCAGCCCGGGCGCGAGCCTCGGCGCCCGCGCGATCGCCCAAGACCGATTCGATAGCTCGCGCCAGGGTGGCGGCGTCCTCCGGCGGGACGAGGATGCCCGTCTTGCCGTCCTCGACGACCTCCGGAATGCCGCCGATCGCGCTCGCCACCACGGGCACCCCGGCCGCGAACGCCTGGAGAAGGGACTGCGGCACACCCTCGGTCCGCGTGGAGGCCAGGACGAAACAGTCCATGGCGCGCAAGAGGTCCGGCACGTCGGACCGGAAGCCCGTGAAGACGACGGCCTCGGCGAGACCGCGGTCCTTCGCGAGCCCCTCGACCCAGGGACGCCGGATCCCGTCGCCGACCAGCAGGAGCCGCGCCGCAGGGTGCCGGGCATGAATAGTCGCGAAAGCGTCGAGGAGATGCGCGTGTCCCTTCGAGCCCCTGAACATGGCGACCGACCCGATCACGGGCCGCGACAGGGCCAGTCCCTCATGCACGGCGCGGCCCCCGTCGTGTCCCCCGTCGCGGGCGCCCGTGAACTCCGCGAGGTCTACGCCTGCCGGGATGGCGACCACGCGCCCGGGATCGACCCCGGCCTCGACCACGAGGTCGCGGATGGCCTCACCGCTCGTGATCACCCTGTCCGCGAGCCAGCGGTACACGGGGTTCCAGCGCCGCCGTATACGGATCGAGACATGGCGGGTCCGCACCACGGGCACAGCCGCCGCGCGCGCGGCCAAGCCGGCCACCCAGCCGTCCACGGAGCTATGGGTATGGACGATGCTCACCCCCTCCCGGCGGATCAGGCGCCTCAGCGCGCGGACGGCGCCGAGATCCCACGCCCCGCGCATGCGCACGCCCACGACCTCCAGCCCGGCCGCGCGCGCTCGCTCGACGAAGCGTCCGTCGGGTTGACCCGCGAGGAGGACCCGCCAGCCTTGCTCGGTAGTCCAGCGAGCTTCATTGAGAGTCCGCACCTCCTGGCCCCCGAGGCCCGGAGAAGACTCGGTGTGGAGCACGGTTCTCATGCCGCGCGGGTCCCCGCCACCGCGCGGGCGACGGAGGACGGCGTAATATCCCGCATGCACACGTGGTCGATCGGACAGCGCTCCAGAAAGCACGGCGCGCACGGCGCGCGCCCGTGAACGCTCAGAGCCGCGCGGCTTCTCGGAGCCGTGAGACGGGGATCCGTGGGCCCGAAGAGCGTGACCGTGGGCGTGCCCACCGCCGCCGCCAGGTGCGCGACACCCGTGTCGCTGCTGACCAGGCATGCGAGCCGAGCGAGCAGCCGGGGGAGCAGGTCGGGCCGGTCATGACCGACAAGCGATGGAACGGCCCAGCCGGCGCAATTCAAAACGCCGGCGGCCATCCCGGCTTCGGCGGGGCTGCCCAGAAGAACGGGGTGGAGCCCCTGTTCGCGCAGGCGCGATGCCACGTCGGCGAAAGCCGACGCCGGCCACAGCTTCGACGGGCCGAACGACGCACCCAAGTGGAGTCCCACCACGCTCGCAGGGCCGGAGACTCCATGCTCGTCGAGCAGGGCGGAGACGGAAGCGTCGGCCGCGGCGTCCTCGCGCAGGCGCCAGGCTGGATCGGTCGCGGGCGCCCCCATTCCCGCGGCCTCGAGGAGCCCCAGGTACTCGTCGACTTGGTGCAATCGCGGTGACGGCAGCGGTACCGCATGACTCAGGAGCATCCCCCTCATGTCGGCGTCATAGCCGAGCCTCATCCTGGCCCGCCATCGATAAGCCGCGAGTGCGGACTCGAAGGAATTGGGGAACAGTATGGCGGCATCCGCTCGCATGCCTCGCAAGGAGGCGTTGAGCCGACGGCGGTCCCCACGCTCGCGGGGATAGGGCAGAAGCGCGTCGGCGACGCCCTGTCCGGCAAGGAGCGATGCCCACCGGCCGACGGCTATGACGGAAACGCCGGGGCGCGCCGCTCGAAGGCCGTGCAAGGCGGGGAGCGCCATGACCGTGTCGCCGAGCCAGTTCGGAAGGCGCACCAGGACGACGCCGTCCTCGATGATCACGGCGCGCGCCGCCCGACTGCCACGCGTTTCAGCGTCTCGGCCAGCGCCTGGAGGAGAGCGCCACGGTCGGAGCCCATGTCGAGCCGCATCGACAGCACCCAGAATGGCAGGTCGCCCCGAGGGATTTCTCGTATCCGCATCCAGTCCTTCTCCGTGGTGAGGACGGCCTCGGCCCCTACCTCTCGGGCGCGCGCGGCCACACGGGCGAGATCTCCCGCCGCGTACCAGTAGTGGTCGGGGAACGCCGCGACCTCCGCCACCTCCGCCCCCAGGCCTTCGGCCGTCGCGACGAATCCCACCGGTGCGGCGAGCCCGGCGAGGGCGAGCACCCTTCGTCCGGTCAGCGTATACGCGGTTTCGGCATGGCCGCGAGCGCCGCGCCGAAGCGACGTCGGGTGATAGGCCCCGCTGAGCACGGTCGCGCGCGCTCCCTTTCGCCGGAGGACGTGGGCGATGTCGCTCGTGACGGCAGCCGTCGCCGGATTCGTGACCACGACCACGCCGGCCCGCTTGAGAGCCGACAGCGGCTCGCGCAGTGAGCCCCTTGGAAAGAGCCGGCCGTTGCCCCAGGGCTCGCGTCCCGAGATCACGACGATCTCGAGGTCCTTGGCCAGGGTCCTGTGCTGGAAGCCGTCGTCGAGCACCAGCGCGCCCGCTCCGCAGCTTCCGAGGGCGACCGCCCCTGCCTCGTACCGGCTCTCCCCCACCACGACCGGCACGCCGGGGAGGCGCTCGGCCAGGAGCACCGGCTCGTCGCCGGCATCCCTGGCGCCGAGCAGGACACCGCCACCGTCCGCCACGATGCGAACGCCGCGCGAGCGCCGCCCATATCCCCGGCTGATGACGGCGGGCCGCGCCCCCATCTCGACCAGCGCGAGCGCGACGACCTCGGTCAGGGGTGTTTTCCCGGTCCCTCCCACCGTGACGTTGCCGACAGAGATGACGGGAATGGGCAGGGTGCGCGTGGACAAGAGACCGACCCGGTAGGAAGCGGAGCGTGCCGCGAGGGCCGCGCGGTAGGCAGCCGACGCCGCCCTCAGCCCGGCACGGACCAGTGGACCGGCCCGGCCATGCCAGGCCTCGTGCAGCCACCGCTCCGGCGTGCGCGCGGGCTCAGTCACGTGCGGGCTCCATCAAGTAGCGCTCCACGAGCTCGAGGGTATGCTTGACGGCTCCCTGGCGTCCCACGACGGCCTGGAAGGCGGCCTCCCCCATCCGCCGCCGGAGATCGGCGTCGCCCAACAGGAGGTCGACGTGGCGCTCGAGGTGGGCCTCCTCCCCCACGAGCGTCGCGCCGCCGGCGGCCAGGAGAGCGTCGGCGCTCTCGCGGAAGTTGCTCGTGTGGGGCCCGAACAACACCGCCTTCCGCAGGAGCGCGGGCTCGAGCATGTTGTGGCCGCCCGTCGGCACGAGGCTGCCTCCGACGAAGACCACGGTCGCGACCCTGTAGATCTGCGCGAGCTCTCCGACGGTGTCGAGAATGATCACCGCGCTCGGGTCCCGGGCGCCCGGCAGGTCGCTCCGGCGCACTGCCTTGAGCCCACGTTCGCTCACGAGGCGCTCCACCTCCGGCACGCGCTCGGGGTGTCGGGGGGCGAGGAGCAGGACGAGCTGCGGGAAGCGCGCGCGAAGCCGCGCGAAGGCGTCCAGAACGGCGGCATCCTCGCCTCGGTGTGTGCTGCCCGCGATCCAGACGAGATCATCCTCACCGAGCCCGAGGAGCCGCTGCCACAGGGCCTCGGCACCGGCTTCTGGGGGAGCGAGGTCTGTCTTGAGATTGCCCGTGACCACGACCCGCTCCGGCGGGGCGCCGAGCGCGATGATGCGGCGCGCGTCCTCCTCCGACTGCATGGCGAAGACGGCGACGTCGCGCAGCATTCGGGAGGTCAGGAAGCGCACGCGGCGATAACGCCGGAAGGAGCGGTCCGAGATGCGCCCGTTGGCGACCATGGACGGGATGCCGCGCGCGGCCAGCGCCCGAAGAAAGTTGGGCCACAGCTCGGTCTCCATGCCGATGAAGAAGCGGGGCCGGACGGCATCAAGCGCGCGGCGGACGGGGCCGGGCAGGTCCACGGGGAAATACCGGTGGCTGACTCTGCCGTCGAGCCTGTCGGCGACGATGCGCGCCCCCGTCGGCGTGACCGTGGTCATGACGATGCCGAGCTCGGGCCAGCGGCGGGCGAGCGCTTCGACCAGGGGAACCGACGTCACGGCCTCCCCCACGGAGACGGCGTGGATCCAGCATCTCGGCTCGGCCGGCAAATCGGCGCCGTACCGTCCCAGGCGCTGCCCGATCGCCTTGTCGTAGCCCGAGCGCCTGAGCTTTCGGATGGCGAACACGGGCAGGTAGGCGAGCAGCCCCAGCCGGAGCGCGACGGAGTAGAGGGCGTGTATCAGCGCCGCGCCTCCTCGTCGGCCTGCCATGTGACGGCGCTCAAGGCGGCCTCGATCTCCTTGCGCGTGGTCTCCTCTCCCGCCCCGTCGATGTCGCGAGGCACGAGGATGGGCTCGCCGAAGCGCATCACGCAGCGCGAGAACGGCTTGGGGATCCTGAATTCGTCCCACGAGCGTGCCCGCCATTCGGACGACGCTCCGAAAGCCGCCGGTACCACGTGGGCGCCGGTCAGCCGTGCCAGCCGTACCACTCCCGGCTTGAGGACTTCGCGTGGTCCTCGCGGGCCGTCGGGCACGACGACGACGCTGTGGCCCTTTCGAAGGGCGCGGGTCAGAGACCGGAGTCCCTCCGCGCCTCCGCGACTCGAAGAACCGCGAATGGTGATGAAGCCGAAGCGACGGACGAAGTCGGCCACCATCGCGCCGTCCTCGGAGCGGCTCACCAGAGCCCGGAGCCCCCGCCCGCGGAAGAGGTACGGCAGGAGGAGGAGCCGTGCGTGCCATACGACGTAGATGACCGGCGTGCCCGCGGCCAGGAGGAGCTCGACGCTCTTCTCTTCACGCCGGAGGTGAAGGGTGGCGGCCAGCAGCCGGACCGCCCAGGAGCCTGCCACCGGCGCCAGCCTCCGGCCGAGCCGGCCGGCCTTCATTGCGCACCTACGATCTTGGCGGCCCCTGCCACCTTCAGCACGGCCCGGGCCGCCCGCTCGCCGACGCCCGGCTTCCCCAGCCGGGAGCCCAGCTCCTTGAATGCAGCCCGCTGGGCGGGCGCGGCGATGGGGTCGACGAGAAGATGCTCCGCCTCGCGAGCGAGGCGCGCTCCCGTTACGTCGTCCTGCAGGATCTCGGGCACGGCTCCGCGGCCGGCGATGATGTTGGGCAGGCTGATCCAGGGCGAGCGCTTGAGCACGCGGGCCATCAACTCGGTCAGCCTCGACACCCGGTAGCAGACGACCATCGGCGCACCGAGCAGCGCCGCCTCGAGGGTGGCCGTGCCGGACGCGATGAGGAGCGCGTCCGCGCCCGCCATCACCTCGTAGGTGAGACCATTCACCACCTCGACGGGCGGGCCGCCCGCCTTCGCCGCGCGCCCAAGCAGCGCGGTGACCTGCTCACGCTCCACGCTTGCGGCCAGCCCCAGCACGAAACATCTCCTGCCGTCGACGGCCAGGCGGACCGCCGCGTCGAGCATGTGGGGCAGCAGGCGGCTGACTTCCTGCTCCCGGCTGCCCGGCAGGAGACCCACGACGATGCGCCTTTCTCCCACGCCGAGCCGCTCGCGGGCCTTGGCGCGGTCGAGGTCGCGCGGCACGACATCGAGCAGCGGGTGGCCCACGAACTCGACCGGGACTCCCGCTCCCTCGTAGAGATCTTTCTCGAAGGGAAAGGCGGCCAGGACCCGCGTCACCCGCCGGGCCATCTGCCGTATGCGACCGCGTCGCCAGGCCCAGAGCTGCGGCGGGATGAAATACACGACGGGAATTCCCGCGCGCCGCGCCTGCCTCGCGAGGCGGAGGTTGAACTCGGGGAAGTCTATGAGCACGATGGCCAGCGGCCGGGCGTTCCGGAGCCGCTCGACGAGGATCTTGTACGCCCGGTAGAGGGCGGGAACGCGGCCCAACGCTTCACTCGTCCCCACCGCGGCCTGTGCCGTCGGGTCCACCAGGATCTCGACGCCTGCCGCCGCCATGCGGGGTCCACCCATGCCGATCAGCCGGACGGCCGGGTCGAGGGCACGGAGCGCCCGGCACATGGTCGCCCCGTGGAGATCGCCGGACGCCTCGCCCGCCGACAGCATGATGCAACGGTGGTCAGCGGCCGACATGAACTCTCATCACGGGACGCTCACCATGGCGATCCCAGCCCGGTCCGCGGTTCGCACCGCCTCTTCGCGATCCACGAGCAGCACCTTTCCGCCATCCACGGCCAACGCCGTCGCGCCGCCGTCCGCCATGGCGGCGATCGTCGCAGGCCCGACGGTGGGAATGTCGAAGCGGAAGTCGTGTCCCTCCGCCACCGCCTTGACGACGACCGCCCCGCGCCCGGCGAGCTTGACGCCCCTGCGTATCGTCTCGTCGGTACCCTCGGCCGCCTCGACGGCCAGCGTGACGCCACGCGAGCGCACCACCGTCTGCCCTATCCGGTGTTCCGCCAGCCGCCGCGCCAGCGCAAACCCTGCTCGTATCTCCTCCCACTCTCCGGGCGCGGGCTCCCGGGAGGTCAGCGTTCCGACGCTCATCATCCAGGGCGAGAGGAAGGGTCTCTGGTCGAGCACCTCGATCCCCATCCCGGCCAGCGTTGCCAGGACGGTGCCGGCCAGCGCGTCGTCCGACAGCCCCGAGCTGGCCAGGCGCAATCCGGCGTCGTCCGCTCCTCCGTAGGCGTCGAACACCCGCTGCTTCCAGAACTTGCCCACGAATATCGCGGCCTGGACCCGCTCGTCGGCGAGGGTGCGAAGGACCGCCTGGACGTCGGTGATGGTGGACGGCACCACGCGCTCGGCGTGCGCGCCGAGGTCGGCCGCCTCGTCGAAGGCGAGGGCGACCACGTGCCACCCCTGACGGGCGGCTTCGGCGGCGGCCCGGCCGGGGAGAACCCCGGCTCCGGCCATCACCGCGAGGCGGCGCTCCACGGGAGATCCTTCGGCCAGGCGATCTCGCCCCGCCCCTCGCGGAACATCCGCTCGATCTCGAGGGCCACGGCCAGGGACCGGAGGTCCTCGGTCTCTGCCAGCTCCACCTGGCCCGACGCCTTCGCGGCGCGGGCGGCCGATAGCAGGTGGCGGATCTCCAGCTTGAGAGGGTTGTCCTTGTGGACGAAGAGGCGCTCGACGAAGGACGCCTGCCGGTAACGAATCGACTCGCGGTTGAGGGTGTACTCCTGCGCGGCGCGCCGATGGATCTGGATGTCCTGGTCGGCGTAGTTCAGGACGATGTACGCGTCGGGCTGGGTGATCGACAGCGTGCGGATCTTCTCTTCCGTGGCGCGGCTGGCGGTGATGGTGGCCATGGTCCCGGAGTCGAAGAGGATCTGCACGTTCGCGACGTCGGCCTGGCTCGAGTGGATGGAGCGCCCGAGGGCGTTCATCCGACGGGGCTCGCTGTCCACGAGCCCCAGCACGATGTCGATGTCGTGGATCATCAAGTCCATCACGACCGAGTCGTTCTGCACGCGCGGCACGAAGGGGCCGAGCCGGCGGGACTCGATGAGGACGGGGCTCTCGACGATCTTCCGCAGCTCCTGCACCGCCCCGTTGAAGCGCTCCACGTGGCCCACGTGGAGCACCCGCGCGCGCTGACGCGCCACGCGAAAGAGCTCCTTGGCCTCTTCCAGGGTCGGCGTCATCGGCTTCTCGACGAGCACGTGAACGCCCGCCTCCAGCAGGTCGCGGGTGACCTCGAAGTGACGCTCGGTGGGGACGGCGACCGTGGCGATGTCGACGAGCCCCGCGAGCTCCTGGTGGGTCGCCACCGCCCGCGTGCCGTACTGGGCCGCGATCTGCTCCGCGCGGTCAACGTCCGCATCGCAGATCCCCACCAGCTCCACGTCCCACAGCTCCGCCAGGGCCAGGATGTGGTACTGGCCCATGTGCCCCGCGCCCACCACTCCGGCGCGCATGCGCCCGCTCTCCGGCACGCTCACCACACGCGCTCCTCGCTCTCCGCGTCCTCGCCGGCCGCCTCCGGTTCGCCGGGTCCCGGCCCCATTCCACGAACGAGGCCGCGCCGCGAGCCCTCGATGAACTCGACGAGCCTTGCCACCAGCGGGTGACTGCCGAGCTCCGCCTTCATCTGGGCGGCCGCGGCGGCGGGGGCGAGGCCCGACCGGTACAGGACCCGGAACGCCGCGCGCACCTGGCGGCGCCCGTCGGCGTCGATCCCGCCGCGGCGCATGCCGATCACGTTCACGGCGCGTGCCGTCGCGGGCGCGCCGTCGGCGATCACAAAGGGTGGCACGTCCTGCGTGACTTTCGAACAGCCGCCCACGTAGGCGTAGGTGCCCACCCGGGTGAAGGGATGGATCCCGGTGAGCCCGCCGATCGTCGCGCGATCCTCGACGATCACGTGTCCGGTCAGGCCAGCGTAGTTGATGATGATCACCTCGTCGCCGACCACGCAATCGTGGGCGACATGGCTCGAGACCATGACCAGGCAGCGGCTCCCGATCCGCGTGTCCCGCCCCTCGTGGGTGGCCCGGTGCACGGTGACGTATTCGCGAATGACGGTATCGTCGCCGACGCTCACGCCCACCGGCAGCCCCTCGCGGTACTTCTGATCCTGGGGTACCCCTCCCAACAGGGCCCCGTGTCCGATGCGGCAGCGCGCGCCCAGCCGGACGCGGCCCTCCAGGACCACATGGGCCCCGAGCTCCGAGCCCGGTCCGATCGTCACGTGGGGGCCAATGAGGCTGTAGGGACCGATCACCACTCCGGCAGCGAGGTCCGCTCCCCGGTCCACGATGGCCGTGGGATGGATGCGTGCCGCTTCAGCCATCGTGCCCGCCTTCGAGCTCCCGTACCCGTTTCTCGAGTGCTCGAAACCTGCGGAGGAGGTCCGGCAGCAGGGTCTCCGCCGCCCAGATCCGGCGCATCTCGCTCGCGGGCCGGCTCGGTGTCCCGCTCCAGATCTCCCCCGCCGGCACGTCATTCGGCACTCCGGCCTGCGCGGTGAGGACGGCGCCCGCTCCGATGGTGACGTGGTCGGCGACACCCACCTGCCCCGCCAACACCGCCCGGTTGCCGATCGTGCAAGAGCCCGAAACGCCGACCTGCGCCACCAGGATGACGTCCTCTCCCACATCGCAGTTGTGACCTACCTGGACCAGGTTGTCGATCTTGCTGCCCCGGCGGATCACCGTCTCGCCGAGGGTCGCGCGATCGATGGTGCTATTGGCGCCGATCTCGACGTCCGCCTCGATGCGCAGTCCCCCCACCTGGGGGATCTTGCGGTGCGCCGTGCCGTCGAAGGCGTAGCCGAAGCCGTCGGCTCCGAGCACCGCGCCCGCCTGAACGACCACCCGGTCCCCGATGACGACGCCGTCCTCTACGACCACGCGCGGATGGAGCACCACATCGTCGCCGAGCACCGCTCCTGTCCCGACGAAGCACAACGACCCCACCCTGCTCCTCGCCCCGACGCGCGCGTCTCGTTCGACGACGGCGCCTGCGCCCACGAAAGCCGTCGGATGGACACTCGCCTCTCCGGCGACCACCGCCGCCGGGTGAATGCCGGACACCGCATGGGGCTCGGGGTGGAAGAGCCGCAGGAGCGCGATCATGGCCGTCTGGGGCGAGTCGACACGGAGGAGCGCCTGGGGCAGGCCCTCGACCTCCCGACCCACGACCACTGCACCCGCCGCGCTCCGGGCGGCGGCACGCGCGTAGCGGGAATTGGCCAGGAAGGAGACATGCTCAGGTCCGGCGACGTCGAGCGGCGCCACTCCGACGATGACGCGCGCCGGGTCCCCTTCGAGGGTGGCGCCGAGCGCCTCGGCGATCCGGCCGAGCGTGAACGGGGCGCCCACGTCGGCCTACTTCTTGGCCTTGCGCATCTCGTCGTCGAAGGCCTTGATCACTTCCTCGGTCACGTCCGCGTCGGGTGCCCCGTAGACGATGCCCGCCTGCCGGCGCTCGATGATGAGGACGTAGCCCTTCTCCTTGCCCACCCTGGTGAAGATCCCCTCCAGCTCTCGCAGGATCTTCGCTCCCATGTTCTGCTCCTTCCGCTGGAGCTCCTTCTCGAGGTCGCCGGCGAGACGCTGGGCGTCGCGCAGCTTCCGCTCGAGCTGGTCCTGCTTGTCCCGGCGGGCGTCGGCGGAAAGCAGCTGCCCCTTCTTCTCGAGCTCGTCCCGCAGCTTGTCGAGCTCGACCTTGTGGCCGTCGAGCTGCTTCTGCATGCCGACCTTCTCCTTCTCCAGCTGCTCGCGCGCCTGTACTCCGGCCTGCGAGCGCGCGAGAATGCGCTGCAGATCCACGTATCCGATGCGCGTCGCCGGCGGCGCTTGCGGCGCCTGCGCGAGGGCCGGTGTCAGCACCCACGCCAGCGCCACGAGACCGGCTAGCGCCGCCCCCACCACCGTCGCGTCCTTGAAGCGCCCACTCATGCCTTGCTCCTCCTGGCTAGAACGCCGCGCCCATCGAAAACTGGATATTGCCGAACTTCTCTTTGCCCGTCGGGTTCGGGTTGACGCCGTAGTCCACCCGGACGGGTCCGAAGGGCGAATTCCATCGGAGCCCGGGCCCGACCGCATATTTCAGTTTGGTCAGGTCGATTGGATCGTGAACGCTCTGGTCCGGGCCGTAGACATTGCCCACGTCGAAGAACATCGCCGCCCTGAGGTTGAAGGGCAGGGGAACCGTGTATTCCAGGTTACCCAGCACCTGGAAGTTCCCGCCGATTTGCGTGCCCGAGGAATCCACCGGGGAGATCTGGCGCGCCTTGAAGCTCCGGATGGTGTTGGGCCCGCCGAGGTAGTAGCGCTCGAAGAGCGGCACCGGATTCTTGGACCAGCCGACCTCGTAGCTGGAGGCCAGGCGCCCGCTGAGGATGTGGTCGAACCACAACGGCTGGTGCTGCGTGATCGAGGCCGAGAGGCGGACGTAGCGGTTGTCCCCCGTCCCGATGCCTGCGAAATCGGCCCCGATGGTGGAGAAGTTGCCGCGTGTCGCCTCCGTCAAGCTGTCGCGAGTATCCCGCGTGAGCGCACCTCCGACCAGAGACGTGAGCGTGGTTCCCTTGGCCTGCAGCAGCTCGCTGCTGGCATTGGGGTCGACGCCGCTGACCGTCTCCTGACTGAGCCGGTACAGGGCGCTCCAGCGGGCATAGTCCCCGATGGGGGCGCCGAAGCGGACGTCGCCGCCCAGCGAGTTGATGTTGTAGTTCTGCGTCCCTCCGCTCTGAACCACGCGCCGGTTGTTGAAAATATCGAAGCCGGCGGCCAGCGGCTGGTCCAGGAACCACGGGTTCGTGAATCCGATGGTTCCCTGCTGTGTCGCCTGGCCGCCGCGTATGCGGAGGAAGAGCTGGTAGCCCTTGCCCAGGAAGTTGTTCTGGGACAGATCGAGCGTGCCCAGCGCGCCGTCCTGAGAGCTGTATCCGCCGCCGAGCGCGAACACGCCGGTGGGCTTCTCCGTGACGTCGATGTTGACGACGATCTTGTCCTTGGAAGAGCCGGGGACCGTCTTCGTCTCGACCTTCTCGAAATAGTTCAGGTTGGTCAGCTTCTGCTTCGCGCGGGCCAGCTTCTGGGTCGTGAAGAGATCGCCTTCCGCCATGGGCAGCTCGCGGCGGAGGATCTTTTCCTGGCTCCGCGTGTTTCCGGTGATGTTGATGCGCTCGATGAAGACTTCGGGGCCCTCCGACACCTCGAGCGTGACGTTGACCTTTCGGTTCGGCACGTCGAGCGCGATCTGAGGATTGATGTCGGCGGCGGCCCGGCCGATGGTGCCATACACGTCCGTGATGCCCTTGACGGTCTCCTGCAGCTTGGTCCGCGAATAGACGTCACCGGGCTTGAGCAAGACGCGCCGCCGAAGCTCCTCGACCGGCAGCACCTTGTTGCCGGTGATGTCGATCCCGCCCACCTTGAACTGCGGGCCTTCGACCACCACGATCCTGATGGTGACGCGCGCGTTCGAGCGGTCGACCTGCGTGTCGACCGTTTCCACCCGTGCCTGGATGTAACCGTTGTCGTTGTAGAGCGTGATGATGCGCTCGATGTCCTGGTCGAGTTTCTGCCGCTGCACCGTCCCGCGCAGGATGTAGAACTCACGCTCCTGGGTCAGCATGATGGCCTTGATCTTGTCCGGCTTGACCCCCTCGGCGCCCTCGATGACGATCTTGTCGATGGTCATTTTGCGGCCCTCGGCGATTCGGAACGTCACGCTGACGTCTCCGTCGGGGAGCTTGGTGACGTCGGGCGTGATACCGGCCTCGAAGTAGCCCTGCTCTTCGTAGACCTCTTTCAGCTTCTCGGCCGCGCGCGTCACCTCGACGGGGTTGTACACGGCGCCGAGCTTGAAGTCGATCTTCTCCTGGAGCTCTGCCGCATCCAGACGCTTGTTGCCGGTGAAGACGATGTCGCGGACGAAGGGACGCTCGGTCACCACGAACGTGAGCTTGACGCCACCCTCGAAGTCCTCGATCTTCGCCTGGACATCGTCGAAGAACCCCAACGCGAAGATGGCCCGGATATCGTCGGCGAGACGCGCGGGCACAAAGGGACTGCCGACCTTGGCGGAGGCGCGGCCGAGGATCACCGCCTCCTGGACGCGGCGATTTCCCTGGACCGCGAGCTCCTTGACGATGATCTGCCCTGCGGGGGGGGCTTGGCCGAGGGCGGGGCGCACCGTGCCGCCGCCCACCCAGGGCAGGGTCAGGGCAAAAAAAATTGCGAGAGCAAGCCTCCCCCGCGTGGTCATGTTCGTCGGCCGTCCAGTCTTGGACGTGTCGCTTTAGCGTTCCGCCAACGCGAGCCTCGGCTCGGCAATCTGGATCTCGCGGAAGGTGAAATTGCCCGATTCGATATCCACCTCGATCCGCGCGCCTTCCCCGAACTGCCCGCGCACGATCGCCTCGGCGAGCGGATCCTCGACGTACTTCTGGATGGTCCGCCGCAGCTGGCGCGCCCCGTAGGTCGGGTCGTACCCCCTCTGGACGAGCAGGTCCATGGCCGCTCCGGTGGGCTCGAGCTGGATGCCTTTGTCCGAGAGCTGCTTGTTGATGCGGTCGATCATGAGCTGCACGATCGCCGTGATGTGCTCCCGCGACAGGGCATGGAACACGATGATGTCGTCGATCCGGTTGATGAACTCCGGTCGGAACGCGCGCTTCAGCTCGTCGAGGACCTTCTCCTTCATCCGCTCGTGGGTCGTCTCGTCCCCTTCGGACAGGAAGCCGGGCGCCGTCCGCTTGCCGATGAAGCTGGTCCCCAGGTTCGAGGTCATGATCAGGATCGTGTTCTTGAAGTCCACGACGTGACCTACGGAGTCGGTCAGGCGCCCGTCGTCCAGGACCTGGAGGAGCATGTTGAACACGTCCGGATGAGCCTTCTCGATCTCGTCGAAGAGCACGACCGAATAGGGGCGACGCCTCACCTTCTCGGTCAGGAAGCCGCCCTCTTCGTAGCCGACGTAACCGGGAGGCGCCCCCAGGAGGCGCGACACGGAGAACTTCTCCATGTACTCGGACATGTCCACTCGGATGAGAGCGTTCTCGTCCCCGAAGAGGTACTCGGCCAGCGCGCGGGCCAGCTCCGTCTTGCCCACCCCCGTGGGTCCGAGGAACACGAAGGAGCCCACCGGCCGCCGGCTGTCCTTGAGCCCCGCCCGCGACCTGCGGATCGCCCGGGCCACCGCCATCACCGCGTCTTCCTGCCCGATGATACGTCCGTGCAGGGCGTCCTCCATGCGGGCGAGCTTTGCCGATTCCTTCTCTTCGAGCTTGGACAGGGGAATGCCGGTCCAGCGCGAGACGATGTACTCGATGTCGTCCTCGCCGACGGTTTGCGGCCCCTTGCCTTTGCGCTTGTCCCATTCGCGCTTCATCTCGTCGTCGCGCCCGCGGAGCAGCTTCTCCTTCTCCCGGAGGGACGCGGCCTTCTCGAACTCCTGCGCCTCCAGGTACATGTCCTTCTCGCGGACGACGCGCTCGACCTCCTTGCCGATCTCCTTGATCTCGGGCGGCGGAGTCAGCGCCATGAGTCGGGTGCGCGAGGAGGCCTCGTCGATGACGTCGATGGCCTTGTCGGGCAGCTGCCGGTCGGTGATGTAGCGGTCGGCGAGCTTCACCGCCGCGTCGATCGCCTCGTCGGTGATCTTCACCCGATGATGGGCCTCGTACTTGTGACGCAGGCCCTTGATGATCTCGATGGACTCCGGCACGGAGGGGGCGCGGACGATGACGGGCTGGAAGCGGCGTTCGAGAGCGCCGTCCTTCTCGATGTACTTGCGGTACTCGTCCAGCGTCGTGGCGCCGATGGTCTGGATCTCGCCTCGCGACAGCGCGGGCTTGAGCATATTCGAGGCGTCGATGGCACCTTCCGCGGCGCCCGCCCCGATCAGCGTGTGGAGCTCGTCGAGGAACAGCACCACGTTCTCCGACTGGCGGATCTCCTTCATCACGGCCTTCAGCCGCTCCTCGAATTGCCCGCGGTATTTCGTGCCGGCGACGAGGGCGCCAAGGTCGAGCTGCAGGAGCCGCTTCTGCGCCAGCACGTCGGGCACCTCGTGCCCCACGATGCGCTGGGCGAGCCCCTCGACGATGGCCGTCTTGCCGACACCGGGCTCGCCGATGAGCACGGGATTGTTCTTGGTGCGCCGCGCGAGGATCTGGATGACACGCTCGATCTCCGTCTCCCGACCGATTACCGGGTCGAGCTTGCTCTCCCTGGCCAGCTGCGTGAGATCCCGGGCGAACTCGTCGAGGACCGGGGTCTGCGAGCGCTTCTTGGGCCGCGGGTAGTACTGGTCGCCCAGGAGCGCCAGCGTCTCCTGCCGGACTTCGTCGAGGCGCGCGCCGAGGGATTCGAGGATCTTCGCCGCGATCGACTGCCCCTCCTTCATGAGCCCGAGGAGGAGGTGCTCGGTGCCGATGTAGTTGTGGCCGAGCTGGCGGGCCTCTTCGATGCTGAGCTCGAGGACCCGTTTCGCCTGGGGCGTGAAGGGCACCTCGCCGAAGGTCAGGGTCTTGGGGAAGCCGGCCAACGCCCGCTCCACCTCCGCCTTGACCGTCTCGAGCCTGAGGCCGAGCCGCTGGAGGACGGCGGTCGCGATACCCTCGCCGTCCCGGATGAGTCCTAGCAGGATGTGCTCCGTGCCTACGAAATCGTGACGGAAGCGCCCCGCCTCTTCCCTCGCCAGGATGATGACCCGCCGCGCTCTCTCCGTAAATCTCTCGAACACTTGGAGCCCTCGCAACTTCGGGTTTGCTGCTCCAAAGGGGGTTCGCTGCTCCAAAGGGGTTCGCTTCCCCAAAGGGTTAGAACTGCCCCTAAGCCCCACCCCCGCCTGACAAAAGTATACCCCCCAAGTCCACGGTCGGCCCAGCGTTTTCTTCTTTCCGGTTCCTCGGAAGAAGTCTAAGTGTCCGAATTCGATGACACGCCGGGAAAGCCCCTCGGCGACACTCAGGACCAGGCGATCGCCCGACCTTCCACGAGCCGGTATCCGTGATCTGCCTTGCGGGCCAGATCGTGGTTGTGCGTGGCTATGACGAAGGCCAGCCCTCGCTCCGCCTGCAGCTTCAGGAAAAGCTCCCAGATCACCTCGCTCGTCTTGGGGTCGAGGTTGCCCGTGGGCTCGTCGGCCAGGACCAGCCGCGGCTCGGCGACGAGCGCCCGGGCGATGGCAACCCGCTGCTGCTCCCCGCCCGAGAGCTCGCCCGGCCGGTGGGCGAGTCGGTCGCCCAACCCGACCTCGTGCAGAGCGGCCGCTCCGCGCTCGCGGGCCTGTGGGGTCGGGAGACGCTGGAGCAGGGCCGGCATCATCGCGTTCTCGAGAGCGGTCATCTCGCCGAGCAGGTTGTAGAACTGGAAGATGAACGCGATCTCGGTGCGCCGGAGGCGTGCCAGTGCGCTCTCGGAGCGGGCGTACATGTCTTCACCCGCGAAGAGCACCTGTCCGGCCGTGGGGCGATCGAGCCCACCGAGCAGATGGAGCAGCGTCGACTTGCCGACGCCCGAGGCCCCGATCAGCGCCACGCTCTCCCCCGCGCCCACCGCCAGGGTGACCCCCCGCAGCACGCGCACCGTCTCGGGGCCGACGCGGTATTCCCTTTCCAGCTCGCGCGCCGCGACCAGGACCTCACTCATATCGGAGCACCTCGACCGGATCGAGCCGCGAAGCCCGGCGCGCCGGGGACAAAGTCGCCAGAAACGAGATCAGCAGCGTCGCGCTCGTGACCAGGGCGAAGTCGAGCCCGGTGAGCTTCATGGGAAGGTAGTCGATCTGATACACGTCACCGGCCAGCCGGATGATCTTGTAGGTGTTCTGGACCCAGATCAAACCCAGGCCGCAGAGGCTGCCCGCCGCCGTGCCGACGAGGCCGATCACCATCCCCGTAGCCAGGAAGACGCTTCCGATGCTCCGCGCGCTCGCGCCCATGGCCTTGAGGATGCCGATCTCCTTGCGCTTCTCCGCCACGAGCAGGACCAGGTGGCCGATGATGGCGAAGCCAGCGACCAGCACGATGATCGTGACGATGACGAAGAGCGCCAGCTTTTCGAGCTGGAGCGCCGCGAAGAGGTTGCGGTTCATCCCCATCCAGTCGCGGATCCAGAGCCCCGGCCCGACGGCCGCGGAGATGCGCTGCCCGATCGCCTTGGCGTCGAAGGGATCGTCCAGCTTCACCTCCACCCCCGAAACCCGGTCGCCGAGCCCGGCGAATTCCTGAGCGGCCGCGATCCCGGTGTACGCGATCGAGGCGTCGTACTCGTACAGCCCCACCTCGACATAGCCCGCCACCTCGAATCGCCGCATCCGGGGAACGAGGCCGACGGCCGTCATGGCGCTCTGGGGCGAGATCACGGTCACGTAGTCGCCGGGCACCACGCCGAGCGTCCTGGCCAGCTCCCGGCCCAGGAGAACAGCGGGCTCGCCGGAAGCGCGCAGCAGAGGGTCGAGGCTTCCTGTCTTCACTTCCGACGCGATTTGCGCGCGGACGCCGGGAGAGGTGAGATCGACGCCCCGCAAGAGCGCGCCGGTCGCCCCCCGCCCCTGGCCCGTGAAGAGCGCCTGTTGGACCACGAAGGGCGTGGCCGAGTGGACACCGGGTATGGCACGCACCCGGGCGGCGACCTCCGGAGCATTGGATACCCCGCGGCCGCCCGGGTCGAGGACCAGGATGTGCGGGTTCGCAGCGATCAACCTGTCCTTGATGCCGTCCTGGAATCCGGTCATCACGGCCAGGACCACGATGAGGGCCGTGACGCCCAGGAAGACTCCGCCCACGCCTATCCAGACGAAGAGCGAGAGATTGGCGCGCTGGCCGCGCGCGCGGAGATAGCGGAGCGCCAGGAACAGCTCGAAGGGTAGACCGCGCCCGGCCATCAGACTTCCCCGTCTTCATTGTCGCCCACTGGGTCGTCGCCCACTGGGTCGTCGCCCGCCGGCTGACCGGCCGCGCGGCGCTCGGGACGCAGGTGCGGGAACAGGATCACGTCGCGGATGGACGCGGAGTCCGTGAAGAGCATGGCCAGCCGGTCGACACCGATCCCCTCGCCCGCGGTGGGCGGCATTCCGTACTCGAGCGCGCGCACGAAGTCCTCGTCCATCCAGTGCGCCTCTTCATCGCCTCGCTCGCGCTCCCGCGCCTGCTCTTCGAAACGGCGGCGTTGGTCCAGCGGATCGTTGAGCTCCGTGTAGGCGTTGGCGATCTCTCGCCGGCAGACGAAGAGCTCGAAGCGATCCACCAGCCTCGGGTCGGCGTCTTTTCGCTTGGAGAGCGGGGACAGCTCGATCGGGAAGTCCGTGATGAACGTGGGCTGGACCAGGGCCGGCTCGACGAGGGAGTCGAAGACGTCTTTCCAGAGGCCGACGGCGCCGACGCCCGGCCCGGGCTCGCGCACTCCCGCGGCCACTGCCGCCTTTCGCAGGACCGCTTCATCGGTCTCGGGGCCGACGGCGCTTCCGACGGCGGTGGAAATCGCCTCGAAGAATGGCTGCCGTGGCCACGGCCCGGCGAGGTTGACCTCTTCGCCCTGGTACCGGAGGGTGGTCGCGCCTAGTATCTCGCGTCCCAGGTGAGCGAACATCTCCTCGGTCAGGACCATGAGGTCCGCGTAGTCCGCGTAGGCCTGGTAGAACTCGAGCATGGTGAACTCGGGGTTGTGCTGCGTCGAGATTCCCTCGTTGCGGAAGCTCCGGTTGATCTCGTAGACGCGGTCGAGCCCCCCGACCACCAGCCGCTTGAGGTACAGCTCCGGCGCGATGCGCAGGTAGAGCTGCATGTCGAGGGCGTTGTGGTGGGTCACGAATGGCTTGGCCGCCGCGCCGCCGGGAATCGGCTGCATCATCGGGGTCTCGACCTCGAGAAAGCCGCGCGCGTCCAGAAACGCGCGCATCTCGCGGATCAACCGGCTCTTGAGCGCGAACGTCTCGCGCACCTGCGGGTTCATCACGAGATCAACGTAGCGCCGGCGGTACCGCGTCTCCACGTCCTTGAGCCCGTGCCACTTCTCCGGGAGTGGCCGGAGCGACTTGGCGAGGAACTCGAAGCTCCGGACGGCCACCGTCAGTTCGCCCGTTCGCGTCCGGAAGAGCTCGCCGGTCACGCCGATGAAGTCCCCGACGTCGAGGTCGGTGAAGAGCGCGTAGCCCTCCCCCAGACCGTCCGCGCGGGCGTAGAGCTGTATCTGCCCGGACTGGTCGCGGAGATGCGCGAAGCAGGTCTTGCCGTGGTGCCGGAGCCCGACCACCCGCCCCGCCACGGCCACCGGGCCGGCCTGCTTGAGCTCGTCCTCTCCCGCGGCGTGAAAGCGACGCCCGAGCTCGCCGGCCCAGTGCGTGACCGGGAAGCGGTGTCCGAAGGGGTCGACGCCCCTGGCCCGCAGCGCCTCCAGCTTCTCGAGGCGCCGCCGGATGAGGTCGTTTGTCTCCGGCTTGGGCGCCTCGGGCCGGGGCACCGGCGGCGGGGAAGCCACGCTAGGCCGGCTTCCCGGCGGCAAGGTACGCCTCGATGAATGGATCGATCTCGCCGTCCATGACGGCGTCCACCTTGCCGACCTCGACCCCCGTCCGGTGGTCCTTGATGATCTGGTACGGGTGGAAGGTGTAGGTCCGTATCTGGCTGCCGAAGGCGCTGTCCTTCTTCTCGCCCGTCAGCTCGGCCAGCTCCTCGCGCTGCTTCTTCTCGTAGATCTGGTACAGCCGCGCCTTGAGCACCCGCATCGCCGTGTCGCGGTTGCGGAGCTGGGAGCGCTCGTTCTGGCAGGCGACCACGATGCCCGACGGCAGGTGCGTGATGCGGACGGCCGAGTCGGCGGTGTTGACTCCCTGCCCGCCCGGACCCGAGGAGCGGTACACGTCCACGCGGATATCCTCGTCCTTCACCACGACCTCGACGTCTTCCACCTCGGGGATGACGGACACGGAGGCGAACGACGTGTGGCGCCGCTTCGAGGCGTCGAAAGGAGAGATCCGGATGAGCCGGTGCACGCCGATCTCGCTCTTGAGGTAGCCGTACGCGTACTCTCCGGAGATCTCGATGGTCGCGGACTTGATGCCCGCTTCTTCGCCCGGCAGCAGATCCACCACTTCGGCTTTGAAGCCCGCCCGCTCCGCCCATCGCAGGTACATGCGCATGAGCATCTGCGCCCAGTCCTGCGATTCCGTGCCGCCCGCGCCCGGGTGAATCGAGAGAATGGCGTTTTTCCGATCCTGGGGCCCGGAGAGGACGACCTTGACCGAGAAGGCCTCGAGTTCCTTCTTGAGCGCGGCGAGCGCCTGGTCGATGCCCGCGGCCTCGGCTTCGTCGCCCGCCTCGGTCGCCATCTCCCAGAGCACCCGGAGGTCTTCGGCTTGGCCGGCCAGATCCTTGAAGCGACCGGTTGTCCGGGCCAGATCGGCGCGCTCCTGCACGAGCGCCTGGGCCTTGCGGCTGTCCTCCCAGAAGGTCGGGGCGGCCATCTCCTGGTCGATCACCGCGATGCGCGTCTCCTTCGCCTCGAGGTCAAAGATGCCCCCGGAGGTCCAGCACGCGCTTTTCGACCTCGACGAGGTCGCGCTTCAGGTCGCTTAGCATGCCGCCGGACGCCTCCTGACGGACGTCGCGGACCAGGCGGCGACGCAGAGCCCGAGGCAGAGATAGACGAGCCAGTCTCCGAAGCGCGTGTACAGGGTCGTGCGTGATCGCAGCGGAATCGAGGCGGAGAGGATGCCGCGATCGAAGAGCGGCAGGGTGGGCCCGACGCGCCCGTCCGGACCGACGAAGGCCGAGATGCCCGTGTTTGCCGCCCGGGCAATCGCCACCCGATTCTCGACGGCGCGGAGTGGGAGCGTGCCCAGATGCTGCGGTGGGCCGCTCGTTCGCCCGAACCACGCGTCGTTGGTGATGTTGGTCATGAAGCTCGCGCCTCCTACCGCGAAACCCCTGAACAGACCCGGGGAGATTACTTCGTAACAGATCACGGTGCCGAAAGGCGCCCCGGGCAGCGGAAACACCGTCTGTCGGCTGCCGGGCGCGAAGTCCGAGATGAACTCCGCCCACTGCCTCACGAAGCCGAGGAGCCAGCCGAGGGGCACGTATTCGCCGAACGGTACGAGTCGGATCTTATCATACTTGGCCGTAATCCCCTGATCTGCCAGTAGAAAAGCGCTGTTCAGGAACTGACCGTTCGGGCCGGGAAGACGATCGATGGAGCCCACCAGGAGCGGTGCCCCGATCTCCCTGGATAGCGTCACCAAGCGGGCGAGCAGGGCGGGGTCGCCGCGAAGGAAGATGGGCGCGGCCGTCTCCGGCCACACAATGAGGGCGGGCTTTTTCCCTGAAGGTTGCCGCGCGGCCTGCCGGGTGAGCTGCTCGTAGATGTCCATCGTGATCTCCCGGTTCGCGGGGTCCTCCTTGACGCTCTGCTCGATCGAGGGCTGGATGACGGAGACCCGGACGAAGCGCATCTCCCGCTCGGCGGCGGGCCCGAACTCGTGGGAAAGCGTCCACCACCCGAAGGCGAGTGAGCCCAGCAGCAGGAGAGCAGCCGCCGCCAGACCGGGGGCGGAGCGCCGCAAACCCAAGACCAGGAGACCGGCGATGCCGGCGTTCACCGCGACGAGGAGCAGCGAGACTGCGTAGACACCGCCGAGCTCGGCGACCTGGATTATCGGAAGGGCCAGGTGCTGGGAGTAGCCCAGCAGGCCCCACGGGAACCCGCCCATGAGCCAGCCGCGTACCCACTCTCCCGCCACCCAGAGAGCGGGCGCCAGCGCGAGCGCCCACCCCTGCCCTAGTCGAACGCGCAGGGTCGCGATCGCCACGCAGAGGAGTCCCGTGTACAGACCGCAGTAGGCCGCCAGAGCGGCAATGGGCAGCCACGTCACCGGCCACGGGATCGCGCTGTAGTTCTGGAACGTGTGGTCGAGCCAGCGCAGGAGCACGACGAAGAACACCGTACCCGCCAGCCAGCCGTCGGCGAGGGCCTGTCTGGGTGGGCGCGTCAGGGCGCACACGAGGGGCAGCACCAGCCACACCCAGGCGAGGACGGACCAATCCGCCGTCGGAAATGCCAGGGCCCCGGCCGCTCCCGACAGCGCGAGCGCGATCCGGCGGGCTCCAGGGCGATCGAGAAAGGGCAGTGACCTACATCCCGTGCGCGAGGCGGTCGGCGAGCGCTCGCGGCAGGCCGGCCCGAAGGATCTTGGCCGCCGCCGCCTTGTGATCGTACATCACGCGACGAAGCGTGATGCTTCGCTCGTCCTCGTCCCACACCACGTACGCGGCCCGCGGATCGCGGTCGCGCGGCTGCCCGACACTGCCAACGTTGACGATGTACCGCCGTCCGTCGTGGAAGGGGACACGGTGATCGTGCCAGGCCGGGCCCCCAAGGTCCTCGTGTGCGGGCCCGCTCGATCCCAGCGACCAGACGCCGGGTCGATGCGAATGCCCGACGAAGCACAGACGCGTCGCGAAGTCGGCAAAAGCCTCGAACCCGTCCTCCGCGGAGAGCAGGTAATCCCACTCCTCCGGGCGCCGGGGGCTTGCGTGAACGCAGGTCGCCTCCCCGAGGGCGGAAGAGAGCGGGAGCCCGGAAAGATACCCCTGGTGGTCCGCGCCCAGCTGCTCGCGCGTCCAGAGCGCCGCCGCGCGTGCCGCCGGGTTGAACCAGCGGAGGTCGAGCAGACCCAGCGCGCCGTACTCGTGGTTGCCGGCGACCATCCCGGTGGAGCGCTCTCCCAGGAGCTCGACGCAGGCGACCGGATCGGCGCCGTACCCGACGGCGTCTCCCAGGCACAGGACTCCGAGGGCGCCCTCGGAAGCCGCGTCGGCCAGCACCGCCGAGAGGGCCTCCAGGTTGCCGTGCACATCGGAGAGCACCGCGTATCGCACGCAGGCCTCAGCCGGAGGGCCGCAGCTCTTTGTGGATGCGGTCGAGGATTCCGTTGATGAAGCGGCTCGACTCCTGCGTGCTGAACTTCTTCGCCACCTCGAGCGCCTCGTTGATGGCGACCTTGGGCGGCACGTCACCGGCCCAGAGAATCTCGAAGATGCCTTCGCGCAGGATGTTCCGGTCCACCACCGCCATGCGCTCGAGCTCCCAGTGCTGCGCGTACTGGGAGATCAGCTCGTCGATCTTCTCCTCGTGGAGCTTGGTACCGCGCACGAGGGCCTCGGCGAAATCCCGTACCTCGACGTCCACGGGATGGCGCGTCCAGAACTCGTCGAGGTGAGGCCCGGGCGAGCCCTCGCCCTGGACGTCTAGCTGGTAGAGCAGCTGGAGCGCCAGCTCGCGGGACTTGCGGCGCTTGCCCATCAGCGCCGGCGCTTCGCGGCGTGCCCGGCCCTGAGCTCCCGCCTCCAGGCCACCATCTCGAGCACCGCTCGCGCCGCCTCCTCGCCGCGGTGCCCGACGGCGCCGCCGGCGCGCTCCCACGCCTGCGCTTCGGTCAGCGAGGTGATCACGCCGAAGCCCACCGGCACCCCCGTCTCGAGCCCCACCCGCGACAGCCCGTGGGCGGCTTCCGCCGCGATGTACCCGAAGTGCGGGGTCTCGCCCCGGATCACCACGCCCACGGAGACGATGCCGGCGTACCGGCCTGTTCGCGCGAGCGCCATGGCCGCCTGCGGGAGCTCGAACGAGCCGGGCACCCAGTGGATCTCGACGCGGTCCCCCGGCACGCCGCCGGCTTCGAGCGCGGAGGCGGCCCCATCGGCGAGCTTCTTCGAGATGGCTTCGTTGAAGCGCGCCGCCACCACCGCGAAGCGGCCCTTGGGCGACTGGTGGGCCGCCCGGTCGACGCCGTGCGCGGACCTCTCCTGCAGCCTCTTGCGGGGGGCGGCGCCGGCCATCTCAATCAGGGAGCGAAGAGAACAGGTGGCCCATCTTCTGACGCTTGGTCATGAGGTAGCGCTTGTTGCTCTCGGTGGGCGGAATCTCGATGGGCACGCGCTCGACCACCTGGAGGCCGTAGCCCTCGATGCCGACGATCTTCTTCGGGTTGTTCGTGAGGATGCGCAGGCGCTTCGCGCCCAGATCCACGAGGATCTGCGCGCCGATGCCGTAGTGGCGCAGATCGGCCTGGAAGCCCAGGACGTGGTTGGCCTCGACGGTGTCCTTGCCCTGGTCCTGGAGCTCGTACGCGCGAAGCTTGTTCAAGAGCCCGATCCCCCGTCCCTCCTGACGCATGTACAGGAGGATGCCGCGCCCCTCGCGCTCGATGATGTCCAGGGACTTGTGCAGCTGCGAGCCGCAGTCGCAGCGGCGGGAGCCGAACACGTCGGCGGTCAGGCACTCGGAATGGACCCGGACCAGCACCGGCTCCTCGCCGCGAACGTCGCCCATGACGAGGGCCAGGGGGAGGCGATCGTCCACCGTGGTCTCGTAGGCGATGCAGGTGAACTCGCCGTACTCGGTCGGCAGCTGCGTCGTGGCCGCCCGCCGCACGAGTTTTTCCTTCTGGATGCGGTACTCGATCAGGTCCTTGATCGTGATGCACTTGAGCCCGTGGCGCTTCGCCAGCAGGAGCAGGTCCTGCACCCGCGCCATGCCGCCCTCGTCGTTGAGCACCTCGCAGATGACGCCGGCCGGCGCGCAGCCGGCCAGCCGGGCCAGGTCGATTGCCGCCTCCGTGTGACCCGCGCGCCGCAGGACACCGCCCGGCATCGCCCGCAGCGGGAAGATGTGCCCGGGGCGCGTCAAGTCGTCGGGGCGCGAGAGAGAATTGACGAGGGTACGGATGGTGACCGCGCGATCGTAGGCCGAGATGCCGGTGGTGACACCGCGCCGCGCGTCCACGCTGACCGTGAAGGCGGTCCCGAGGGGTGCGGTGTTGTCGTTGACCATCATGGGGATCTGCAGCTCCTCGAGCCGTTCGCCCAGCATCGGCATGCACATGAGGCCCCGCCCGTGCACGATCATGAAGTTGACGGCCTCGGGGGTGGCCTTGTCGGCCGCCATGAGGAAGTCACCCTCGTTCTCGCGGTCCTCGTCGTCCACCACGACGATGATTCGCCCGGCGCGGATGTCTGCTATGGCTTCCTCGATGCTCGCGAACTCGCGCTTGCTCTCGATCGTCACCGTGGCTCCTCCCTCAAGCTCAGGGCACGCAGCACGTACTTCCCGATCACGTCCATCTCCAGGTTGACCCGACGGCCCGCCTTGAGGCCGCCCAGGGTCGTCCGCTCCAGTGTATGCGGAATGACCATGACCTCGAAAGCCCGCGCCTCGAGCGCCGCTACCGTCAGGCTGACCCCGTCCACCGCCACCGACCCCTTCAGGATGACGAGGGGGGCCAGCGCCGTGTCCTGCCACTCTACCCTTAACCGTGCCGTCTCGCTGGCATCCCGTTCCACCGCACCGACAATCCCAACGCCGTCGACGTGTCCAAGCACGAGATGCCCCCCGACGAAGCCGTCGAGCCGCATGGGGCGCTCGAGATTCACCTCATCCCCGGTCGAGAGATCCCCGAGCGCGGTCCGGGCGAGGGTCTCGGGCCCGACGTCGAAGCCGACGCTGTCGCCGTGGAGCTCCACCGCCGTCAGGCAGACACCGTTCACGGCGAGGCTCGAGCCGACCTGGCTGCCCGCGAGTGTCACACCGGCGCCAACCACGAGCCTGGCGTCGGTGCGGCGCAATACCCGGCCGGTCTCCTCGACGATTCCCGTGAACATCTCAGCGTCCGCCGCCCGCATGCCCGCTGCCCGGATGAACGACCTCGGCTTCCACCATCAAGTCGGCTCCCACGGAGCGGACGGTGACGCCCTCGAGCCGGATCGCCTCCGGCAACAGCAGGCCCGCGCCCCCGACGGCCCTGGGAGAGGCCGCGCCCCCGAGGAGCATGGGGGCCGTGAAGGCGACGAGACGATCCACGAGGCCCGCCTCGAGGAAGGCCGAGGCCAGTGTGCCACCTCCTTCGACGAGGATTCCGCTCACGTCGAGGCCGCCGAGCCTGGACACGAGGTCAGTCACGTCCACGTGTCCCTCCTGCGACTTGCACCTGAGGACGGACACGCCCCGCGCCTCGAGTCCTCCCACCCGCTCCGCGTCGGCGGCGTCCGTCACCGCCACGAGCGCCCTCTCGGGCCTCCCCGCCTCGATGAGGCGCGCCGTCACCGGCAGACGCGCAAAGCTGTCGACGACAACCCGAAAGGGCTCGCGCGGCCACGGACTGCCGAGTCGCACGTCCAGGGCCGGGTCGTCGGCGAGGGCCGTCCCTATTCCGACGACAACGGCATCCGCTCGACTCCTCAGGCGATGCGCCTCGAGCCGCGCCTGTGTCCCCGTGACCCATCGCGAAGAGCGCCTGGAGTCGGCGGTCGCTCCGTCGAGCGTTGCGGCCCACTTGAGGGTGACGTGGGGCCGTCCACGCCGGGCCGCGGTGATGAAGGCCTGGTTGAGCGCGATGGCCTCGCGCTCGCGACAACCCATCGCCACCTCGACGCCGGTCCCCGCCAGCGCGTTGGCCCCGCCACCCGGCACCCGGGGATTTGGATCGCGCGTCCCGATGACGACGCGTTTCACTCCGGCCGTCCTGATCGCCTCCACGCACGGCGGAGTCCGGCCCCTGTGATTGCAGGGTTCGAGGGTGACATAGAGAGTCGCGCCGCGGGCCGCCGCGCCGGCCTGTGCCAACGCCCCCGCCTCGGCGTGGGAGCCGCCCGCCCTGGCGTGGAAGCCCTCGCCGACAGCGCGGCCCGCAGCAACGAGCACGGCGCCCACGATTGGATTGGGAGAGGTCAAGCCGGCGCCACGCCCGGCCAGCTCGAGCGCGCGCCCCATCCAGCGTATGTCCTCGGGGCTCAGCGGGGACACGAGCTCGGGTCGCGGCGCGGGGACCGTCGTCATGGCGAGATGAGGCCGTCGACGAAGGTCTTGGGATCGAAGGGCTGGAGGTCTTCCACTTGCTCGCCTACGCCGATGAATTTGATCGGCACGCCGAGCTCGCGGTAGATGCGCACCACGATGCCGCCCTTGGCCGTCCCGTCGAGCTTGGTCAGCACGAGCCCCGTCAACCCTACGGCCTCGTGAAAGAGCTTTGCCTGGGCTATGGCGTTCTGCCCCGTCGACGCCTCCAGCACCATCAGGCACTCGTGCGGCGCGCCCGGCAGCTGACGGGATACGACTTTCTTGAGCTTGACGAGCTCGTCCATCAGGTTCGATTTGGTATGGAGACGCCCGGCGGTGTCCACCAGGAGCACGTCCACACCACGGGCGGTGGCCGCCTTGACAGCGTCGAAGACTACCGCGGCCGGGTCTGCGCCCGCTCCCTGCCGTATCACCTCCGCCCCGGCCCGACGGCCCCACTCCTCGAGCTGCTCCACCGCCGCCGCCCTGAAGGTGTCGGCGGCAGCCAAGAGGACGCTTTTGCCCGACGCGCGGAGCGCGGCCGCCAGCTTGCCGCTGGACGTGGTCTTGCCCGAGCCGTTGACCCCGAGCATCAGCACAACGCTCGGCGCTCCATCCAGGTTGAGCGGCGCCGCCGCACCCGCCAGAGTCTCTTCGAGGAATCGCCCCAGGAGCGCCCGGACGTCCTGACCGGACAACGCCCCCGTGCGCCTTGCTTCGGCTCGCACGCGCGACACGAACTCACCTGCCTCGCGGGCCCCGAGGTCGGAGGCGACCAGCAGCTCTTCCAGCTCCTCCAGCATGACTTCGTCGACGACCCTGCCCGACGAGAGGAGGCCGTCGAGCCCCCGGCTCATGGCCTGGCGCGAGCGGTCCAGGCCCTGCCTCAGGCGGTCCGCCAGGCCCCCGAAGAAGCCCATTACGATCCCGTTCCCTGGGTTTCCTGCGGCAGCACCAGTTTCTGGATAACCGCCCCTCTGGCTCCCAGCGGAGGCATACGCCGCCCGTTCAGATCGATCTCGAGGCCGCCCGCATTGCCCACCGTGAGGACGAACCGGCGCGCGGCTGACCATTCCCGGACGGCGCCCGCCTGCAGCAGCTCCTCCGACACCGGCCCCTCGTCCGCTTGTACTCGTATCCACGTGGGCTCGACGGCGTGAATCAGAAGTCGCTGCGCTGGAGGCCTTGGCTCGGCCGCCGGTGCCGCGACCGGCTGCGGAGGAATGGCAGGCGTGGCCACGGCCGGAGTGGTGGCCGATGAGGGGGCGGTCTCTGCGGCGCCCCGAGCCGACACCGACGTGGCCGGCGCCGCATGCTGAGAGCTCCTGAGCCCGACTCGAAGCGCGAACAGGCTCGCGCCAAGCGCGATGAAGAGGACGAGGCTCACCACGAGCGGCCCAGCGCGGCGGGACGACGGCCCGCTGCGCACGACGCTCTGAACGCGCTCGGGCTTCGCGGGCTCGCCCGAGGTTTCCCGGTACACCCCGAGCGCCTCGTCGGGTGATGCGTCGAGGAAGTCGCAGTATGCCCGGATGAAGCCCTTGACGAAGACCGGCGCCGGCAGCTCGCCCCAGCTGTCCGATTCGAGGGCCTCGAGGTGCCGCCGCCCGACCCGCGTGGAGCGCGCGATGTCGTCGAGCGAGACCCCCTTGGCCTCGCGAAGCTCGCGCAGACGAATTCCCAGAGAGCTCATGATGCCTCTGGGGGAGTCTACGCCCTGGGCGGGCAAAGAGTCAAAGCGGGGGCGCAGTTAGGCTTCAGTCAGCTTCACGGAAACGATGCGGGAAAGCCCGGGCTCCTCCATGGTCACGCCGTACAGGACGTCGGCGGCTTCCATGGTCTTGCGGTTGTGGGTGATGACGATGAACTGAGTCTGCGAGCAGAGCTCCCGCAGGACCCTGATGAAGCGGTGGATGTTGGCGTCGTCGAGTGGAGCGTCGACCTCGTCGAGCACGCAGAAGGGGCTCGGGCGGTAGTAGAAGATCGCGAACAGCAGCGCGAGACCGGTGAGCGCCCGCTCGCCGCCTGACATCAGCGTGACCGCCTGGAGCCGCTTGCCGCGCGGCTGTGCCATGAGCTCGACCCCCAGCTCCAGCGGGTCGTCCTCGCCTTCTTCCGGCGGCACCATGCGCAGCTCGGCCCGGCCGCCTTCGAAGAGGCGCTGAAAGATCTCCCCGAAATACCGGTTGATCTCCTCGAAAGCCTCCTGGAAGCGGTCCTGGGCCGTTCGCGTCATGCCGCGGAGGGCGCGATCCAGGTCCTTCATGGACTGCACGAGGTCGTCGTGCTGGCTTCGAAGGAACTCGAGCCGCTCCTGGAGCTCGCGGTACTCGTCGTCCGCCACGAGGTTGACTGGGCCCATCCCCTCGAGCTTTTCTCCCAGCTCCTCGTAGCGCGCTCTTCCCGCCTCGATATCGCGCGTCGGATCGTGCGCGGTGAGCAGCGTCTCCGCCCCCTCGACGGCGTGACGGCGGCCGGCCTCCTGGAGAAGCTCTTCACGGCGCACGCGGCCTTCTGTCTCCTTCAAATCCAGCTCGTGGATCCGCGAGACCAGGCCGTCCAGCCGCCGCTGCGCCTCCCGCAGCTCGTTCTCCATCGCCTGTCTCTCGTCGAGACGCCGCCCATGCTCTTCCGCGAGCACGGCGACCTCCCGCTCCTTGCGGTCGCGCTCCCCCCCGACTTCGCGGGCCCGCTCGTCGGTCCGGCCCTGTTCGCGCGTCAGCTCCTGGCGCCGGTCGAAGATCTGGGAGCGCCGGCTCCCGGCTTCCTGGAGCCGCACCGCGAACTCTCCCTCGAGCTCGCCCAGGCTGTCGATCTCGCGTCCGAGGGCCTCGACGCGCTCGAGAACCGTGGCGAGATCGACACGGCAGGTCGTCGCGGCGACCACGGTGGAAGCCTCCATCGCCTGATCGGCCTCGAGGCCGGCCCGCAGCACCGTCATCTCCGACTCGATGGCCGTCTCGCGCGCCATCACCTCCGACAGCTGCGCGTCCAGCGCCTCGAGCTCGTGCGCCGCCGTTGCTGCCTCGCTCGAGAGCTGACGTCTCTCCGCCTGGAGCGTCTCGAGATGGCGCAGCACACGCTCGGCCTCGCGGTGGGTGGCCTCGATGTCCTTCTCGCCGCTCAGCCGGGCCGACTCCTGAGCGTGGACGGAGACCTGCAAGACCTCCTGGCGGCCCCGCAGCGATTCGACTTCGCCGTCGAGGGCCTGGAGCTGCCGCACGGCGTCCTCCGCCTGAAGGGCGAGGCCGCCCAGCTCCTCCGACAGCTGGCGCAGCGCCCGCTTCCTCCCGAGCAGGGAGTGGTCATTCGCCTGTTGTTCCTTGTGCCGCCGGCCGCCCGTCAGAGCGCCCGCGGGCGACAACACCTCGCCGGCGCGGGTGACAAAGGTCGCCGCCGTTCCGTTCCGCCGCCACAAGGCCTCGGCCACGTCGAGGCTTCCGACGATCGCGACGTGCCCCAGCAGATGCCGGACCAGCTCGGGCCGCGCGCCGCCGACCAGGCGATCGGCCCAGGTGATCTCCTTGTCGTCGGTGCGTCCGCCAGCGGGCTGGCGAGCCGCGGCGATCGTCTCGAGGGCGAGGAGCGTCGCCGCCCCCACACCTTCGCGCTCGAGGTAGCCGAGCGCCGTCCGGGAATGCTCGAAGCGCTCGACGATGACCCACTGGAGCCGGTCGCCCAGCACTGCTTCCACCGCGGGTTCCAGGCCCGGTGGAACGTCGAGAAGGTCGGCGACGGTGCCGACCACGCCCGCCACGGAGGCGGCCGCCTGAGGTGAGAAGAGTGAGCGTACGCCGGCGCCGTAGCCTTCCCGCTCGCGCTCGAGGAGGTCCAGCGCTTCGCGGGCCGATTCCTTCGCGGCGATGGCCACGCGGAGCGCCGCCAGCGACTCCTGCGCATGGACGCGCCTGGCGCTCTGCCGCCCGAGCTCCTCCTCGACCTGCCCTCTTTCTCCCGTCAAGAGGGAGAGCTGGACGCCGGTTTGCTCGAAGCTCGTTTCGAGCTGGCGGCGCGCCGCCGCCAGCGCGTCGGCTTCCGCCCGGGCCGAGGCCGTTTCGGCTTCGAGCCGCTCGCGGCGGCGTTCGAGCTGGACACCGCGCTCCCGAAGCTCGCCCGTCGAGCGCGTCAGCTCGGCGCGGTCCCCGGCCGCCCGGATCTGCTCCAGGCGCAGCGCCTCGACGGCGGCTCGGCGCCGTCCAAGCTCGACCCGGCGCTGCTCGAGGTCGGCTTCGAGAGCCTTGACCTGCCGGTCCAGCCCGGCAAAGCGCTCCCGCGCCTCGGTCAGGGCTCGTATCGCGTCCTCTCTCTTGACTCCGATCTCGCCGCGGCGCTCGGTGAGCGATCGCATCTCCTCGCCGAGTCGCAGCTCCTCCTCGCCCATCTCGCGGATCTGCGCGCCCATCTGCTCTCGTCTCTCGAGCAGACGCTCCACTTCGCCCTGGAACTTTTGCGCCGATTGCCTGAGGTCGGCCAGGCGGTAGTCGCTTTCCTGTATTGCCGCGCGCAGCGTTGCCTCACGGGCCTCGACCTGAGCGATGGAGACCCGCCGTTCGCCTTCCTCTCGGCGAAGTCTGGCGCCCTCCTGAGCCAGCGCCTCGTGCGCGGCGGTCAGGCCCGCGTAGTCGGCCGCCAGCATGGCCAGGTCGAGAGCCTGCCGCTCCTGGTGGAGCGCCTTGTACTGCTGGGCCTTCTTCGCCTGGCGCTCGAGCGAGCCGACCTGGCGCTTGACCTCGTCCATCACGTCCCGGACGCGCTGCAGGTTCTGGCGGGTGGCGTCGAGCTTGCCCTGAGTCTCGGCTCGCTGCTGCTTGTAGCGCGCGACGCCGGCCGCCTCCTCGATGAAGATGCGCCGCTCCCAGGGCTTGGCGGTCAGGACGTGGTTGAGCCGGTCCTGGTCCATGAGAGCGTAGGCCTTGGGATTCACGCCGGTGCCGGCGAAGAGGTCCTGGATATCGCGGAGACGGCAGACGCCCTTGTTGAGTACGTATTCGCTCTCGCCGGTCCGGTAGAGCCGCCGGGCCACACCGACTTCGCTCCACGGCACGTCGAGGCCGCCGTCGTTGTTGAAGACAAGGCCGACCTCGGCCAGCCCCACCGCCTTGCGCGAAGACGCGCCGTGGAAGATCACGTCCTCCATCTTCTGGCCGCGCAGAGTCTTCGGGCTCTGCTCGCCGAGGGCCCACCGGACGGCGTCGGCGACATTGGACTTGCCGCAACCGTTCGGGCCGACGATGCAGGTGACGCCGGGGAAGACCTTGATCTCCGTCTTCTCGGCGAAGGACTTGAAGCCCTGGATCACGATGAGTTCAAGGCGCATACGCTTGCCAGAGTTCGGCACTCACAGATAACACGGCTCGGGCGCAGGGTACAAGAAAAAACCCCATGGGAGGGGGTTTCTGAACCGTCAGGGCACCAGATGCTGGGTTGAGGCGGGTCAGGCGCCCTTGAGGAGGCAGCACTTCTTGTACTTCTTGCCGGACCCGCACGGACACGCGTCGTTGCGCCCCACCTTTGCCCCGGCCAGCATGCGCGGCTCGCTGGGCATGGCGTCCCCGTTGGTGCCGTGAATCTCGCGCCATGCCGGCTTCGGCGCGATCGCGGGCGCCGCGGCGGGCGCGGGAGCCAGGTCGGCGTTGCCGATCCGGACCTTGAAAAGCTGCTCGAGCACGACTTCCTTCAGGTGGTCCATCATCTCCTGGAACATGTCGAAGGCTTCCTTCTTGTACTCGGTCAGCGGGTCGCGCTGGCCGTAGCCGCGGAGCCCGATGCCTTCCTTCAGGTGATCCATGTTCAGCAGGTGGTCTTTCCACAGCTGGTCGATTCCGCGAAACTCGCCATCCTCCCACCGCAGCCCCAGCAGGATCCAGCGCTCGAGCCGGTGGAGGAGCTCGGCTCCGACCTGCCGCTCGCGCTCCCGGTACAGCGCTTCCACCGCCTCCTGGACGGCGGCGTCGAGTGCCTCGGCCGACCCGGTCTCCAGCGCCCCCTCGGTCTTGTCGCCCGTCAGGCGCAGATCGAATTGCCGGTAGAGCGCTTCGTTGAGGCCGGCCAGATCCCAGTCCTCGGCGTGGGCGTCGCGGGAGGCGAAGCGCTCCACTATGCCCTCGGCGACCTCGCCCGCCCACTCGAGGATCCGCTCCTCCTGGCTCTCGCCCTCGAGGATATCGCGGCGGAGGCCGTAGACGATCTCGCGCTGCTTGTTCATCACGTCGTCGTATTCGAGGAGGTGCTTGCGAATCTCGAAGTTGCGCGTCTCCACGCGCTTCTGGGCCGTGCTGATGGCGCGCGTGACGAGCTTGTGCTCGATGGGCTCACCCTCCTCCATCCCCAGCCGCTCCATGATGCGCTGGATGCGCTCGGAGCCGAAGATGCGGAGCAGGTCGTCCTCGAGGGAGAGGTAGAAGCGCGAGGAGCCGGGGTCGCCCTGCCGTCCCGATCGGCCCCGCAGCTGGTTGTCGATTCGCCGGGATTCGTGGCGCTCCGTGCCGATGATGTGAAGCCCCCCGAGCTTCACGACACGCTCGTGCTCGGGCTGCGTGACGGTGTTGGCCTCCGTCCAGGCGCTCTCGCGAGCTTCGAGAGGCGCCAGCGCCGGGTCCAGACCCTTCTTCCTCAGCAACTCCTTGGCCAGGAAATCCGGGTTGCCGCCCAACAGGATGTCCGTGCCCCGCCCGGCCATGTTGGTGGCGATGGTGACCCCTTTCTCACGGCCGGCCTGGGCGACGATTTCAGCCTCGCGCTCGTGGTACTTGGCGTTGAGCACCTGGTGCGGGATGCCGCGTTTCTTCAGGAGCCGCGAGAGGAGCTCGGACTTCTCGATGGAGACCGTGCCCACGAGCGCGGGCTGGCCTTTCTCGTGCAGCGCGACGATCTCGGCGCTGACCGCCTCGAACTTTTCCCGCTCCGTCTTGTAGACCACGTCCGGGAAGTTGACGCGGGACATCGGCTGATTGGTGGGGACGACGGTGACGTCGAGCTCGTAGATTTTGGCGAACTCGTCGGCCTCCGTGGCCGCCGTGCCCGTCATGCCCGCCAGCTTGTCGTACATCCTGAAGTAATTCTGCAGAGTAATGGTGGCAAGTGTCTGATTTTCAGACTCGATCTTGACACCTTCCTTGGCCTCGACGGCCTGGTGAAGCCCGTCCGACCAGCGGCGTCCAGGCATCATGCGCCCGGTGAACTCGTCCACGATGATGACCTGGCCGTCCTTGATCACATAGTCCACGTCCCTTCTGAAAAGGGCGTGGGCCTTGAGCGCCTGGCTGATGTGGTGGAGCACGTCCATCTGCGAAGGGTCGTAGAGATTCTCGATGTTCAGGAGCCGCTCGCAGTGCGTGATGCCCTGCTCGGTCAGCGACACCGCCCGCGACTTCTCGTCCACGATGTAGTCGCCCGGCGCCGTGGCCTCGATCTCCGAGAGTTTCCCCTCCACGATCGTCGCCGCGCGCTTGAGCTTGGGAATGATGCGGTGCCTCGTCGATCAGGATCGAGTCGACCTCGTCGACGATGGCGAAGTGGTGCTCGCGCTGGACCATGTCCTCCAGGCTGAAGCGCATGTTGTCCCGGAGGTAGTCGAAGCCGAACTCGTTGTTGGTGCCGTAGGTGATGTCGGCGTGGTAGGCCTCGCGGCGCGAGCAGGGCCTGAGGCCGGCGAGCCGGATGTCGGGCGACACGTGCGACGGATCGAAGAGGTAGGACATCTCATGCTGGATCACGCCCAGGCTCAACCCGAGCGCGTGGTAGATTGGGCCCATCCACTGCGCGTCGCGGCGGGCGAGGTAGTCGTTGACCGTGACGATGTGGGTGCCGAGCCCCGGCAGGCCGTTCAGGTAGGCGGGCAGCGTCGCCACGAGCGTCTTGCCCTCGCCGGTCGCCATCTCGGCGATCTTGCCCTGGTGCAGCACCATGCCGCCCATGAGCTGGACGTCGAAGTGCCGCATGCGGACGGTGCGCCGCGCGGCCTCGCGGCAGACCGCGAAGGCCTCGACGAGCAAATCGTCAACCTCGGCGCCGTCGGCCAGCCGCTTGCGGAACTCGTCGGTCTTGGCCCTTAGGGCGGCGTCGGACACTTGCTCGAGCCCGGGACCGAGCGCGTTGATGGCCTCGACCGCGGGGCGCATGCGCTTCGCGTCGCGCTCGTGCTTGGTCCCTAAGACCGCGCGAATCAGGACGTTTAGCATACCGATATCTTACACTACTCGACTGACCGGGCGGCCTTGAGCAGCTCGCGCGCGTGCCGTCTCGAAGCTTCGGTGACGTGCTCGCCGCCCAGCATGCGCGCCACTTCCTCGACGCGGCCGCCCGCGTCCAGCGCCGTCACGGTCGTCCGCGTGGCAGCCTTCGTCGCGCGCTTCTCCACGAGCAGGTGA
>WNFT01000320.1_pt1 | contig 37568 bp, 1 predicted proteins | sample 5400191 | NCBI WGS metagenome assembly WNFT01 (sample SAMN13153359, study PRJNA577476) | soil metagenome | isolation source: 80 cm saprolite under Madrone tree | place: USA:California | collected 2016-06-14 | reverse complement strand
GGCGCTTGCTGCCGGCGGTGGCGTACCTGGAGATGGCGCGGGAGGCGGCCGCGCGTGCCGTGGGCAGATCGGTCGACAACGGAGAGCCCGAGGCGCGGAGCATCGGCGTGAGGAACATCGTCTGGCTGCGGCCGCTCGTGGTAGGACAGGAACCCGTCGAGGTGCACATTGGCCTGTTTCCCGAAGACGGAGGCGAGGTCGGCTTCGAGGTGTATAGCCGGGACACCGAACAAAAGATCGTCCATTGCCAGGGTCGTGCGGTCTTGAGCAGTCAACCGGCGCCGGGCAGGCTCGATATCGAGCAGCTCAAGGAACAGATGGGGCAGGGCCGGTCAGAGCCGAGCAGCGTGTACGCGGCGTTTGCACGGATGGGCTTTGCCTATGGACCCGCTCATCAAGGAATCAGCGCCATTCACCGAGGTAGCGACCAATTATTGGCGCACCTCCGGCTGCCGAGGACTGTGGAGAACACGTCGGGAGATTATGTTCTTCATCCGAGTGTAATGGACAGTGCCTTGCAGGCGACTGTGGGATTGATCGACGGTTGGTCCGATCTTTCCAACGAGACACGATTGCCCTTTGCGCTGGAATCGTTGCGCATCGTCTCTGCCTGCACCAAAGAAATGGTCGCCTGGGTGCGTTACTCGCCGGGCAGCCAGGCGGCTGACAAGGTCGTCAAGCTGGATATCGATTTGTGTGATGAGCGCGGGGATATCTGTGTACAGATGCACGGATTCTCTTCGCGCGTGCAGAGTAAAGACATCGAGACAGCGGCCGCACAGGATCAAGCAATCGGCAGTCTGCTTGCGGCCCCCGTATGGCAAGCGAGCAGCGTGGAGGCATCCGCTGACGCCGGTAAGCTCGAATTCGCGGAACATCACGTTGTTCTGTGCGAGCTATCGAAGGTCAACTCTTCAAAGCTGGAGGCTTTGGTTTCGCGCAGTCACTGCCTGTCACTTCACGCAGGGCAGCAACCGAACATTGCGCAGCGCTACAGCGAGTACGCGCTCGCGTGTTTTGAACGGATACAAGCAATCCTCCAAAGCAAGCCCCAGGGCAAGGTGCTCGTCCAGATTGTCGTCGCTGACCATCAGGAACAAGCGGTGCTTGCGGGTCTGTCCGGATTGCTGAAGACGGCGGCGCTGGAAAATCCACAATTCATCGGTCAACTCATCTTCGTCCCGGTACACACGACAGCCGAGGAACTGACCAAACGGCTGCAAGCCGAGCGACCGGGCCCGCCGGATGCGCTGATCAGATACGACGAACAAGGCGGCCGGCAGGTCCTGCGTTGGGAAATCGTACCGGCAGACCCGGAAACGTCACCGATCGCGTTCAAAGATCACGGTGTCTACCTGATTACCGGTGGGCTCGGCGGCCTGGGTGTTCTCTTTGCCAGAGAGATCCTCGACCAGACCCGCGAGGCGCGAGTAGTGTTGACGGGGCGCTCGGCATTGAGCCCTGAAAAACGGCGTCTCGTAGACGGATTGTCCACCAAATCCGGTCAGCTGAGCTATCGGCAAGTGGATCTCGGCAATCTCGATCAGGTCGAGCAACTCATTGCGGCCATCAAAGACGAGTACGGACAGCTCACTGGCATCCTTCACTGTGCCGGGATGATTGCGGATAACTTCATCCTGAAAAAAGGCAGCGCTCAATTCAGGGAGGTGCTGGTGCCGAAAGTCACGGGCACGTACAACCTGGACCAGGCAAGCCTTGACGTTGACCTGGATTTCTTCGTGCTGTTTTCTTCCATCGCCGGTGCGATCGGAAATGTGGGGCAAGCCGATTACGCGGCCGCGAATGGTTTTATGGACCAGTTTGCGGCGTATCGAAGTCGGCAGGTGGCCGCGAAGCAACGGCACGGGCGCACGCGGTCGATCAATTGGCCGTTGTGGCAAGCCGGCGGGATGAATATGGACTCCGCGAGCCGGGAACTGCTGCAACGAACCACGGGTTTACAGCCCATGCAGACGGCAACGGGCCTGCGAGCCTTCCATCGCAGTCTGGCGTTGCCCTATCGCCAGACGCTGGTCATGGAAGGTGAGTTGGCGCAGATCCGCCGGGCACTGCTGGACGGCCCGGCGGTGTCATCTCAACCGCAAGCGGAACAACCTGTGGCGGGTGCCGGGATCGAGGGGGAAACACTTGCCGAGCAGACGCAAGAGTACTTGCGCAGGCAATTGTCGGACGAGTTGAAACTGCCGTCCCAAAAGATTGATCCGCAGGCCGCGCTGAAGGAATACGGCATCGACTCTATCCTGGCGATGCAATTGACCAACCGGCTGGAACAGACGTTTGGCTCGCTTTCAAAGACCCTGTTCTTCGAATACCAGACCATACGCGAGTTGAGCGAATACTTCATCGCCCATCATTCGCCGCGATTAACCGCGCTCTTCGCTGCGACAGCCAATCGCGCCCGCGAGGCAGCGCCGGTTGCCGCGCAGGCGCCACCTCGCGCTTCCACGACGCCGGTCTCGAGCCGACGTTTCCTCCGTGCGCGGAGTGCTGCCCCGGACGCGACAACGGAATTCGATGCGATCGCCATTATCGGATTGAGCGGTCGCTATCCCGAAGCGGTCAATGTCGACGCTTATTGGGACAATCTGCGTGAGGGCAAGGACTGCATCATCGAAGTTCCACGGGAGCGGTGGGACTGGCGGGCATACTTCAGCGAAGATCGCAACAGTAGCGGACGCCATTACAGCAAGTGGGGTGGTTTCATTGCCGGCGCCGACGAATTCGATCCGCTGTTTTTCAACATCTCACCGAGAGAAGCGAAATACATCGATCCCCAGGAGCGTCTATTCCTGCAACATGCCTGGATGGCGGTCGAAGACGCGGGTTACACGCGCGCGAGCCTGCAGGTGCCGTACGAGCAGGATCTGGCGGGCCAGGTCGGTGTGTACGTCGGCGTGATGTGGAGCGAATACCAGTTGTTTGGCGCCGAAGCCGGCGTGCAGGATTTGACGATGGGCTTTGCTGGTAATGTGGCCAGCATTGCCAATCGCGTGTCGTATGCTCTCAACCTGCATGGCCCCAGCATGACGCTGGATACTATGTGTTCATCCTCATTAACCGCGATTCATGTCGCCTGCCAGGATTTGAAACTGGGGCGAACCAGCCTGGCCATTGCTGGAGGGGTTAATGTCAGCGTTCATTCCAATAAATATCGGATGCTCAGTGCCGGGCAGTTCATCTCCAGTGACGGCCACTGCCAGAGCTTTGGCGAGGGCGGCGACGGGTATATTCCCGGCGAAGGCGTGGGAGTGGTCGTACTGAAGCGACTCTCCGAGGCAAAAAGAGACGGCGACCACATTTACGGGATCATTCGAGGCAGCGCACTCAATCATGGCGGCAAAACCAACGGTTACACGGTCCCGAACCCGCAAGCGCAAGCCATCGCGATCAGTCGGGCCCTGGCCGAATCCAGGACAGACGCGCGGCATATCAGCTATATCGAGGCGCATGGCACGGGTACCAGGCTGGGCGACCCCATCGAAATTGCGGCGCTCGGCAAAGCCTTTCAGGCTTATACCCAGGACACCGAGTTTTGTTTGATTGGATCGGCCAAATCGAATATCGGCCATTGCGAATCCGCCGCGGGTATTGCCGGACTCACCAAAGTCCTGCTGCAAATGCAGCATCAGCAGATTGTGCCTTCATTGCATTCGGCGCAGTTGAATCCGCATATCGATTTTCCAGGGAGTCCCTTCGTCGTCAATCAGACGTTGAGACCATGGGATCAGCCGTTGATCGACGGCCGGAAGCTGCCGCGAATCGCGGGAATCTCGTCGTTCGGCGCGGGCGGATCGAATGCTCACATGATCGTGGAGGAGTATCAGGCGCCGGCGCAACAGCCGATGGGTGTTGCGAACGTGGTCATCCTGCTGTCGGCGAGGACGGCCGAGCAACTGCAGCAGAAAGCCGGTGATCTGTTGGCGTATGTTCGCCCAAGGCTGAGCACCATCGATCTGGCGGCCACGGCCTATACGCTGCAGGTCGGTCGAGAGGCGATGGACGAACGCCTGGGCTTCGTGGTGAGCTCGGCCGAACAACTCACAGAAAAGCTTCAAGCGTATTTGGCGGGCGAGGAAGGAATCGAAGACGCTTATCAGGGACAGGTCAGACGCAACAAGGAAGCCGTGTCGGTGTTCAACACCGATGTCGACCTGCAACAAACGGTCGCCAAATGGATCGCCAACAGGAAACTCTCCAAACTGCTCGACCTGTGGGTCAAGGGTCTCGAGCTGGATTGGAGCAAGCTGTATGGCGAGGTCAAGCCGCAACGCATCAGCCTGCCGACGTATCCGTTTGCCAGAGAGCGGTATTGGATCGAAAGGGCAACAGGCGCCTCGTCGCCCTCGGGCCCGACGGCGGCGGTCCTCCATCCCCTCCTGCACACCAACACCTCCGATCTGACCGAACAACGCTTTCGCTCGACGTTCACGGGTGAAGAATTCTTCGTCGCCGATCACCAGCTGGCGGCGAACGGCCACGCGAGTCGAAAGGTGCTGCCCGGTGTGGCGTATCTGGAAATGGCCCGCGCGGCAATCGAACACGCCTTGCCGGCGCGGCCGGAGTCGACAATGTTGGAGCTGCGCGATACTGTCTGGGCGCAGCCGATTGTTGTCAGCGAGAACAGGCAAGTGAGCATCGCGTTGTCGGCGAGCGACGACGACCAGATCGACTACGAAATCTATAGCCAGGACACGGAACAAGAGATCGTCCATTGCCAGGGTCACGCGGTCCTGAGTCATCAACCGGCGCCGGCCAGGCTCGACCTCGAGCAACTCACGGGACAAATGGGGCAGGGCCAGGTAGAGCCTGCCAGCGTGTACGCGGCGTGTGCGAGGGCGGGACTGGTCTATGGACCCGCTTTTCGAGGAATCACCGCGATCCATCGAGGCAGTGGTCAATTATTGGCGCAGCTCAAGCTGCCGAGGACTGTGGCGGACAACTCGAGAGACTATGTCCTTCATCCAAGTTTGATGGACGGTGCGCTCCAGGCTGCTGTTGGATTGATCGAGGGTGGACTCGAATCCAACCAGCCGCGATTGCCGTTCGCGCTGGAAACGTTGCGCATTGTATCGCCTTGTACCCCGGAGATGGTCGCCTGGGTGCGTTACTCGCCGGGCAGTCAGGCGGGGGACAACGTCGTCAAGCTGGATATCGATCTGTGTGATGCGAACGGAAACGTCTGCGTGCAAATGCACGGATTTTCTTCGCGCGTGCAGGGTCAACCGATCGGCAGTCTGCTCGCGAGACCGGTCTGGCAAGCGAGCGGCCTGGAAGCATCCGCTGTCGTCGGTAAGATCGAATTCGCGGAACACCACGTCATTCTGTGTGAGCTGTCGAAGGTGAACGTCCCGCAGGGCCACTGCCTTTCACTGCAAGGAGAGAAACACAAGACGATCGCACAGCGCTACAACGACTACGCGCTGGCGTGTTTTGAACGGATCCAAGACATCCTCCAGAGCAAGCCCCAGGGCAAGGTGCTCGTCCAGATTGTCATCGCCGACCATCAGGAACAAGCGCTGCTTGTCGGTCTGTCGGGATTGCTGAAGACGGCGGCGCTGGAAAGTCCGCAGTTCGTCGGTCAAATCATTCTCGTCCCGGCCCACATGATGGCCGAGGAACTGGCCCGGTACCTGCAGGAAGAGAAGACTCTCGGCCTGGATCCGCTGGTCAAATATGAACAAGGCGCGCGCCAGATCTTACGTTGGCAAGACGTACCGGCCGGCCCCGACAAGCCACCGGTCGCGTTCAAAGACAACGGTGTGTACCTGATTACCGGTGGACTCGGCGGTCTGGGGCTTCTCTTTGCCAAAGAGATCCTCGACAAGACCCGCGCGGCGCGGGTGGTGTTGACGGGACGCTCCGCATTGAGCGCGGAAAAACAAGCCCTGTTAGACGGATTGTCCGCCGAAGCGGGTCGGGTGACCTATCGGCAACTGGATCTCGGCAATCTGGACCAGGTCAAGCAGCTCGTCGCCGCCATCAAAGACGAGTACGGACAGCTCAACGGCATCCTTCACAGTGCCGGGATGATTGCGGACAACTTCATCCTGAAGAAAACCGGCGCTGAGTTCAGCCAGGTGCTGGCGCCGAAGGTTGCGGGTACGTTCAACCTGGATCAGGCCTGCCAGGACGTTGAACTGGATTTCTTCGTGCTTTTTTCTTCGACCGCCGGCGCGCTGGGGAATCTGGGGCAAGCCGATTACGCGACCGCGAATGGCTTCATGGACCAGTTTGCGGCGTATCGCAATCGGCAGGTGGTGGCGAAGCAACGGCACGGACGCACGCGGGCGATCAACTGGCCATTGTGGCAAGCCGGCGGGATGGGTATCGATCGGGCGAGCCTGGAACTGCTCCAACAAACCATCGGAATGCGTCCCATGCAGACATCGACGGGCATCGACGCGTTCCATCGCAGCCTGGCGTTACCTTACGACCGGATGCTGGTCGTGGAAGGCGATTTGACGCAGATGCGCCGCGTGTTGGCCGCCGGTCGACCGGTCGCGCCAGAGCGTTCACCTCTCCAGACCGCAGCGGCACGATCCATTACTTCAGTGACAGATGCGGCCGAGATCGACTCGGGCAGCCTTATAGAAAAAACCCAGGAGTACTTGCAGAAACAGTTCGCCGATCTGTTGAAACTGCCGGCGCACAAAATTGATCCGGAAGCCGCGCTGGAGGAATACGGCATCGACTCCGTCCTCGCGCTGCGATTGACCAGCCAGTTGGAAAAAACGTTTGGCGCGCTGTCCAAGACCTTGATCTTTGAATACAGGACCATATGCGAGTTGAGGAAATATTTCATCGCCAACTTTTCTGCGCAGTTAACTGCGCTCTTTGCCACGGCCGCGAATCGGAGGAGCGAGGCAGTTCCGGTGGTCGCGCCGTCTTTGGTGCCCGTCGAAACAAAGCCGATCTCGATCCGGCGTTTCAGCCGTCGGCGCAGCGCTGTCCCCAGGCCGACAACCGAACCCGATGCGATCGCCATAATCGGATTGAGCGGCCGGTATCCCGAGGCGGTCAATATCGACGCGTATTGGCGTAATCTGCGTGAGGGCAAGGATTGCGTCATTGAAGTTCCCAAAGAACGGTGGGACTGGCAGGCACACTTCAGCGACGATCGCAGTAAGAGCGGGCACCATTACAGCAAGTGGGGTGGCTTCATTGCCGGCGTCGACGAATTTGATCCGCTGTTTTTTAACATCTCACCCAAAGAAGCAAAATACATCGATCCTCAGGAGCGCCTGTTTTTGCAACATGTCTGGATGGCGATCGAAGACGCCGGGTACACCCGCGCGAGTCTGCAGGTGCCGTACGAGCAGGATCTGGAGAGCCAGGTCGGTGTGTACGTCGGCGTGATGTATAGCGAGTACCAGTTGTTCGGCGCCGAAGCCAGTATGCAGGGCAAACGCATGGGAATCTCCGGCAGCGTCGCCAGCATCGCCAATCGCGTGTCGTATGCCCTCAACCTGCATGGCCCCAGCGTGACCCTGGATACCATGTGTTCTTCTTCCTTAACCGCCATTCATTTCGCCTGTCAGGATTTGAAGCACGGGCGAACCAGCCTGGCGATTGCCGGCGGGGTCAACGTCAGCATTCATCCGAATAAATACCTGGTGCTCAGCGCCGGACAATTCATCTCCAGTGACGGCCACTGCCAGAGCTTTGGTGAAGGCGGCGACGGGTATATTCCCGGCGAAGGCGTGGGAGTGGTCGTACTGAAGCGACTCTCCGAGGCAAAAAGAGACGGCGACCACATTTACGGGATCATTCGAGGCAGCGCCCTCACTCATGGCGGCAAAACCAACGGTTACACAGTTCCGAATCCTCACGCGCAAGCCAGTGCGATCAGCCGGGCATTGGCCGAATCCCATATCGACGCGCGGCACATCAGCTACATCGAAGCGCATGGCACGGGGACGAAGTTGGGCGACCCGATCGAGATTGCGGCGCTGAGCAAAGCCTTTCATCGATACACGCAGGATACCGAATTTTGTTTGATCGGGTCGGCGAAATCGAATATCGGCCATTGCGAATCCGCCGCGGGTATTGCGGGGCTGACTAAAATCCTGCTGCAAATGCAGCATCAGCAGATTGTGCCGTCGCTGCATTCGGCGCAGTTGAATCCGCATATCGATTTCCCCAGGAGTCCGTTTGTCGTCAATCAGACGTTGAGACCATGGGAGCAACCGGTGATCGACGGCCAGAAACTGCCGCGCATTGCAGGGATCTCGTCGTTCGGCGCGGGCGGATCGAATGCCCACATGATCGTGGAGGAGTATCAGCCGCCGGTGCAACAGTCGAGGGCTGTTGCGAACGTGGTCATCCTGCTCTCGGCAAGAACGGCCGAGCAACTGCAGCAGAAAGCCGGTGACATCTTAAATTTTGTTCGTGCACGGGTGGGCACCATCGATCTGGCGGCCATGGCCTATACGCTGCAGATCGGTCGGGAAGCGATGGACGAACGCCTGGGCTTCGTGGTGAGCTCTGCAGAACAACTTGTAGAAAAGCTTCAAGCGTATCTGGCGGGCGAGGAAGGAATCGAACACGCGTATCAGGGAAACGTGAAACGCAACAAAGAAGCCCTGTCGTTATTCAGTACCGATGCCGACTTGAAAGAAGCCATCAACAAATGGATCGCCGGCGGGAAACTCTCCAGGCTGGCGGACCTGTGGGTCAAGGGCCTCGAGTTGGATTGGAGCAAGCTTTACGGCGAGAGCAAGCCGCAACGCATCAGTCTGCCGACGTATCCGTTTGCCAAAGAGCGGTACTGGATTGATACGGCGGCGGGCGGGCCGGTGGCCGCCAAAGGCACCGCAACCGCGGTACTTCACCCCTTACTGCACAGCAACACCTCTGACCTCAGCCATCAAAGCTACAGCTCAACGTTTAGCGGAGAAGAATTCTTCCTGAAAGGCCATCAAGTGGATGGTCAAAGAATTTTTCCTTCGGCGGCTTATCTGGAGATGGCCCGGGTTGCGGTGGAAAAAGCCGCGCGGACTTCTCCAGAGACGCTCCTGGAGTTGCGCAATGTAGTCTGGGGGCCGCCGATCGTCGTCACCGACAAGACGCAAGTCAGCATCGCGTTGTCGGCGAACGACCACGACCAGATCGACTACGAGATCTATAGCCAGGATGTTGAACAGGAGATCGTCCATTGCCAGGGTCATGCGGTCTTGAGTCGCAAACCTGCGCCGGCCAAACTCGATCTCGAGCAGTTCAAGGGACAAATGGGCCAGGGGCACGTATTGGCACGCCTGCGGCTGCCGAGTACCGTAGCGGACACGTCGGGAGACTATGTCCTTCATCCAAGCTTGATGGACGGCGCCCTGCAGGCGGGTGTGGGGTTAATCGACGACTCGTCGGAACGTGCCGGCCAGGCACGATTGCCGTTTGCTCTGGAATCGTTACGCATCGTATCGCCGTGTACCCCACAGATGGCCGCATGGGTGCGTTACGCGCCGGGCAGCCGGGCGGGGGACAAGGTCGCCAGGCTGGATATCGATCTGTGTGATGAGCGGGGAAATATCTGTGCGCAGATGCGAGGCGTCAGCTGGCAGCCGGCGTCATTGGATGTCGTCGAACCGGTGATTGATCAATCGGCTTCGGTGCGCAGAGAAATCGTATTTGTCCATAAACAGGCGAGCCCCGTGCCGGTTGAGCGGAAAAGGCCGGTGGCTATTTCATTAGCGGCACCGAGTGCGCTTGTTTCGGCGGCAGTATCTTCTTCCCAAGGAAGGGCACCGATTACTCTCTCGAGCGCGACATCTGGCGTGTCTTCTGTCCGGTTGCACGACGATGGGCACGGCATCTTCTCAATCGACATCGCCGCATCCGCAGGCAGCACTACGCGAACCACGGACATCATTGCCCAGGTGCTGCAGGCTCTGGACAGGGTGCGACAGGAGTCGTCGGTCAAGGTCCTGATGATCAGGGGCGCAGAGCGCTGTTTTTTGCGCGGCGGACGGGAGGACTACAACGACGCCGTCGAACAAAAGCTGTATCAGGCCTTTGTGTCGTTTCCCTATCCTGTCATCGCGGTCCTGCAAGAGGATGTGATCGGCACCGGCTTCATGGCCGCAGCGCTGTGTGACTTCATGGTGTGCAACGAAGATGCGAGCTATGGATACACAGACGCGGAACGCCATCTTTATCCCACGCCAATCGAGGCGATTCTGTTCGGCGAGCGTTTTGGCGACGTCCAGGCACAGGACTTCTTGTACGTATCGACGCGTTCAACGGGCAAGCAACTTCGAGCGAAAGGCTGGACGTGTCCCATTCTGCGGTCGGCGCAGGTCGAGGCGTATGCACAACAATTGGCATCGACCCTGGCGACGAAATCCCAGGATGCGTTACGTCTTTTGAAACAGCATCTGACGCGCCACCTGATTGGCGTGGTCAACGAACTGAGGCGAGTCGAGGTCGCGGCATCCGCGACAGAGGATCGGTCGGATACGCCGGCCGACCATGTGCTTGTCATCAGGTTCGGTGTTGCCGGCAAGAGCGTTGGCGAACGGGTTGCGGATATACGCCGGATTTTTGCCGAGATTCATCAGGTGCCTTACTACAAAGCCGTCGTGCTCGCCGGCGAGGATTCCGATTTTCTTCCGAGAACGGAGCAGGCCATTACCGAGGATGTCGTGCTGGATTTTCAGCGCATAGTGGTCGAGTCGGAGATCCCGGTCGTTGCCGCGTTGACAGGGAATGTCAGAGGCAATGCCTGGCTCATCGCCCAGCTCTGCGATGCCTCTGTTTACAGCCGGCAAGGCGTTTATTCCTCTGCCGGCATCGGGCAAAGCCATCTACTCGCGCAAATGGCCGCCGCCGTCTTTGCGCATCGATTCGGCAACGAGGCCGCCAACGAAATCCTGCTGACCGGCGCTGAGTATTCGGGGGCTGATCTCGAGCAACGCGTCGGCGCCTTGAGCGTGGCGGAGACCGATCACGTGCTGCCCGCGGCCGTGCAGGCGGCGGCGTGCTGGGCCAGGCTGCCGCGGACCAACCTGGCTGCCTGGAAGAGACACTCCGCGACGAGGCTGCAGGAGAAGATTCTCAGCCTGCCGGCTGCGGCCGGATGGGAGCAGAAGGACGAAACATGTGAGCCGCTGATCGCTGCAGCGACACCTGTTGCGCTGCACTCCACAGTGGTCACCGCAACCGCTCATCCCGGCGGCATTGTCGTTGTGAAGATGGAAGACCGGCACGCGAAGAACATGTTTTCCGATGCCCTCGTGGCAGGAGTCACTGAAGCCTTCGCCCATATTCAGAAGACCCCGGCTTATAAGGTCGTGATCCTTACCGGCTACGACAGCTATTTCGCGTCGGGTGGCACCAAAGAAGGCTTGCTGGCCATTCAACAAGGCAAGGCCAAATTTACGGATTTCAAGATCTTTCAATTGCCGCTCGACTGCAAGCTGCCCGTGATCGCGGCCGTGCAGGGGCATGGCATCGGTGCCGGCTGGTCGATGGGGATGTTTGCCGACATTGTGCTGCTGAGCGAAGAAGGCCGGTATGTGAGCCCGTATATGAATTATGGGTTCACACCGGGAGCCGGTGCGACCTGGAGTCTGGCGGACAAGATCGGGCAGGACCTTGCACGGGAGAGCCTGCTGACGGCGCAGCCCTATTCCGGTCGGGAGTTGAAAGACAGGGGGCTCCGGCTGCGCGTATTGCATCGAGCCGACGTGTATCCGGCGGCGATGGCGTTGGCGCAACAAATCGCGCAAGCGTCGCGCCATCGCTTGACCGGCCTTAAACAGCAGTTGACAGGGTATGTGCACCAGCCACTCGAGGAGACGTATCTACTCGAACTGGCCATGCATGAAAAAACCTTTGTGGGCCGGCCGGACACCCTGGCGCAAATTCAGAACAAGTTTTATCAGGAAATCGACACGCCGCGAGCCGGATCGCAGGAGGCTCATCTCGAAGCCGCGAACCCACCGGTGGACAGCCAGGTGCAGGCCGCTGCGGCGAACCGATCCTTTGACAGCGATGTGCTGCGCGCCGTCTCCGCGAGCCTGAAAACGCTCCTGGCGAACGAGCTCCAGATGCGAGAGAGCGACGTCGACGACAATGCTCAGTTCGTCGATCTCGGCCTCGATTCGATCAGCGGCGTGACATGGATTCGAAAGATCAATGAGAAGTATCAAACGTCGATCGAAGCCACGAAGGTCTACAGCCACTCGACGCTGACCCAGCTCAGTCACTACGTCAAAGAAGAAGCAGAAAAGCACGGCACGCTGCCGAGCCAAGGTGCACCCCTTGCAGTAGACATGCCGGTGGCGTCGGCGAATAGCGCTTCGCAGCACACGCTTCCGACCGAGCGTGCGGCGAAGAAGCTGACGTCCCGGCGCAGCCGCACGGCCTCGCGCTTCGTCGCCAGTGTTCCGGCAACCCGTCCATCACAGCCGATTGCGGTGATTGGCATGGCCGGTCAATTCCCGCAGGCCAGGAACCTCGAGGAGTTCTGGCAGAACATTGCGGGCGGCAGGAATTGCATCACCGAGGTACCGGGCCACCGGTGGGATGTGAATGCCTACTATCAGCCCGGCGACCCCGTGGCAGGCAAGACCACCAGCCAGTGGGCAGGGTTGCTCGACGAATATGATCTGTTCGACCCGCTCTTCTTTAACATCTCGCCGACCGAAGCCGAGAGCATGGATCCGCAGCAGCGTCTGTTCCTTCAGGCGTGCTGGCACACTATCGAGAACGCCGGATACGATGCCCGGGTGTTGTCCGGGAGCAAGTGCGGCGTCTTCGTTGGCTGTGGCAGCGGGGACTATCACCAGTTGTCGCGACGGCATCAATTGAGCGCCCAGGGGTTCACGGGCAGTGCGCTGTCCATTTTGGCTGCGCGGATTTCCTACTTTTTGAACCTGCAAGGCCCTTGCGTATCTATCGATACGGCTTGCTCTTCATCGCTGGTTTCCATCGCTCAGGCCTGCGACAGTTTGACCTCTGGCGCCAGCGATCTTGCACTGGCGGGTGGCGTCTATGTGATGGTTGGGCCGGAGATGCATATCAAGACGTCTCAAGCGGGCATGCTCTCGCCCGAGGGCAAGTGTTTCACCTTCGATCAACGCGCGAACGGATTTGTTCCAGGGGAGGGCGTAGGTGTCGTGCTGTTGAAACGGCTGGCCGACGCGCAGAGGGATCAAGACATTATTCACGCGGTCATTCATGGATGGGGCGTCAACCAGGACGGGAAGACCAATGGCATTACTGCGCCCAACCCGGAATCGCAAACGCGCCTGCAGCAGGATGTCTACGACAACTTCCAGATCGATCCGGCGAATGTCCAATTGATGGAAGCCCATGGTACCGGCACGAAATTGGGTGACCCGATCGAGGTGGAAGGTCTGAAGAAGGCTTTTGCAAAGTATACCCAGAACAAAGAGTACTGCGCGTTGGGTTCGGTGAAGAGCAATATCGGTCATTGCCTGGCGGCGGCGGGAGTCGCAGGCGTGCTCAAGCTCATCCTGGCGCTGAAACACAAGCAACTGCCGCCCACCATCAACTTCGAGCGGCTGAACGAGCATATCGACTTGAAAGACACTGCGTTTTACGTCAACAGTCGATTGCGGGAATGGGAGTCAGGAGCCGCGCAGGGACGAGGGGCTGCGACCAGCTCATTCGGCTTCAGTGGCACCAATGCGCATATGGTGATCGGCGAATATCTGTCGCCGGCCGAATTCAAACGACCGGTCACCGTCGTGACTCAAAACACGAAGATCATCATCCCGCTGTCTGCCAGGACGACAGAACAGCTCGAGCAGAAGGCCCGTGATCTATTGAACTTCATTCGTAAGGAGGCGCGGTCCATTGACCTGATCGAGATGGCCTACACGCTGCAGGTGGGCCGAGAGGCGATGGACGAACGCCTGGGCGTCCTGGTGAGCTCGGTCGAACAACTGGCTGAAAAACTCGAGGCCTATGTCAAAGGTGCACCGCGGATCGAGGATCTTCATCGAGGACAAGTAAAACGCAGCACGGAGAGCACGAGCATCATCAGCCAGGATGATGACGTGAAGGAAACCATCGTTGATAAGTGGATAGCCAATAAGAAACTATCCAGGCTGCTTGAACTGTGGGTCAACGGCCTGGAACTGGGTTGGAACAAGCTGTATGGCGAGGTCAAGCCGCAACGTATCGCGCTGCCCACGTATCCCTTTGCCAAAGAGCGCTACTGGATCGATACCGCCGCGGTTGGGCCCGTCGCCGCAAAGGGTGCCGCAGCCGCCGTCCTTCATCCCTTGCTGCACAGCAACACGTCCGATCTGAGCGAGCAACGCTATAGCTCGAATTTCACGGGCGAAGAATTCTTCCTGACGGATCACCGAGTTCGTACGGAAGGCCGCACCGTGCAAAAACTCCTGCCCGGAGTCGCCTATCTGGAAATGGCTCGGGCTGCAATCAAACAAGCGTCGCCGACTCAACCAGAATCAAGCATTTTGGAGCTACACAATACGGTCTGGCTAAAACCGGTTGTTGTTTCATCTCCTAAACAAGTCTCCATCTCCCTGTCTGCAACTGACAACGGCTGTGTCGACTATGAAATCTACAGTGTGGAGGCCGAGCAGAAAACGGCGCACTGCCAGGGTCAGGCTGTTTTTGGTCGTCAATCCGCACCTGCCAGGCTCGATATTGAACAGCTCACACATCAAATGGGACAAGGTAGATTAGAAGCGGCTGACGTCTATACGATTTGTGCCACGATGGGCCTCAACTATGGCCCAGCGCACCAGGGAATCACCGCGATCCACCTTGGAGAGAATCAAGTTCTCGCCCAACTGCGTTTGCCGGCCGTTGTCGAGACAAACCAACATGAATATGTGTTGCATCCCAGCCTGATGGACAGCGCCCTGCAGGCTTCAATCGGGCTACTCGTCAATTTGAATCACGTTCCCACGAAACCATCCGTACCGTTTGCCGTGGAGTCACTACGCATCGTATCGGCCTGCACAAAGGAGATGGCTGCCTGGGTGCGTTACTCCAAGGGCAGTAAGCCTGAAGACAAAACCATCAAAGTGGATATCGATCTGTGCGATCAACTAGGGAACGTCTGTGTACAAATCCGAGGGTTTTCGTCGCGAGTTCTGGAGGGTGACATAAAACCAACTCTCCAAAGCGCCTTTGACAATGGCTTCTACCAAAGCCTCATTGCGGACATTGTGAATCGTAACGTGTCTGTCGATGAAGCAGTCGAGTTAGCGTAAGAGCAGATGCAGATGAAACAACAGCTAAGGCAAATATACGACGACTTGTCCAATGGCAGACTTTCACAAAGAGAAGCCCTGGAGAGAATCAAGGCGATAAAACTACAGGAACAAGGCAATGGAACTGGCGCCTTGCTGATCACGCCGGTCTGGCAAAGCAACGCCGTTGAGGTATCCGCCGTCGCAAGTCACACCGAATACATGGAACACCATGTTGTTCTGTGCGAGCTATCGACAATCGACGCCGAGAAACTGGGGTCTTTGCTTCCGTACAGTCACTGCCTGCCACTGCAAGCGGGTCAACAAAACGATATTGCGCAGCGCTACAGCGAGTACGCGCTCGCATGTTTCGAACGGATCCAGGCGATTCTGCCTGTAGCGGCGGTCTATGACCGCCGAGGATCCAGACTCGACGATAACCGGCGGTCACAGACCGCCGCTACAGTAGGCAGGGTGCTCGTGCAGATTGTCATCGCCGACCACCAGGAGCACGCGCTGCTTGCCGGTTTGTCGGGTTTGCTGAAGACGGCGGCGCTGGAAAATCCGCAGTTCATCGGTCAGCTGATCCTCGTTCCGGCCGACATGATGGCCGATGAACTCGGCCGGCACCTGCAGGAAGAAAAAGTCGGCGGGCTGGATACGCTGATCAAGTATGAACAGGGCTCGCGGCAGGTCTTACGTTGGCAAGAGGTACCGGCCGACCCAGACAAGCCACCGATCGCGTTCAAAGATCATGGTGTCTATCTGATTACCGGTGGGCTCGGCTGCCTGGGCCGTATCTTTGCCAAAGAGATCCTCGCGCAGACCCGCCAGCCCAGGGTTGTCCTGACGGGGCGCTCGGTATTAGGCCCCGAAAACCAAGCCCTCGTAGGTAAATTGTCCGCACAAGCCGGCCGAGTGAGCTATCGGCAGCTGGATCTCGGCGACCTCGATCAGGTCAAGCGACTCATTGCCGCCATCAAAGACGAATACGGACAGCTTACCGGCATCCTTCACAGTGCCGGGATGATTGCAGATAACTTCATCCTGAAAAAGGACAGCGCCCAATTCAGCGAGGTCCTCGCGCCGAAAGTCACCGGCACGTTCAACCTGGATCAGGCCAGCCAGGACGTTGATTTGGATTTCTTCGTGATGTTTTCGTCCATCGCCGGTGCGATGGGAAATGTGGGGCAAGCCGATTACGCGACCGCGAATAGTTTCATGGACCAGTTTGCGGCGTATCGCAATCGGCAGGTGGCCGCGAAGCAACGGCACGGGCGCACGCGCTCGATCAACTGGCCGTTATGGCAGGCCGGCGGGATGGTTCTCGATCCGGCGAGCCAGGAGCGGCTGCAACAGACAACGGGTATCCAGCCGATGCAGACGGCCACGGGCATGGAGGCCTTCTATCGCAGCCTGGCGTGGCCCCACGACCAGATTCTGGTCGTGGAAGGTGATCTCACTCAAATGCGTCGCGTATTGCTTGCCGGTCAGCCGATTCACGCGGAAGTTTCATCCAGCGCTTCAGAGACAGATGCTGGGGAGATCGACCGTGACAGCCTTGTACAAAAAACCGAAGACTACTTGCGCAGAGAGTGTTCGGAAGTGCTGAAACTGCCCGCCCAGAAGATCGATCCGCAGGCGGCGTTGGAGAAATACGGGATCGACTCGATTCTGGCGATGAAGCTGACGAACCACTTGGAGAAGACGTTTGGTTCGCTCTCCAAGACGTTGTTTTTCGAATACCAAACCATTCGTGAGTTGACCCAATACTTCATCCAATCTTATCCGGCCCGATTAGCGACACTGTTTCCGACGGACCATGGCCAGATAAAACCGGCGGACACGCGGCCCCAAACGCTACCTTCCGCACAAACCAGGCCGATCTCGAGCCGGCGTTTCAACCGTTCGCGGAGTCCTGCCCCCAGCCCGGCAACGGAATCCGATCCGATCGCCATCATCGGGCTGAGCGGCCGCTATCCGGAAGCGGTCAACATCGACGCTTATTGGGACAATCTGCGCGAGGGCAAGGATTGCATCGCTGAGGTCCCTAAGGAGCGCTGGGACTGGCGGGAGTACTTCAGCGACGATCGCAGTAAGACCGGACACCACTACAGCAAGTGGGGCGGCTTTATTACCGGCGTCGACGAATTCGATCCGCTGTTTTTTAATATCTCACCCAAGGAAGCAAAATATATCGATCCCCAGGAGCGTCTATTTCTGCAGCACGTGTGGATGGCGATCGAAGACGCCGGGTACACCCGCGCGAGTCTGCAGGTGGCGCACGAGCAGGATCTGGCGGGCCAGGTCGGTGTGTACGTCGGCGTGATGTACAGTGAATACCAGTTGTTTGGCGCCGAAGCCAGTCTGCAGGGCAAACGCATGGGAATTGCCGCCAGCGTGGCCAGCATCGCCAATCGCGTGTCGTACGCTCTCAACCTGCATGGTCCCAGCATGACGTTGGACACCATGTGTTCTTCTTCACTGACCGCCATTCATCTCGCCTGCCAGGATTTGAAACTGGGGCGAACCAGCCTGGCGATTGCCGGCGGGGTCAACATCAGTATTCATCCGAATAAATACCTGTTGCTCAGCGCCGGGCAATTCATCTCCATTGACGGCCACTGCCAGAGCTTTGGCGAAGGCGGTGACGGGTATATCCCCGGAGAGGGAGTGGGGGTGGTCGTACTGAAACGACTCTCCGAGGCAAAAAGGGACGGCGACCACATTTACGGGATCATTCGAGGCAGCGTCCTCAATCATGGCGGCAAGACCAACGGCTCCACCGTTCCGAATCCCCACGCGCAAGCCAGTGCGATCAGCCGGGCATTGGCAGAATCCGATACCGACGCTCGGCACATCAGCTACATCGAAGCGCACGGCACGGGCACGAAGTTGGGCGACCCGATCGAGATTGCGGCGCTGAGCAAAGCCTTTAATCAATATACCCAGGACACCGAATTTTGTTTGATCGGGTCGGCGAAATCGAATATCGGCCATTGCGAATCCGCCGCCGGAATCGCAGCGCTGACCAAAGTCCTGCTGCAAATGCAGCATCAGCAGATTGTGCCGTCGCTGCATTCGGCGCAGTTGAATCCGCATATCGATTTTTCCAAGAGTCCGTTTGTCGTCAATCAGTCGTTGAGACCATGGGAGCAACCGGTGATCGACGGCCGGAAGCTGCCACGCATCGCGGGGATCTCGTCGTTCGGCGCGGGCGGATCGAATGCCCACATGATCGTCGAGGAATATCAGCCACAGGTTCAGGAGCCGATGGCTGTTCCGACGGTCGTGATCCTGCTTTCAGCGAGGACGACCGAGCAACTGCGGCAGAAAGCGCGCGATCTATTGGCGTTTGTTCGCGCAAGGCTGAGCACCATCGATCTGGCTGCCATGGCCTATACGCTGCAGGCCGGTCGAGAGGCGATGGACGAACGCCTGGGCTTCGTGGTGAGCTCTGCCGAACGACTCACAGAAAAGCTTCAAGCGTATTTGGCCGGCGAGGAAGGAATCGAAGACACCTATCAAGGACAGCTGAAACGCAGCAACCAGACGCTGTCGGCGTTCAGCACCGATGTCGACCTGCAACAAACGATCGAAAAATGGATCGCGAACAGGAAACTCGCGAAGCTGGTGGACCTGTGGGTCAAGGGCCTTGAGCTGGACTGGAGCAAGCTTTACGGAGAGGCCAGGCCCCAGCGTATGAGCCTGCCCACGTATCCCTTTGCCAAAGAGCGCTATTGGATCGATACCGCGACGGCCGGACCGGTGGCCGCCAGGCGTGTGGCAACTGCACTACTCCACCCGTTATTGCACAGCAACACTTCCGACCTGAGCGAGCAACGCTATCGCTCGACGTTTACCGGAGATGAGTTCTTCCTCGCCGATCATCAACTCCGTACGGATGGTGGCATCGTACAAAAAGTTTTGCCCGCAGTGGCCTATCTGGAGATGACGCGGGCGGCGATCGAACACGCATTGCCAGCGCGGCCGGAATCGGCGGTCCTGGAGCTGCGCAACATCGTCTGGCCGCAGCCGATCGCCGTCAACGAAAACCAGCAAGTCAGCATCGCGCTATTCGCGAACGGCAACGACGAAATCGACTACGAGATTTACAGCCAGGATGCGGACCAGGAGATCGTTCATTGCCAGGGGCGCGCGGTCGTGAGTCGTCAAGCGGGGCCGGCCACGCTCGATCTCGAGCAACTCAAGCGGCAGATGGCGCAGAGCACAGTGGACCCGAACAACGTGTACGCGGCGTCTGCCCGGATGGGCCTTGTCTACGGGCCTTCCTTCCAGGGGATAAAGGCCATCCACCAGGGGAGCAATCAATTATTGGCGCACCTGCGGCTGCCGAAGTCCGTAGAGGACACGTCGGGAGACTATGTTCTTCATCCGAGTTTAATGGTCGGCGCCCTTCAGGCGTGTGTGGGGTTGATCGACCGCTCGTCCGAATGCCCCAACCAGCCGCGATTGCCGTCTGCGCTGGAATCGTTGCGCGTCGTATCGCCATGTACCCGAGAGATGGCCGCCTGGGCACGTTACGCGCCGGGCAGTCAGGCGGGGGACAGCGTCGCCAGGCTGGATATCGATCTGTGTGATGAGCTGGGAAATATCTGTGCGCAGTTGCGAGGCATAAGCTGGCAGCAGGCGTCACTCGATATAGTCCAACCGGTCATGGAGAAGGTTGCAGCTCCCTCGGTTCCTGTGGCACGCGAGAAAATCGCCGTTAAAGCGGCGGTGCCGAAAGAAATCGTCTTCACTGCGCATCAACAGTTGGCACCCACCCACGTGGAGCGAAAGAAGCCGGCGCGTATTTCTTTGGCGGCGCCGAGTACGGCTCTGACTGCAGCCGCGGCGGGTCCCGTACGAAGGCAGGTGATCACGCTCTCGAACACGACACCTGGAGTGCCTGTCGCGGAGAGCCAGGCACCGGTTGCGTCCCCTGTCCGATTGTACGACCGCGGTGACGGCGTATTCGCAATCCTGATCGACGAATCCGTCAGCAGTCACCCGGCAAAGGACGTCATTGCCCACGTGCGGCAGGCCGTGGACAGAGTGCGCCAGGAGGCGTGCGTCAAGGTACTGATGATCAGCGGCGCGGAGCGCTGTTTCGTGCGCGGCGGAAGCGAGGACTACAACGAAGCCGTCGAGCAACAGCTGTATCAGGCGATCGTGTCGTTTCCCAAACCGGTCATTGCCGTCCTGCAGGGAGACGCGATCGGCGCCGGCTTCTTGTTCGCCGCGCTGTGTGACTTCATGGTGTGCAATGAAGATGCGCACTACGGGTACACAGACATGCAGCGCCATTTGTATCCGACACCTTCCGAGGTGGTTCTGTTCAGCGAACGGTTCGGCAACGTCCTCGCACACGACTTTTTGTACGTGTCGACGGCGTCCACGGGCAAGCAACTGCGGGCAAGGGGATGGACCTGTGCCATCGTTCCTGAAGCACAAGTCGAGGCGTATGCACAGGAATTAGCGTCGATGCTGGCGACGAAATCGCGAGACGCGCTGCGTCTATTGAAACAGCATCTGACGCGTCAATTGGGCGATTTGGTCAAAGCATTGACCCCCGTCGAGGTCGCCGCGGGCGCGGCAGAGAGTTCGTCCGATACGGTTGCGAAAACGATCGCTTCGCCGGCGAAGCATCTCCGTGTGGATACCGCAGCGGAAAACGTTCTGGTCATTACGTTCTGTACTGCCAATGAGCAGGTGACGGTAGAAGACCTGGTGGCGGACCTCAGCCGTGTCTTCGACGAGATTCACCAGAGCGCCTACAAAGCCGTCGTTCTTGCCAGCGAATATCCCGAATTCCTTCCGCGAGCTGCGCAAGGCCTTCCCGAGAATGTCGTCCTCGAATTTCAACGTCTGATCGTCGAATCTCGGGTTCCCGTCATTGCGGCTTTGGATGGGAATGCGAAAGGCGACGCCTGGCTCGTCAGCCAATTCTGCGATGCCTGTGTTTACAGCCACAAGGGCGTTTACTCTTCTGCATACGTCGGCAGGACCGTGGTACTCGCGCAAACGGCTGCTGCGACCTTTGCGTATCGGTTTGGCACCGATGCAGGCAAGGAAATCCTGATCACAGGCGATGACTATTCGGGTGGTGATCTACAGCGCCGCGTAGCGGCTGTGATCCTGGCGGAGCAAGATAACGTTCTGTCTACGGCCGTAAGAGTGGCCGAGTCCTGGGCCAGGATGCCACGGGCCACCCTGGCTTCGTGGAAGAAACACACCGCTACGAAGATCCACGAGAAGATTCACAGTCTGCCGGTTTCGGCTGGCTGGGAGCAGAAAGACGAAACACCTGAGCCACTGATCGCTGCGCCGACACGCATTCCGCTTCACTCGCAAGTGGTCACCGCCACCGCGTATCCCGGCGGGATTGTGGTGGTGAAGATGGAGGATCGAGAAGCGAAGAACATGTTTTCCGATGACCTCATGGATGGCGTCAGAGAAGTCTTCGCCCATATTGAGCAGACGCCGGCGTATAAGGTCGTGATCCTCACCGGCTACGACAACTATTTCGCATCGGGCGGCACCAAAGAGAGTTTGTTGGCTATTCAGGCAGGCAAGGCCAAATTCACGGATTCCAGGATCTTTCAATTGCCGCTGGACTGCAAGCTGCCGGTAATTGCGGCGATGCAGGGACATGGGATTGGCGCCGGCTGGTCACTGGGTATGTTCGCCGACATTGTGCTGCTGAGCGAGGAGAGCCGGTATGTGAGTCCGTACATGAATTATGGATTCACGCCGGGCGCCGGCGCGACCTGGAGTCTTGCCGATAAGATCGGGCAGGACCTGGCGCGAGAGAGCCTGCTGACGGCGCAGCCCTGTGCCGGCCGTGAGTTGAAAGACAGGGGACTCCGGCTGCTCGTCTTGCCTCGGGCCGAAGTGGTTCCGGCGGCGATGGCATTGGCCCAACAGATAGCGAAAGTGTCGCGGCATCGCTTGATCGGCCTCAAGAAACAGTTGACGGCCTATGTTCACCAGCCGCTGGCAGAGACGTATCGACTCGAACTGGCCATGCATGACGAGACCTTTGTGGGCCAGGCCGACACGTTGGCGCAAATTCAGGCCAATTTTTACGAGGAAATCGACAGGTCCCCAGACGGCCCGATGGCGCCGCCGCAAGTCGAAGCGGCGAACCCACGCGTGGACGGCGATCTGCTGCCTGCCGTCACCGCGACGCTGAAAACGCTCCTGGCGAACGAACTGCAGATGCAAGAGAGCGATATCGACGACCATATGCAGTTCGTCGATCTGGGCCTCGATTCGATCAGCGGCGTGAGCTGGATCCGCAAGATCAACGAGAAGTATCAAACGTCGATTGAAGCCACCAAGGTCTACAGCTACCCGACGCTGGTTCAGCTCAGTCGCTACGTCACAGCGGAAGCAGAGACGCACGGCACGTTGTCGAGCCCAATTGCGCCTCCTGCGGTAGATATGCCGGTGACGTCGGCGAATAGCACTTCGCCGCAACACAAGAGTGCGACTGACCGTGCGGCGACGAAGTTCACGTCCCGGCGCAGCCGCATTGCCTCGCGATTCCTCGCCAGCGCTCCGGCACCCCATCGATCACAGCCGATTGCGGTGATTGGCATGGCGGGTCAATTCCCGCAGGCCAAAAACCTCGAGGAGTTCTGGCAGAACATTGCGGAAGGCAGGAATTGCATCACCCGGGTCCCGTCCGACCGCTGGGATGTGAATGCCCACTATCAGCCCGGTGACGCCGTGGCGGGCAAGACCAACAGCCAATGGGTGGGAGCCCTGGAAGAATACGATCTGTTCGACCCGCTGTTTTTCAACATCTCGCCGACCGAAGCGGAGTACATGGATCCGCAGCAGCGCCTGTTCCTGCAGGCGTGCTGGCACAGCATCGAGAACGCCGGATACGACGCGCGAGTGTTGTCGGGGCGGAAGTGCGGCGTCTTCGTTGGCTGTGCGGTCGGCGACTATCACCAGCTGTCGCGAACACATCAGTTGAGTGCGCAAGGCTTCACTGGCGGCGCGACCTCCATTTTGGCCGCGCGGATTTCATACTTTTTGAACCTGCAGGGCGCCTGTGTATCCATCGATACCGCCTGCTCTTCCTCGCTTGTGGCCATCGCGCAAGCCTGTGACAGTTTGAACTCCGGCGATAGCGAACTGGCCCTCGCCGGCGGCGTTTATGTAATGGCCGGGCCTGACATGCATATCAAGACTTCGCAGGCCGGCATGCTCTCGCCTGAGGGCAAGTGTTTCACCTTCGATCAACGAGCCGACGGCTTCGTTCCCGGGGAAGGTGTGGGCGTCGTGCTGTTGAAACGACTGGCAGACGCACAAAGAGATCGGGACATCATTTACGGTGTCATTCAAGGATGGGGCGTCAATCAGGACGGGAAGACCAATGGGATCACCGCGCCCAACCCGGAATCGCAAACGCGCCTGGAGCAGGACGTTTACGAAAAACACGAGATCGATCCGGCGAACATCCAACTGATCGAAGCCCATGGAACCGGCACGAAATTGGGCGACCCGATCGAAGTGGAAGGACTGATAGCGTCCTTTAAAAAGTATACCCAGAGAAGAGACTACTGCGCTCTGGGCTCCATAAAGAGCAATATCGGTCATTGCTTGACGGCGGCGGGAGTCGCCGGGGTGATCAAGCTCCTGCTGGCGCTGAAGCACAAGCAACTGCCGCCTACCATCAACTTCGAGCGGCTCAACGAGCATATCGACCTGACAGGGAGTCCGTTTTACGTCAACACCCGATTGCAGGAGTGGGAGCCCAAAGGAGCGACGAAACGTCAAGCCGCGATCAGCTCTTTCGGCTTCAGTGGCACGAATGCCCATGTGGTCGTCGGCGAACATCTGCCGCCGGTTGAAGTCCAACACCCGGTTTCCATCGTTACTCAAAACACGAAGACCATCATCCCTTTGTCTGCGAGAACGGTAGACCAACTTCGGCAAAAAGCGCGAGATCTACTGGACTTCATCCGTAAGGAAGCGAGGCCTGCTGATCTCCTCGAGATCGCCTACACGCTGCAGGTGGGTAGAGCTGCGATGGACGAACGGCTGGGTTTTGTGGTCAGCTCGGTCGAACAATTGGCTGACAAACTCCAGGCGTATGTCGATGGTAAGCAAGCCATCGAAGACGCTTACCAGGGACAGGTAAGACGCAACAAAGAAGCGCTCTCGTTGTTCAGCACCGATGCCGACCTGCAACAAACGGTCGACAAATGGATTGCCAACAGGAAACTCTCGAAGCTGGTGGACCTGTGGGTCAAGGGTCTGGAACTGGATTGGGATAAGCTTTATGGCGACGCCAAGCCTCAGCGGATCAGCCTACCCACGTATCCCTTCGCCAAAGAGCGCTATTGGATCGATATGGCAGCTAGCAAACAGGGTACAGCCAGCGGCCCGGCGACAGCCGTCCTTCACCCCCTGCTGCACAGCAATACCTCGGATCTGCGCGAACAACGCTTTCGCTCGACGTTTACGGGCGAAGAGTTCTTCCTCGCCGATCTCGCGGGTGAAAAGGCGCTGCCGGCTCTAGCCTGTCTGGAAATGGCGCGAGCGGCCATCGAGCACGCCTTGCCGGAGCGGCCGGAATCGACGGTGTTGGAGCTGCACAACACGGTCTGGGCGCAGCCGATCATCGTCAGCGGGAGCAAGCAAGTCAGCATCACGTTGTCGGCGGACGACAACGAGCAAATCGATTACGAAATCTACAGCCAGGAAGCGGACAAGGAGATCGTTCATTGCCAGGGTCGGGCCGTCTTGAGTCGTGAACCGGCGCCGGCCAGGCTCGAGATCGAGCACCTCCGGGGGAGCGGTCAATTATTGGCACAACTGCGACTGCCGAGTAACGTAGCGCACACGTCGAGTGACTATGTCCTTCATCCTGGTTTGATGGACGGTGCGCTGCAGGCTGCGGTGGCCTTGATCGACGTCGGACCCGGATCCAACCAGGCGCGATTGCCGTTCGCGCTGGAAGTGTTGCGCATCGTATCGCCGTGTACCGCAGAGATGGTCGCCTGGATGCGGCACGCCCCGGGTCGCTCGGCGGATGACGTTGTCAAACTGGATATCGATCTGTGCGATGAGCGCGGGAATGTCTGTGTGCAAATGCGCGGATTGTCTTTGCGCGTACTGAGCCAAGAGAACGATCAGGTCACAGGGAGTCTGCTTGCAGTTCCGGTCTGGCAAACGAGCGGCCTCGAGGTATCCGCTGGCGCGGGCAAAATCGAATTCACGGAACACCACGTCATTCTCTGTGAGCTATCTGTAGGGGCGGTCTATGACCGCCCGCAATCCCGCAATGGCGACATCGCAGGCGGTCATAGACCGCCCCTACAGTGTCTGGCACTGGAAGCGGGTCAACATAAGACGATTGCGCAGCGCTACAGCGAGTACGCGCTGGCGTGCTTTGAACGCATACAAACCATCCTCCAGGGCAAGTCCCAGGGGAGAGTGCTCGTGCAGATCGTCGTTGCCGATCATCAGGAGCAAGTGCTGCTCGCAGGTCTGTCGGGATTGGTGAAGACGGCGACGCTGGAAAATCCGCAGTTCTTCGGCCAACTCATCCTCGTCCCTGCCGGCATGACGGTCGAGGAACTGGGCCGGCACCTGGAGGAAGAGAAGAACCGCGCGCTAGATCCGGTGGTCCGATACGACCAAGGCGTCCGGCAGGTCTTGCGTTGGCGAGAGGTAGCGGAAGACTCGGATACGCCACCGATCGCGTTCAAAGATCACGGTGTGTACCTGATCACGGGTGGGCTGGGCGGCCTGGGCCTTCTCTTCGCCCGAGAGATCCTCGGACAGACTCGCCAGGCCAGGGTTGTGTTAACGGGGCGCTCTGCATTGAGTCCTGAAAAACAAGCGCGCCTGGACGGATTGTCCGCGCACGCTGGCCGCCTGAGCTACAGGCAAGTGGATCTCGGCGATCTCGATCAGGTCAAGCGACTCATCGCCGGCATTCGAGAAGAGCACCAACAGCTCAACGGCATCCTTCACAGTGCCGGGATGCTGGCGGATAACCTCATCCTGAAAAAGGCCAGCGCCGAATTCAGCCAGGTTCTGGCGCCGAAAGTCATCGGCACGTTCAACCTGGATCAGGCCACGCACGACGTTGAACTGGATTTCTTCGTGCTGTTTTCTTCCATCGCCAGTGCGCTGGGGAATCCGGGGCAAGCCGATTACGCGACCGCGAATGGTTTCATGGACCAGTTTGCGGCGAATCGCAATCGGCAGGTGGCCGCGAAGCAACGGCACGGGCGTACGCGGTCGATCAACTGGTCGTTGTGGCAAGCGGGCGGGATGAGTATCGATCCGGCGACCCGGGAACTGGTGCAACAAACCACCGGTGTGCAGCCCATGCAGACAGCAACGGGCCTGCAAGCGTTCTATCGCAGCCTGGCGTTGCAGTCCGACCAGATTATGGTCGTGGAAGGCACACAACCTAAAATTACAAACTACCTGCGAAAGGCACGCATATTCGAGCCACCTTCCAATACGGAAACAGCCGCTCCTTATCACTATGCAAATGCGCAAACGGAAGTGGCAGTCAGCCTGAACCAACTGGAGCAACAACTCAAAATCATTCTGGCCAAGGTGCTGCGGCTGGAGACGTCGATCATTGACGTGGATCAGCCTTTTGTCGAGCTCGGATTGGATTCTTTCCTCGGCGCCGATCTGATTGTCGCGATCAACAAGAAATACGACACCGAGCTATCTCACATGAGACTCTTTGATTATTCGACCGTAAGAGAGTTCTCGCTCTTCCTGGAACAGGAAATCAAGAAGTTGCCAGGGTTTTCCAGGAAGCCCGCAGCGCCGGCCGGCGGATCGCCCGTGCCGGTGGCCAGTTCTTACCCCATCCTCAAAAAGAGAGCTCGCGGTGGTCGGAGGACAACAGGGAATCCAGCGCATTCGGATGACAAGATCGCAATCATCGGGATGTCCGGAAGGTATCCGCAGGCAAATAATCTAAGCCAGTATTGGGACAATTTAATTGAAGGCAGAAATTCTATTGTCGAGGTACCCCGATCCCGCTGGGATGTCAACCGGTATTACGATCCGGATCGAACGAAGAAAGACAAGACGTATTCCAAATGGTTAGGGGCGTTGGACGACATCGATTGTTTCGATCCGCTGTTCTTCCGAATCTCTCCTCATGAAGCGGAGCACATGGATCCTCAGCACCGTTTGTTCCTGCAGGAGAGTTACAAAGCGTTTGAGGATGCCGGCTATTCCACCACGACTTTGAGCAACAAGAAATGTGGCGTATATCTCGGAATTTCGACGAACGAATATATGTCGCTTCTGTCGCGAAATGGGGTTCTGTCTGCGCCGGTCACCAGTAACAGTTACGCCATAGCGGCGGCAAGAATAGCGTACTACCTGAATCTCAAAGGACCTGCGATCTCTGTCGATACGGCTTGCTCCTCTTCGCTGGTTGCGGTTCATCTTGCGTGCCAGGCAATACGGAGTGGTGAAATTGACATGGCACTGGCTGGAGGGGTCAGTTTATGGTTAACGCCGGAATCCTATATTACGATGAGTCAGGCCGGGATGTTTTCGCCGGTCGGACAATGCAAGACGTTTGACGACACGGCAGATGGGATCGTCAACGGCGAAGGGGTGGGCGCTCTGGTTCTCAAGCGTTTAAAAGATGCGCAAGAGGACGGCGACGTCATCTATGGAGTTATTCTTGGGTCGGGTATCAATCAAGACGGCAAGACGAATGGCATCACGGCGCCGAGCGTCAATAGTCAAATCGAGCTGGAGCGCGGCATTTATGCCAGGTATGAGATTGATCCGGAAACGATCGGTTATGTTGAAACGCATGGTACCGGCACGAAATTGGGCGATCCGATCGAACTGGAGGCTCTTGCGACCGTATTCAAAGAAAGGACCACCAGGAAGAACTTCTGCGCGCTGGGGTCCGTCAAGAGCAACATCGGACACACCACATCGGCCGCAGGCGTGGCCGGCGTGCAAAAAGTTCTGCTGTCGATGGGGCATCGGACATTAGTGCCCAGTCTGAATGTGGCAAGAGAAAACTCACGCTTCGATTTCGAGGATTCACCTTTCTACGTCAGCCGGGAAACAAAGGCTTGGGATGTCGCGCATGGTTCTCTGCGACGTGCTGCCGTCAGTTCCTTTGGTTTTAGTGGCACCAATGCGCATCTAGTGATTGAGGAACATCCATTGCCGGCCGAACAGGCAGTGCCGCTTTCCGAACATTTCCCCTTCATTGTTCCTCTTTCGGCCAGAACTCCGGAGCAGTTGCGACACAAATCACGAGAACTATTGGAGTTTATTCGCACCGCGCAGCACCCAGTCGATTTGGCTGCTATCGCCTACACGCTGCAAATTGGCAGAGAAGCGATGGAGGAGCGCTTGGGCTTCGTGGTGAGCTCCGTCGCTCAGTTGGCGGAGAAACTGAGTGCACACGTAGGCGGCGAGAAAAATATCGAGGACCTTTATCAGGGCCGTGTCGAGCCGGGCAGCGAGGGGATGACGATCATCGGCCACGATGAAGACATGCAGGAAGCGATTGGTAAATGGATCGCGCGTAAGAAGCTATCGAAACTGCTGGATCTTTGGGTTCGAGGCCTGAGTTTCGATTGGAACAAGCTCTATGGCGACGTGAAACCACGGCGAGTCAGCTTGCCCACCTATCCGTTCGCCAGGGAGCGTTGCTGGATCGATGAGACGAGCTTTAATCAAGGTCAGGATAACCAATTCACGGTCGATGCAAACATGCAATCGATCGAAGACATCATCAATCAGATTGACGATGACACGATGGAAACAGGGCGGGCCGTTGAAGCGCTAAGGATGCTGGTGTAGAGAAATCGGACTCCGCCAGGCTTCGCTTGATTCGCGAAACCCTGCATCAAACAACGATTCTTCCACTGTAGCGGCGGTCTATGACTTCTATGACCGCCGACAATCTGGCACATCTTCCGCATCGGCCTTGCGTCCGGTTACTGCGATACATGACCTGGTAGTGTTCCCGGAAAAGTTCCTCGACGCTCAATTCTCATCGGATGAGAATTGAGCATTGGGAATTGAGCATCGGTCAGGTTCCCCTTCTTCCTTCCGTTCCCACCGCGCGTCAGTTTATTCGCGAACCGTTGCAGTTATCATCTGTCCCTCAGGAATAAAACACCACAGACCCCACCATTTGTTGCAAGGACGCAAGATTTTTAGAGCTTCTTGCCAGGTGTCGTCGCCCGGCACACAGATCGTCGCCCGATCTTATAAGGAGCTGGCGACTTCTTATAAGAGTTGGCGTCTTCTTGTCAGAAGCTGACGTTTCCTTATAGGAAGATGCGACGGTCTGATAAGGACACGGCACTTCCTGACAAGCAAACGAGCTTGCCTCGGTCCCGTGCACAATCGCGAAAATGTCTGACGCCGCCACTGCAACAAATCCCAGCCGTCCAAGTTAGCGATGTTCCCCTCCTTGGTTAAGTCTTGGTTAAGGAGGGGAGGACGCGCCATCACAAAAATGCTCCCGTTCCTTTGATGAGCGCGGACGGGGTGGTTGGTTCAATGTCGCTTCGCGACAGTTCGAACCACCCCGTCTGCGCCGTTTCGGAACCGGATGTGTTTCTTAGTGGCGCAGCCACGCCCCCTAACTTAGGAGGAGAGTTTTTTAAACGACAGCTGTGTGCGCGTCTCGGCCTTAAACAGTGACGCTAATTTGGACACCACAGGTCTATGATCGCCGCCATTTTCGTTTATTTTCAGAAAAAATCCGCCGCTCAGAGAACGCCGTTACAGTAAAAACATTCGAGTGCCTTTCGCGGCATTTTGTTGCTGCCGCAGGCAGTCCACACGCCTCGTTGCTCTGAGGCAATTAATTGAAGTGGAAGGTTCAGAGAGAAAGAAGCCTGATGATCGACTTTATCGAATATGTAGTGTCCGAATTAAAGAGCAAGAGACTGTCGAAGACGAATGCTGCCGCACTCGTCAGGCAGTTTTCCCATCGTTCTTCGAGCTCGGTAGCGGCATCGGTGATCCACCCGTTACTGCACCGCAATACCTCCGATCTGAGCGAGCAACGCTATAGTTCGACGTTTACCGGCGAAGAGTTCTTCCTCGCGGACCATCAGGTGAAGGCGGATGGGGGCACGGGTCAGAAGGTGCTGCCAGGAGTGGCGTATCTCGAGATGGCGCGCGCGGCGATCGAGCAGGCATTGCCTGAACGGCCGGAATCGACGGTGTTGGAGCTGCACAACACGGTCTGGGCGCAGCCAGTCATCGTTTCGCGGGTCAGCGAGAGCAAGCAAGTCAGCATCGCGTTGTTGGCGAACGAGCACCAACAGATCGACTACGAAGTTTACAGCGAGGACGCGGACCAGGAGATCGTCCATTGCCAGGGTCGCGTGGTGTTGAGCCGTGAACCGGCGCCGGTCAGGCTCGATATCGAGCAGCTCAAGGGACAGATGGGGCAGGGGCAATTAGAGCCGAGCAGCTTGTACGCGGCGTTTGCCCGGATGGGTCTGATCTATGGACCCACCTTTCAAGGAATCACCACCATCCATCGAGGGTCCAACCAGGTATTGGCGCTGCTCCGGCTGCCGAAGACCGTCGAAGACACGCCTGGAGACTATGTCCTTCATCCGAGCTTGATGGACAGCGCCCTGCAGGCGGCTGTTGGGTTGATCGACGGTTTGTCCGAGCTTTCCAACGAGCCACGTTTGCCCTTTGCGCTGGAATCGTTGCGCATTGTATCGGCTTGTACCCCGGAGATGGTCGCCTGGGTACGCTACTCGCCTGGCAGCCAGGCGGCTGACAAGGTCGTCAAGCTGGATATCGATCTGTGTGATGAGCGCGGGAATGTCTGTGTGCAAATGCACGGATTTTCTTCGCGCGTGCTGAGCAAAGAGCTCAGTGCAACTGCCACACAGAGTAGGGCGATAGGAAGTCTGCTGGTGACGCCGGTCTGGCAAACGACCGGTCTCGAAGTATCCGCCGGCGCGAGCGACATCGATTACACGGAACACCACGTTGTTCTGTGCGAGGTATCGAAGGTCCACGCCGGGAAACTCGAGTCTTTGCTGCCGCACAGTCAATGCCTGTCGCTGCATGCGGCGCAACAAAACAATATTGCGCAGCGCTACAGCGACTATGCGCTCGCGTGTTTCGAACGGATCCAAGCTATTCTGCCTCGGCGGTCACAGACCGCCGCTACAGTGGGCAAGGTGCTCGTCCAGATTGTCGTTGCCGATCATCAGGAGCAAGTGCTGCTGGCGGGTCTGTCGGGATTGCTGAAGACCGCCGCGCTGGAAAATCCGCAGTTTATCGGCCAGCTCATCCTCGCCACTCCGGAAATCACGACCGAACAACTGGCCACGCATCTGCAGGAAGAGAAGAGCCGCGGGCTGGATCCGCTGATCAAATATGAACACGGTGCGCGGCAGGTCTTGCGTTGGCAAGAGGTCAAGGCAGATCCGGAAAAGGCACCGATCGCGTTCAAAGATGACGGTGTCTACCTGATTACCGGTGGGCTCGGCGGCCTGGGCCTTCTCTTTGCCAAAGAGATCCTCGATCACACCCCCGAGGCGCGCGTGGTGTTGACGGGGCGCCCGGCACTAAGCGCGGAAAAACAAGCCCGCTTAGACGGATTGTCCGCTCAAGCCGGTCGGCTGAGCTATCGGCAACTGGAGCTCGGCGATCTCGATCAGGTCCAACAACTCATTGCCGCCATCAAAGACGAGTACGGACAGCTCAACGGTATCCTGCACAGTGCCGGGATGATTTCTGACAACTTCATCCTGAAAAAGTCCGGCGTCCAATTCAGCGACGTTCTCGCGCCGAAAGTCACCGGTACGTACAACCTGGACCAGGCCAGCCGGGACGTTGAGTTGGATTTCTTCGTGCTGTTTTCCGCCATTGCCGGGGCGATAGGGAATCTGGGGCAAGCCGATTACGCGACGGCGAATGGTTTCATGGACCAGTTTGCGGCGTATCGCAATCGGCAAGTGGCCGCAAAAGAACGGTATGGGCGCACGCGGTCGATCAACTGGCCGTTGTGGCAAGCGGGCGGGATGGGTGTCGATCCGGCGAGCCTGGAACGGCTGCAACAAACCACGGGGATGCAGTCCATGCAGACGGCAACGGGGATGGAGACTTTCCATCGCAGCCTGGCGTTGCCCCATGACCAGATTCTGATCGCGGAAGGCGATCTCGCGCAGATGCGCCGCACATTGCTTGCTGTCCCCGCGGTTCCGGCCGAACCGCAAGCGGAACGACCTGTGGTCGCTGCCGAGATCGATGCGGAGGGCCTTGCAGAGAAGACGCAAGACTACTTGCGCAAGCAATTTTCGGGACTGCTGAAAGTGCCGTCCCACAAAATTGATCCGCGAGCGGCATTGGAGAACTATGGCATCGACTCCATCCTGGCGATGAAGCTGACGAACCAGCTGGAGAAAACGTTTGGTTCGCTCTCCAAGACCCTGTTCTTCGAATACCAAACGATTCGCGAGTTGGCCGAATACTTCATCTCGCATTATTCGACGCAACTGACCGCGCTCCTGGCCCCGACCGCGAATTGCACCAGCGAGGCCGTGCCATCGGCCGCGCAGGCTCTCTCTCCTGCCCCCACCAGGCTGGTTTCGAGCCGACGATTCAGCCGTCCGCGGAGTGCCACGCCCAGCCCGACAACGGAATCCGATCCGATCGTCATTATCGGATTGAGCGGGCGGTATCCCGAGGCCGTCAATATCGACGCGTATTGGGACAATCTGCGCGAGGGGAAGGATTGCATCGTTGAAGTGCCCAGGGAGCGCTGGGACTGGCAGGAATACTTTAGCGACGATCGCAGTAAGAGCGGACACCATTACAGCAAGTGGGGTGGCTTCATTGCCGGGGTCGATGAATTCGATCCGCTGTTTTTCAACATATCGCCTGTTGACGCAGAGCATATAGACCCTCAAGAGCGCTTGTTCTTGCAGCACGCGTGGATGGCGATCGAAGACGCGGGATACACGCGCGCGAGCCTGCAGGTGCCGTACGTCCAGGATCTGCCGGGGCAAGTCGGCGTGTATGCCGGTGTGATGTATATCGAATACCAGCTGTTCGGCGCCGAAGCCAGTATGCAGGGCAAACGCCGGGGAATTCCCGGCAGTGCGGCCAGCATCGCCAATCGCGTGTCTTACGCCCTCAACCTGCATGGTCCCAGCATGACGCTGGACACCATGTGTTCTTCTTCGTTAACCGCCATTCATCTCGCCTGCCAGGATCTGAAACAGGGGCGAATCAGCCTGGCGATTGCTGGCGGAGTCAACGTCAGCATTCATCCCAATAAATACCTTGTCCTCAGCGACGGCCAGTTCATCTCCAGTGACGGCCACTGCCAAAGCTTTGGCGAGGGTGGTGACGGATACATTCCCGGAGAGGGAGTGGGGGTGGTCGTACTCAAACGACTCTCCGAGGCAAAGAGGGACGGCGATCACATCTACGGCATAATTCGAGGCAGCGCGCTCACGCATGGCGGCAAGACCAATGGCTACTCGGTGCCCAACCCGCAGGCGCAAACCAGTGCAATCAGTCGAGCGCTGGCAGAATCCCATACCGACCCGCATGATATCAGCTACATCGAAGCGCATGGCACGGGCACCAGGCTGGGCGATCCGATCGAAATTGCGGCGCTCAGCAAAGCCTTTCAGGCTTATACCCAAGACACCGAGTTTTGTTTGATCGGCTCGGCCAAATCGAATATTGGCCATTGCGAATCCGCCGCGGGTATTGCGGGACTGACCAAAGTCCTGCTGCAAATGCGGCATCAGCAGATTGTGCCTTCGCTGCATTCGGCGCAGTTGAATCCCCATATTGATTTCGCCAGGAGCCCGTTTGTCGTCAATCAGTCGTTGAGAACCTGGGAGCGGCCGGTGATCGACGGCCAGACGTTGCCGCGCATCGCCGGCATCTCGTCGTTCGGAGCGGGTGGATCGAATGCCCACATGATCGTCGAAGAGTATCAGGCGCCGGCGCCACAGCCGATGCCAGTTTCGACGGTCGTGATCCTGCTCTCGGCGAGGACGGCGGAGCAACTGCAGCAGAAAGCGCGTGATCTGTTGGATTTTTTACGGCCACGGCTGAACACCATCGATCTGGTGGCCATGGCCTACACGCTACAAGTGGGTCGAGAGGGGATGGAGGAGCGCTTGGCCTTCATGGTGAACTCGGCCGAACAACTCGCAGAGAAGCTGCAAGCCTATGTGGCTGGCGAGCAGGGTATCGAGGACGCGTATCAAGGACAGGTGAAACGAAACAATGAAACCTTGTCATTGTTCGCCACCGATGTCGACCTGCAACAAGCCATCGACAGATGGATCGTCAATAAGAAACTCTCCAAGCTGTTGGAGCTGTGGGTCAAGGGCCTGGAACTGGATTGGAGCAAGCTTTATGGCGAGGTCAAACCGCAGCGTATCAGCCTGCCCACGTATCCGTTCGCCAGAGAGCGCTATTGGATTGACATATCGGCGAACAAGCAGGGCGCAGCTACCGTCGCGTCGCCCACCGTCCCGACAACAGCCGTCATTCACCCCCTGCTGCACAGCAACACGTCCGATTTGAGCGAACAACGCTATAGCTCGATTTTCACTGGCGAGGAATTCTTCCTGGCCGATCATCAGGTGGCGGCGAACGGCAACGCGCGTCAAAAAGTGTTGCCCGGCGTGGCGTATCTGGAGATGGCGCGGGCGGCGATCGAGCAGGCATTGCCTGCGCGGCCGGAACCGACGGTCCTGGAGATGCGCAATACCGTCTGGGCGCAGCCGATTGTTGTGAGCGAGAACAAGCAAGTGAGCATCGCGTTGTTGGAGAACGACAACGACGAGATCGACTACGAAATTTACAGTCAGGACGCGGACCAGGAGATCGTCCATTGCCAGGGTCGCGCGGTGTTGAGCCGGCAACCGGCGCCGGCCAGGCTCGAGATTGATCAGCTCAAGGGGCAGATGGCTCAGGCCAAGCTGGAGCCGGACAGCGTTTACACGGCGTGTGCCCGGATGGGACTTGTCTATGGACCCTCTTTTCAAGGAATCACCGCGATCCATCTGGGGAGCGGCCAACTATTGGCGCAGTTGCGACTGCCGAGTACCGTAGCGGACAAGGCGGGCGAGTACGTCCTTCATCCAAGTCTGATGGACGGTGCGCTGCAGGCTGCGGTTGGACTGATCGAGGGTGGATCCGAATCCAACCGGCCGCGATTGCCCTTCGCGCTGGAAACGTTGCGCATCGTGTCGCCTTGCAGACCAGAGATGGTCGCATGGGTGCGGTACGCGCCCGGCAGTCGGGTTGGGGACAACGTCGTCAAGCTGGACATCGATCTGTGTGATGAGCGCGGGGATGTCTGTGTGCAAATGCACGGACTGTCTTCGCGCGTGCTGAGCATAGAGGTCGATGCGTCTGTCGCACGCGGCAAGGCGACAGGGAGTCTGCTTGCCACTCCGGTTTGGCAAGCGAGCGGCGTCGAGGTATCGGCTGGAGCGAGTAAAATCGAATACACGGAACACCACATTGTTCTGTGCGAGCTATCGAAGGTCAACGCCGATAAACTGGAGTCCTTACTTCCGCACAGCCAATGCCTCCCACTGCAAGCGGCGCAACAAGACAATATTGCGCAGCGCTACAGCGACTACGCGCTCGCGTGTTTCGAACGGATCCAGGCGATTCTGCCTGTAGCGGCGGTCTATGACCGCCGAGGATCCAGGCTCGACGATGTCCGGCGGTCACAGACCGCCGCTACAGTAGGCAAGGCGCTCGTCCAGATTGTCATCGCCGACCATCAGGAGCAAGTGCTGCTGGCGGGTCTGTCGGGATTGCTGAAGACGGCCGCGCTGGAAAATCCGCAGTTCATGGGCCAGCTCATTCTCGCCACTCCGGAAATCACGACCGAAGAACTGGCCGCGCATCTTCAGGAAGAGAAAGGCCGTGGACTGGATCCGCTGATCAAATATGAACAAGGCGCGCGGCAGGTCTTGCGTTGGCAAGAGGTCGAGGCAGAGGCGGAAAAGGCACCGATCGGGTTCAAAGATGACGGTGTCTACCTGATTACCGGTGGGCTCGGCGGCCTGGGCGTTCTCTTTGCCAAAGAGATCCTCGATCACACCAGCGAGGCGCGCGTGGTGTTGACGGGGCGCTCGGCATTAACCGAAGACGGAAAACGGCTGGTTCCGCTCTCTGCGCATGCCGCGCGGGTGATCTATCGGCACCTGGATCTCGGCGACCTAGATCAGGTCCAGCAACTGATTGCTGCCATCAAAGACGAGTACGGACAGCTCACCGGTATCCTGCACAGTGCCGGGATGATTGCGGATCACTTCATCCTGAACAAGACCAACAACCAATTCAGCGAGGTGCTCGCGCCGAAAGTCACCGGTACGTACAACCTGGACCAGTCCACCCGGGACGTTGAGTTGGATTTCTTTGTGCTGTTTTCGTCAATCGCTGGGGCGATGGGGAATCTGGGGCAAGCCGATTACGCGACGGCGAATGGTTTCATGGACCAGTTTGCGGCGTATCGCAATCGGCAGGTGGCCGCAAAAGAACGGTACGGGCGCACGCGGTCGATCAATTGGCCGTTGTGGCAAGCCGGCGGGATGGGTGTCGATCCGGCGAGCCAGGAATTGCTGCAACAAACCACCGGGATGCAGCCCATGCGAACGGCGACCGGCATGGAGGCCTTCCATCGCAGTCTGGCGTTGCCCTACGACCAGACGACGGTCGTGGAAGGTGATCTCACGCAGATACGCCGCATTTTGCTTGACGGCCCCGCGGTGCCGGCCGAACCGCAAGCGGAACACCTGGTGGCCGCTGCCGAGATCGATGCGGAGAGCTTTGCAGAGAAGACACAGGAGCACTTGCGCAAGCAATTTTCGGGACTATTGAAACTGCCGGCTCACAAGATTGATCCGCACGCCGCGTTGGAAACGTACGGGATCGATTCCATCCTGGCGATGAAGCTGACGAACCACCTGGAGAAGACGTTTGGTTCGCTCTCCAAGACCCTGTTCTTCGAATACCAAACGATCCGCGAGTTGGCCGAATACTTCATCGCGCATCATTCGACGCAATTGACCGCGCTTTTGGCTCCGGCCGCGAATCGCCATGGCGAGGCCGTAACGCCGGCCGCGCCGCCGCCGGCCGCTGTCCAAACGAGGCGCATCTCGAACCGGCGGTTCAACCGTCTGCGGAGCGTTGTCCCCAGCCCGACAACGGAATCCGATCCGATCGCCATTATCGGATTGAGTGGTCGCTATCCCGAAGCGGTCAATATCGAGGCCTACTGGCACAATCTCCGCGAGGGCATGGATTGCATCATTGAAGTTCCCAGGGCCCGATGGGACT